>Ga0114923_10002816_pt1 | contig 11750 bp, 10 predicted proteins | sample SumtaG_FD_89578 | JGI IMG/M metagenome (GOLD analysis project Ga0114923, IMG submission 89578) | Deep subsurface microbial communities from Indian Ocean to uncover new lineages of life (NeLLi) - Sumatra_00157 metaG | ecosystem: Environmental > Aquatic > Marine > Oceanic > Sediment | place: near... | reverse complement strand
CGGCCGCAGGAAGAGGGTTCTTCAACCAGCCATTTTCTACAGTAATCAGCTATACCGGTAATAACTTCAATTACAGTTTCGCAATATTTATCAGAAAATAACTCCCGGTGGATAAAATCATGTTCATTAAAATTAAAATAATAGGAACTTTTCAGTTTCTCAGGTATATTTTCTCTATTTTTGTTTTCAATCCGCATGGTCTATAGTATATGCTTCTGATAAAAAAAGCATGCCAGCGCCATAAAAAGTTGAGATTATTAGAAAAGGGGCTCCGGTTACGGAATCCCTTTTTTGGGCGGCACTGGAATCGAACCAGCGACCCCGTGCGTGTCGAGCACGTACTCTAACCAACTGAGCTAGCCGCCCATTATTACTTAAATAGAATAGATTGCCCCTTTTGTTAATATAGTCAAAGCCGGCATCTTGAAGCCGGTATTCTATTGTCTGAGTACTGAAATCACTCTTTCCAATACCCTTTTACGATCGAGAGGTTTTACAATATAATTTTTAGCTCCAAGCATCAGAGATTTCTTTACCAGATCCTGCTTGCCAAGGGCGCTTATCATTATGATCTTTGCCTCTTTATCAAATTCCAATATCTTGGTTAAGGCAGTGACACCATCCATCTTAGGCATGGTAATATCCATAGTTACCAGGTCGATATTAGGATACATCTCTTTATATTTTTCCAATCCTTCTTCCCCGTTACCAGCGGTACCGGCAATCTTGAATTCCTCGGAAGTTAGTATTTGACCAATTTGCTTGGCAACAAACATGGAATCGTCCACAATTAAAACACTGAAAGCAGAGCCATCTTCTTTTAATCCCTCCGGCGGCCTTTCATTTATACTTGGAAAATCAGATTTTGTTTTCATAAATGTTCCTCCTAACCTCTCTCGCGAATAGCTACGTTTATCTCAATCTTTCCTTGGGGCATATCGACCGGTACAATAAGGGTCTCAACTCCCGCATTCGAAACTTCAAGATTCTGACCGGTAATCATCGCCGGCGGAGTCAAATCGAACTTGAAGCCTAAATCGTAGAGTTTAGTAACAGCCTGAGCGGTAATCATATTTGCCAATTCACTAATTGTGGCTTTCCCCAGATCATCAAAATCCGATAGTTCTTCACCATTCATTACCGAAGCAATAGCCAAAGCGGTTTCTTCGGACATATCGATAATAACACTACCTTCAACATCACCCGCCAGTCCCACAATAACAGTAATACCTAGCACAGGGTGAGTTGTAGACTTCAAATATAAGTCCCCCCTGGTCAGCTCACCGCCTACAACTTCCTTTAAAACATTAAATGCAGATTCAACAAATGGGTTTATATATTCAACTCTCATTAAGTAAATTTACCTCCCTGGTTATAATTATTAGGTTTTATCTTTTTTATAAGCTATTATATTTCCTTGTTCAAGACGATACCAGCCATGTCCGCTGATTTCCTCATTGATCCCTAAAATTAAAATACCCCCGTCTTTAAGATGTTCCCTGAAATCGGTGAGCAAATGATCCTGTAAAGAAAGATCGAAAAAAGAGAGGATATCACGGGCGATTATCATATCGAGCTTCGGCAATTCATTATTATGAGTTAGGTCGTGATATTCGTAAATGATATTAGCCTTAATAGCATCAATAAATTTACATCCTTTATCCTGCTCAACTATGAGTTGGGCCTTAAAAAAATAGTCAGGTATTTCATTTCTATCCAGCTGAAGATTAGGGGCAGCTGAAATGCTGAGTAAATCATTATCGCTGGACCATATTTTAAAGGGTGACTCAGGATATTTTATCCTGGCTATAGAAGCTATTGAGTAAGATTCAAAACCGCGTCCGCAGCCGGGATTCCAGACATTAAACATACCCTCCGGAGGATCCGGCATCAGCTTCAATAAATTCTCTTTATAATCCGCGCCCCACAACATGTTTGTGTAAGGTGAGAAATATTTTTCAAGATATTGCCCGGCATCTTCAGGATCAGCAAGCTGGATTGGCTTATTCTCATCTTCCCGGAATGTTCTCCATTCTTTAAAGCGATTTTCAACCCATTTTCGATTCAAATCTGACACATAAAAAGATTTGAAGGTGCGCAGAGTTTCAACAACAAAATTGTAATCCGCCTCCCGGGCAGCAGCTTTCTTGATTATGCCCTTCTTCTCTTTTTCCCCTGTGGGCTGTATTTGTTCAAAGGATTCCGCGGTTTCACTGAAGATTCGCTCTACATCGAGAATAATAAACAAGTGTTTCTCATATTCAACTACACCGGCTATATATTTAATATTAATGTCCCCAAAAAGTGGATGAGGAGGTTGTATGGTGTCTGAAACTATACCCTGTACTTTGCTAATTGAATCAACAATTATACCCAATATAAGATCATCAGCCAGACGCAATATGATCACTTCTTCTTGAGCTTTATGTTTTTTTACATCCCCGGGGAGATAGAACATCTTTCTCAAGTCAATAATGGGGATAATATCTCCCCGCAGGTTATAAACACCTGCTACATAGGGGAGAGTATTAGGGACAAAGGTAAATTTATTCCCCTTCAGGATCTCCTTTACCTTCATTATGTCAATGCCGTAATCCTTTCCCCCAAGGCGGAAAGTTACCATTTTAAAGTCGATCTTCTGCTGCAGATCCCCGGCTTCTTCTAATACTGTCTGATTAACAGCCGTATCCATAAAGTCCTTCCCTGGCTTTCACTTAAAGCAGGAATAATCCCTGCTTTCTATAGATCAGCGAAAGGCCATCTCTCTTTCTTTGCGCTCATCCATTCCGCTTTTCACTCCATAATCTAAAAGCTGGCCTACATCCAGGATAAGAGAGACAGTACCATCACCCAATACAGTTGCTCCTGCAATGCCTGGAGAGTTTGTATATCTATCTTTAAGCGGCTTTATGACAACATCTTCTTCGCCAATAAGGGAATCAATCATCAGGCCAACCTTTTTATCTTCAGTACCGACAACTATGATAAAATGATAATCCCCTTTTTGTTCAGTTTCTATCTGAAAGAGTCTGTCAAGGCGAATCAGGGAAAGAACATCATCCCGCAGATCAAATACTTCATAATGATCAAGTATTTTAATATCGGAAGTTTTTAAACGCAGACTCTCTATAACCGATGACACCGGTATTGCATATATCTCTTTTCCTACGCGTACCAGCATTCCCTGAATAATAGCCAGAGTTAAAGGTAATTTGATGGTAAAGGTACTTCCCTTACCCACTCCGGACCATATACTGACACTGCCATTTAATTTCTCAACCTGTTTTTTTACTACATTCAGTCCAACACCCCGTCCGGAAACATTGGTGATTTCACTTGCAGTAGAAAATCCTGCTTCAAATATCAGATTAAAAGCTTCAATGTCACTTAAATTCTTATTTGGATGAATTATGCCGCGTTCCACAGCTTTGCGGCGGATTGAATTAACATCAATTCCCTTGCCGTCGTCAGATATCTTAATTATAATCAGATTACCTTCATTATGGGCACTAAGTTCAATTTTCCCCCGGGTATCTTTGCCCGCTTTGATTCGCTCCTCGGGTGTTTCTATTCCATGATCAAGAGAATTGCGCACACAGTGAACTAAAGGATCTACCAGGTCCTCTACAACCGATTTGTCCAACTCGGTATCTTCACCTTCAATGATCAATTTCACATCTTTGTTTAGTGTACGGGACAGGTCTCTAACCAGACGCGGAAAACGTGAAAATAGCTGGGAAATGGGCACCATACGGATCTGCATAACCCCCTCTTGCAGATCAGAAGATATTCTGCCCAGGCTCTGTGCCGTATTGCGGAATATATTTACATTTGCTTTCAAATTACCGTGGAATAGAGTAAAAACATTCAATATTTCTTCAGAACGTTCGCCTATCATTCTTTTCAGATTGTTTATTGAATCTCTATTGCCATTATCAACCAGATTATCAGACATAGAATTAAATAAGTCAGTCAGTTTTTCCCGAAAAAGTATTTCTGATTGCTGAAAACCTTGAAGTATCTCACTGAACTTATCGCTGATCAGATTAAAAGTGGCTTTAGTAATTATTGTCTCACTTACTAAATTCAAAAGAACATCAATCCGATTGCTGTCCACTCTCAATACAGATCCATATGCTGAAGCTTTTTTTACCGGAGAAGTTTTTTTCTCTTCCGCCTGCTCGGCAATTTCCTGCTCAATTGAAACCGGTTCAGCTGCAGACGGAGCCGGAGCTACTGTTGTCTCTTCTATAGTTAGAGCTTTGATTTCAGATTCATTGACAACCTCGCCAATACTGGATACCGATTTAATTTTCTCTTCATTTTCTTTGCTGGCCACATAATAGTCTACAATCGGAAAGAAATTATCCTCCAACAGTTCATTAAAATCCGGCCTGGTCTGCAGGACAGTACCAACTTCTTTGAGTGCGGCAAATACCTGGACTCCGCCTACAGAGTTCATAGGATTATCTTCATTAAAAGAAACTCTTACCAGATAAATAACACTGCCGGGATCGGCAGTACCTTTAAGCTCAAGCAGCTCATACTCGGTAAGATCCCCGGTGCCGGCCGGTGCGGCTTTACCTGCTCTTTTATCCTTTGTTGCCGGCAGGGTAGAACTCCTGTCTGAAGATGTTAGGGAATGGAGGGCATCCGCAATAGCAGTAGTATCATCCTGATAGATACCGCCGGACAGCCTCTCTTCCAGCATAGTCTTGGTAATATCAATTGCCTTAAGAAGAGCATCCACTACCTGGTCATCTACCTTCATTTTGTCATCTCTGATCTGATCTAAAACGTCCTCAATGATGTGGGTAAATTCAGCAAGTTCTGTCATCTCAACAGTGGCGGCGCCGCCTTTCAGAGTATGAGCAGCGCGGAATATTTCATCTACAGCTTCCCTGTTTTCAGGATCATTTTCCAGGGCCAAGATGTTTTCTTCCAGGAGCGCAACTTGGCCTTGAGCTTCTTCAAAGAAATCCTTTAACAATTCTTCATTGGCCGGATCTAGATAATCACTCATCTTAATCTACATCTTATAAAAAGAAGGTCGAAAGTCAAGTGATCGATTTGTTTTATTGACATAATCATCAGTAGCGGTTAACGTTTAGCCGTTTAGGAGGTAGTATGATCTTCCTGGTAATGGAAGAATCTCCGGGAATAAGAGATTCACTCTGCTTTGCTTTACTCTCTTGTGGAATAAAAGGCGTTCCGGTTTCCTCTTATGATGAGGCTCTGCAGGCTTTCAAAACGCTGTCCGCAATCGACGGGGCAATTATCGATATTGACAGCAAAGAACTAAAGGGAACTGAACTGATTAAAGAGCTTAAGGAAAAGGAAGATACAAAAGCTGTCAGTATTATAGTACACACGATTCAATCCAATAAGGAATTTGTGGTTAAAATGGTTGAGTTCGGGATTATCGGTTATCTGCTCAAACCATTTGATGAAGAGAAAACCTCCTCAAAGCTAAAAACTCTGCTTGATAAGAACAAAGGCCATACTGAGAATAATTCACGAAAACATATCCGAGTTAAACCTGAACCGGATGAGCTCCTTCGTCTTCATTTTAAACTACCGGACCACCCCAATATGATTTCCGGGAAAATCCTTGATATCTCCATGGGTGGAGTTGCACTGGAGATGTTTAATCCCCCCCCCGAAGGTGTTTTACATGCCGGCAGACAGATAGCAAAAATTCAATTTACTCTCAGCGGCAGATCTTTAAGTATTTCAGGTGTGGTTATTCTAATAAAGGCTAAAATTATTGCTCTGCACTTTGGTTCGTTATCTTCAGGCAATAAAAATGCCCTGGCCAGATATATTTTCAAGAGAATATCAGATTAAACCGTTATTATGATTGATATTTATTTAGTTAGCACTAAACTGTTTCTATGGGGAGTAATTTGATGCGAAATAGATTGTGTATACTTTTTTTGGCTTTTCTCTGGTTAGTTAACGGCACAGTTTTTTCAGCAAATGTAACGGTTCCTTCACTGGAATTATATACACGCGGAGTAAATTCCGGCGGTACTTTCGCTTTTGAGTCTGAAGGAGATATGGACCTTCTTGTTGAAGGCGGTTACAAATTCGAAGGGCTGGTGGTTTTAAACTATACAAGTACCAGTCTGGAAGACCCATCCCCAACCAGTGGTCTTACTTTTAAAGCTGCCAGGATAACACAGAGAGAGCTTTTCGGCCTGCCCTTAAGCTTTTCCTACTTCATAGGAGAGGGCGATACCTTCTGTTCAGGTGATATTTTCCCACAATACTTTGGCGTTAATCCGGTGGCAACCGCCTACCGCGGCCTCATGCATTTTCCTGAAGGAATCCGCTATAATGGAATCCATACACTGAAGGGCACCGGGCTGCAATTCGATTTAACCCCGCAGGGAGAAACCCTGCTTCTGTCTTACTATCTATATCAGGATTCAAATATCGATTCCGACAGTAACCCGTTAAACTTTGAGCCCGGATATTATTCAAGTGATCTTCGTTTTGCTTTGAATTTCAACAAATTGAAACTTGAAACCTTTGTAGGAGCTACCTATCCTGCTCCCGATTCCTCTCCTGGTTATTATCGCGGAGGATTGCTCTTCTATGCCTCTGAGGAAAACGTGGAATTTATGGCTCAAGCTGGAATACCACAATGGTCTCCGGTTAACAATCAATTTGATATGAGTCTCTTTTATCTTCTTTTTGAGCCCCGTGTCAAAATAGGTTTTCTCTCGGTTATCCCCACTTTTTTCTGGCGTCCCGGTTATTACAATCAGCAGAGCACCAATGAACAGGCCTTTGATGTCAACCTTAACCTGCTTCTGGGCGGAACCGTCGCAACAAAAGTCAGCGGCGGATTGGAGAGCAATTTTTCTTACCAAACCGAGAGCAGCGGCACTACTGTAAGTGAATTCCGTATACGACTTTCACCCTACCTGCAGTTGCTTACTTCAGGAGTAATATGGGAAATAAGAGTAAATGCTAAATTATGGCCATATTCCTATAGTGATCTTATTGAATGCTTTTTTGGCGCCAGGGCGGAGTTTTAGATGAAAAAGAGAAAACTGATTGTTGTAATTATATTTTTTATTTTCACAGCTTCAGCCTTTCTGACTGCTTTGGAGATCAACGCCGGCTTAAGGATCGAGAATATCAGCTTTAAGAATGATCGAACAAAAACCGAAACAAGTTTTGACGGTCTCGATTTTCCCTGGGGTCTTTCCATTTCCGCCAATCATGTAATCTCTGATAATCTTATCATGGAAGTCGGATATTATAATGACCCCATATTGAGGAATATCTCTTATGCCTTATTCTCTTTTAAGAATCAGTACTTCAGCGTTGGTGTCGGCCCCTTTCTTGGTGTCTTTAATGCCTCAACTTATATGCCGAAATTAGGGCTTTCCACTTCGGCGGTACTTTCACTTCCCGGTCTCCTCTTCGTCAACTTCAGGGCTGACAATATAATGACACTTATTCAGAGTGATGATTATATCCAGGAATTAAACGAGATTGCATTTGGATTTTATGTGCGCAATGCTATCTGTTCATTTACTATTTTAACCAAACAATTTACCGACAACACAGCCCTACCCCGGATTATTGATAAAATTATCCGATATTCTTTCCAGGTTGATGTTTTTCAAAAAAATGTTCCTTACCGGCTGATTTTAAGCTTCGCCTATGAAAATATGTTCAGAGATTTTGTAGAAACCGCAACCACTACCAAACATACCTTAAATTCAATAATTATGGGCACTGCCTTTGACTTGGATATGAAAGATAATCTGGTATTCACATGTGATCTGGAAAGCAGTATTTACACCTTTGGGCAGGATGAGTTGTTGGGTGTCTCCAGCAACGACAAATTTCTTTTTCGTCTATACACAGGGGTCAAAATTAACCTGTCCGATTAGATTACTTCAATAACAAAAAAAGCCCCGCCTATAAAGCGGGGCTTTTTTAGATTTATATTTAAATACTTTTCTACTCGCTGGTTTCCTTGTGCATTTTAAGACCTTCCAGATAACGCTCAACCTGCTTGTTGCCAACGCGATTCAGCTCAGCTCGCCTGCGCGCCTCCTGGCGGGCGTTGAGAATACCCCAGATCTCTTCATGGTTGATGTCTCTGACGGGTTCAAGTATGGCCTTATCATAGGTAAGCCTGATGTCTTTTACATAAACGATTATATCGCCGCCTTCCTGGCTGGAATCACGGTAGATAATCATGCCTGCCAGCTTTCTGAAAGGCTCACTCTTGGGATAGAGAGGATACTTTTTTACCTCCCTGTTGCGTACTTCGGTTATGTAATTGGGATTATTCCAGACCAGCTTCCGCCAGCCGTCGAACTGCAGATAATCCATAAAGATGTGCTGTTCCTTGCTATTCTGGTCTTTTAAGATAATACCAAAGCCGTTAGGAAAATTGGAGCCGAATAAAGTAACTTCTACGGATTTAAGCACTCCCACATTCCTTACTACACCCTTTCCATCGAATTTTGTTCCCAGGTCTCCCTCTACAATAGTTAATTTGTCTCCCTGAAATTCGGTTTTTATGGCGTAAGCGGGAATTTCATATGGCGGTTGGATAATGGCATAGGAGTTAAAAGGAGACAGGGGAAAGTGAACACGAATGCCCATGACATGCCTATTGGCCATTTCTTCACCTTCAAAAGGCTTGGCGCTTTCACTTGTTACTGAATCCTTAGTCAAAGATTTAGCCTGATTCTGTACTGTCCTTGCTGAAGATGCCACTACTTCCCAATTGTCCAACGCCAAAGATGTTTTCATCTTGGCTTTGGTCTCTTCGTCAAAAGAAGAACCTGCTACACTGCTGAAGTCTATCAGTGTATCCGCATTCTCGGTGGCTTCCTGGTTATCCCCTAAGGTAGCATCTTTGGTCAGCATTGAAAAATCTATCAGAATGGAATTCTCCGCAACTGCTGACACGCTTATTAACAGAAGCACAATACCTATTAATATGCACAACCTTTTCATTGATTGCTCCTTTTCTAGTAATTGCATAATTTCTTAGTTAATTATATGTAAGGAATTAGCTTTGTCAACAATTTTTATTATTTTTTATTGTATATGGCATTTCTTAAGCAAATTATTGCAGTATTTCTTTTAAAAACTGTACTTCTTCAATTTCACCAGCGCCGATACGGGGGATTTGCCCGTCAATAAAAATGTACAGGCGCTTCACCCCGGGAAAATTGAATAAAATGGAATTGCCTACCGCGTGCAGAATTTCCTCATAAGAATAATTTATTTCCCCACCGGCAAATAGAATATGATTCGAAAAGTTCACATAGATAGAATCTTTGCGCCACAGCAGAGAGGTGACCCTGGTCTCTTTGGGAAGTATCCTTACATGATTGGGCAAAACGGGCCCCAAAATAATCTCATCCAACAGAATACGTATTGCAGCTTCACCTTTTTTCAAAGGTACCAGTCTCTCTTCACCCACCAGCCTGGTTGATGAAACCGTTGGAAAGAAAAGAACCCTTCTTTCCAGTTTATCTTTGAGATAGATATACTGCACGGCTGAAAGGCATATTACCAGGAGAAAGATAAGTGCGATAATGATGGCTGAAAATCTATACTTTGCAGGCAATTCTTACTCCGTAAATCCCCTGGTGTTTTCAAAGTTATTTATGAATCTGCAAAGCCCATTATACATTCCCCGAATAAGCCTTTGCAAGTAGCTATGGTCCTGCAGCAACATCGCTTCTTCTCGATTGGTAACAAAACCAAGCTCAACCAGAACTGAAGGCATATATGCCTTACGTACAACGAACCAGGATTGTTCTTTAATGCCTCGATTTTCAGTAATACCGCCAACCTCCTCTTCAAAACCCTTAATGATTTCTTTGGCCAGGATCACACTCTCGATAGTGTATTCCTCTTCAAGCATAGTATTCAGAATCGGCATGATCTCTTTATTTTCTTCTTCTACGGAATCAGGATTAAGCAAATCCCTCCTGTATTCAGGAGGCAGATACCATACTTCGAAACCTTTGGATTTCTTATTAAAAGATGCATTAGCATGGATGGAAATAAATAGGATTGCCTCTTGTTCTTCAAGATCGATACTGTTGGCCAGATCGGTTCGCTCTTCGAGTTTCAGATAAGTATCATCTGAGCGGCTGATAATTATACTTTTATCCGGATATTTTATTGATAGCACCTGCTGAAGTATCAATCCTGCTTTTAAGACAATATCTTTTTCATTAATCTTCACAGTCTTGCCGTCAATTTTATAAGTGCCGATGGCGCCGGGGTCTTTGCCGCCATGGCCCGGGTCAATTAAAATTACCGCTACTCTTGGACTGCTTATTTTTTCCTGATAAGCTGCACTTTTTATCTTTTCTACAGTATCTTCCGGAAAGAGCAATGTTCCCTGACCGCGGCTGACACCGCCGGTGGGTATAAGCTCTCTGTAATTAAGCAGTACCCATGGAGCCCCAAGCTTGAATACCAGCTTATTCCGGTTAAACTCGATGATTCCTGTTTCCGTTACCGGATTCCACACCATTTTTGCCTTCATTTCCTTTAAAAGATCATTTAACTCTACTTGTTCGCTGAATAGAGAGAAAAGATAGAGATTTAATAGAAATATAAGGTAGTATTTTTTCCCGGTCATGGCTGAAACGGCAGCTTACTCCTTACCATTTTCCTGAGTTGTTCAGGTTTATCCTTTAGAGCGTTCATGGTGTCTAATAAGTAAACGGCGCCCTGAATCCCTCCTTTCTGAAACACCCGCCAGAAGAGGGAGCCCACGTTCAATTTATCGACCGCAGCTTTTTTGCGCAGGCAAGTCCCGCTGATTACCAGGGCACGCTGAAAAGCCTCAAATATGGGCAGTTCATGCCAGTCTTTGCCTTTTTCCCTTTCAAGTGCGGGAAGAGAGATAACAGCAATTCCGGATAACTTTTCAGCTTGAGGCTCAATAACCTGGGGAAGAGCCTTTATAGCGTTTATGTTTTCGCTTTCAATTATGGAATATGCGCTCTCCCCCTCATCTCCGAAGAGAAATGATTCAGTATCCCTGTTATTCAGGGCCAGGCGCAGGAATATGGATTGAGAGGCTTTTTCAGATAATTCTACCGCTTCACTGCGTGCAGCAGCACAGGCAATGATATTTCCGCATTTTTCCATATTATTTGTCGGAAAAATCACCTTACTACCGGGCGCGGTTCTTAAGAAGATGTTCCTGATCCCCTGCACTTTCTCCGCAGCTGAAACACCCTCAATGGATGAAATCACACCGGGTATAGAGATGAAAGCTCTCTCTGCCGATGTTCTGCCGGCCAGGGGCCTCAGTTCTCCCGGGGGCAGATCAACGGCAATATTCAAAGCTGCTCCGGTAACTTCCACTCCGGAGGAATAGGGATAGGTCCAGCCTGACATATAACCGCCGGATAGACGGGCGGCGATTTCGCCGATAATCGGACCCTCCGGGGTGAGTTTAATATCGCCCTTTGCAGCGCCCAGGCTAATGCCCAGTGCCCTGATTCCCCTCTTAAATAGACCGACAACCTGATTGGCGAGTTGCTTATCAATAGCTGTGGGAATAGTATGACCCATCTCCACAAAATAAGGGGCAAAGCGAATTTTTCTATCTGCAATACCACAGATAGTTATCTTTCCGTTATAAACAACAGCATCCAGACTTAATTCATCTCCCTGCAGGTATTCTTCGACAATAACTTCAGCGGCAGCCGAATGCTCCATTGCTTCTTCTACAACTG
>Ga0114923_10002815_pt1 | contig 11750 bp, 9 predicted proteins | sample SumtaG_FD_89578 | JGI IMG/M metagenome (GOLD analysis project Ga0114923, IMG submission 89578) | Deep subsurface microbial communities from Indian Ocean to uncover new lineages of life (NeLLi) - Sumatra_00157 metaG | ecosystem: Environmental > Aquatic > Marine > Oceanic > Sediment | place: near... | reverse complement strand
GGGATGCTGGAAGAATCGCTGCTGTGATGGATGGATGTGGTGTACCACTTCATTGTGTGGCAACGATGGAAGAAGCAACACAAAAAAGTTTTTCGTTAGCGAAAGCGGGAGATGCTGTACTGATGTCTCCGGCCTGTGCCAGCACCGATATGTTCAGGAATTACGTTCATCGTGCTGAGATATTCGTTGCGGCAATTAAGGATTTAGAGATAAAGGTTTTGGCTACGGCCAGTGCTACACACTAGAAAGTAAAGACACTACTGATGATTTATCAAGCCGATATCAGCAACCAAAAAGTTATACCTAACCTCGATCAGGCCCTGGTCTGGTCTGCAATATTGTTGCTGAGCCTGGGACTAGTGATGGTTTATTCTGCTTCAATTTCCATAGCAGAGGCAGGACGTGGCACCGATGGCTACGCAGCGTATTTTCTTGTTCGGCATGGAGTTTACTTGGCAGTGGGATTGTTGATTGGATTGATTGCATTCCAGATACCGATGCGATTGTGGCAGAAATACTCGCTTTATCCATTTCTGTTGGGCACGATGTTACTAGTACTAGTATTGATTCCTGGCATAGGACATGAGGTCAACGGCAGTAGACGTTGGTTGTCATTGTTGGTTGTGAACTTGCAGCCTTCAGAATTTATGAAACTGTTTGTGGTGATTTATGTCGCTAACTACACGATTCGAAGGGCCGCGTACCTAGACAGTTTTAGCAAAGGTTTTGCTCCCATCTTGATTGTAATGATGGTGTTGGGCTTATTGCTGCTCAGTGAGCCTGATCTAGGAGCATTTGTCGTTATTGTCGCTATCGTGATGGCAGTCTTATTCCTGGGAGGAATGAATCTGAAACTGTTCGCGGGAACTATCGGGTTGTTCCTTGTCAGCTTGCTCGCACTAGTCTTGATCAAGCCCTATCGCATGCAGCGGATTATGGGATTTATAGACCCATGGGATGACCCCTATGGAAAAGGATACCAGTTGAGTCATGCTTTAATCGCATTCGGACGTGGTGGATGGCAGGGTGTTGGCATCGGTGGCAGTGTGGAGAAGCTCTACTATTTGCCCGAAGCGCACACCGATTTTCTACTTGCGGTGATAGCGGAAGAGCTTGGTTTCATCGGTGTGGTAGCAGTAGTGATCCTATTTACATGGTTAGTGATACGCGCCTTTGTGATAGGTCGTCAAGCTGCAACGCGAGAGCGTTACTTTCCTGCACTCGTAGCTCAAGGTATTGGCGTGTGGCTGGGGATACAAACTTTCATCAACATGGGTGTAAATATGGGGATTCTACCAACCAAAGGATTGACTTTGCCGCTGATGAGTTTCGGTGGGAGCAGCATTGTTGCCAATTGCATTGCGCTGGCAGTTTTGTTACGGGTGGATTGGGAGAATCGTCAGCTAATGAAAGGTTACACAATATGAAAAAGAACTGGATTCGCAATAGCGAAATAGAGGTTTTAGATTGCCTCATACCATTCTAATCATGGCTGGAGGAACTGGTGGCCACGTTTTTCCTGCGTTGGCGGTGGCAGACTACATGAAGTTATCGGGTTGGCGAGTGGTGTGGCTAGGGACTAAAGGTGGAATGGAAGAAATGCTGGTTCCACAAAAAGGACACGACATAGAAATTATCGATTTTTCCGGTTTACGCGGAAAAAATTTCATGGTCTGGCTTACGCTTCCACTGAGGCTACTATTAGCGTTCTGGCAAAGCGCCAAGGTGCTATTTCAGATACGTCCCGATGTGGTTTTGGGCATGGGCGGATACCCTTCGTTTCCCGGAGGCATGATGGCCTCGTTGCTAAATAAGCCGCTGTTGATACATGAGCAAAATTCAATACCTGGTCTTGCTAATAAGATATTGGCTAAGATTGCGGATAAAGTTTTACTGGGTTTTCCTGATGCGATCAGGAATAAGAAAAAGGTAATATTTTCTGGCAATCCAGTGCGTAAAGAAATATGTCAATTAGATATACCAGATAAAAGGTATACGGGACGGAGTGGAAAACTGAAACTATTGATAATTGGTGGGAGCCTCGGTGCGCAGGCACTAAATACCGTCGTACCACAGACATTGAAACTGATCCCAGATCATATGCGTCCGCTGGTAATTCACCAGGCAGGAAGAAAGCATATAGAAACTCTAAAAAAAAATTATGTCGAAGCTGGAGTGGAGGGTGAGCTGGTGGTATTCATAGAAGACATGGCAATTCACTATGCTAATTGTGATTTGGTGATATGTCGTGCTGGGGCCCTCACTATTGCTGAACTAACTGCTGCAGGTACGGCGAGCATTCTGGTGCCTTTTCCTTACGCTGTGGACGATCATCAAACTAGCAATGCAAAATTTCTGAGCGACAAGGATGCTGCGGTACTGCTACCGCAGAATGAACTGACTCCCCAAGGCTTAGCGCAATTATTAATGGGATTTACTCGAGAGAAGCTATTGGGAATGGCAATGAAAGCACGCGAACTAGCAAGGCCGACTGCTACTAGATTGGTAGCAGAAGCGTGTATGGAGATGATTAAAAAATGAATGACGAATTTATTATCTTTCAGTCACCGCACTTTATCTCAAGTTTTATAAATATAAAAAGATGAAGCATAAAGTCAAACATATTCATTTCGTCGGGATTGGAGGATCTGGCATGAGCGGAATTGCCGAAGTGTTGCTAAATCTGGGCTACCAGATAAGTGGGTCAAATTTGTCAGATAACGCCACTACGCAGCGCTTAAGTGATCTGGGTGCAACTGTTCATGTCGGCCATGCGGATGATCATATTGCATCAGCGGATGCGGTAGTTACTTCTAGTGCGGTAAAACCAAATAATCCGGAAGTAATCGCAGCACGCAGGCGCAATATTCCGGTGGTACCACGCGCTATGATGCTGGCAGAATTGTTGAGATTACGCCAAGGTATCGCTATCGCAGGAACTCATGGTAAGACTACCGCTACTAGTCTAATTGCCAGCGTATTGGCACAGGCCGAAATGGATCCGACCTTCGTTATTGGTGGGAAATTAGAAGCTGCGGGTTCTCATGCCAAGTTAGGTAGCGGTGAATTCATTGTGGTGGAAGCGGATGAATCTGATGCTTCTTTTCTTTATCTGCAGCCCGTACTAGCGGTGGTAACTAATATAGATGCTGATCATATGGAAACCTATGGTCATGATTTCAGCAGACTCAAGCAGGCATTCGTAGATTTTTTGCAGCACCTCCCATTTTACGGCATGGCAATGCTATGTGTGGATGATGCGAATGTGCGCGAAATTGTCCCTGCTATTTCTAAACCCATAACAACATACGGTTTATCGGATACAGCACAAATTAGAGCCACTGATATTAGTCATTGTAAAGGGCAGATGCATTTTACTGCTTTGGTTGGAGTAAATGGTAAGACTCGTAAGCTCGACATTACACTTAATTTGCCGGGATTGCACAATGTACAGAATGCGCTCGCAGCAATTGCAGTGGGCAATGAAGTAGGTGTGCCCGATGCTTCCATAATCAAGGCGCTGACAGGATTCAAAGGAGTGGGGCGACGTTTTCAACGCTGTGGTGAGTTTAAATTAGCTAGAAACGAAAGTAACAAATGTGGAAGTTTCACACTAGTTGATGATTACGGTCATCATCCAGTAGAAATAGCAGCCACGATTGCTGCTGCACGTGGCGCATTTCCCGGTCGCCGTCTGATGGTTGCATTCCAGCCACACCGCTATACCCGTACCCGAGATGTATTTGAGGACTTTGTCAAGGTTTTGTCTACCGCAGATGTATTGTTGCTAACTGAAGTTTACTCTGCAGGGGAAGCACCTATCGTTGCTGCTGACGGCAAATCACTCGTGCGAGCGATAAGAGTACAAGGCAAGGTAGAGCCAATTTTTATTGAGACCGTAGAGGAGTTACCTGCTGCTATCTTCAGCCTAGCACAGGATGACGATGTGGTGCTGGTCATGGGGGCTGGTTCAGTGGGTAGTGTGGCACAAAATATTACCAGCTCTTTACGCGATTTATAAATGGATATGTCAGAAATAAATAATTTAACTCATAGTCAGCCTCAACCCATCAAGGGCACATTGGAAGGAACTCTTCGTGGCGAGGTACGTATGAATGAATCGATGAAAAAACACACTTCCTGGCGCGCAGGAGGCGAGGTAGAGCGTATTTATATTCCAGCTGATTTAGCTGATCTTTCTCAATTTCTACTCAGCCTACCGCAGGACGAGCCGGTGCACATGGTTGGGTTAGGCAGCAATCTTCTAGTGCGCGATGGAGGACTACGTGGCACGGTGGTATTGCTGCATGCACAGTTAAATGTTCTTCGACTGGAGCAACATAGTGAAGTGGACGGATTGATTTATGTCGAGGCGGGCGTGGCTTGTGCAAAGGTTGCGCGATTTGCGGCATTACATGATTTAGCAGGAGCGGAGTTCTTAGCTGGCATACCCGGCACAGTCGGTGGAGCGCTGGCAATGAACGCAGGTTGTTATGGCACAGAAACGTGGGAGATTGTCGAGCGAGTACGAACACTCAATCGCTCAGGCCATCTACACGATCGGTATTCTAAAGATTACAGGATTGGCTACCGGTACGTAAGCTTAAAGTCAGATTGCAAAGATCAAGTGTCAATGCATTCATCTAGTGAGGAATGGTTCGTGGGTGTGTGGTTTAGATTGAGGAAAGGCGATGATGCGACATCCAGAAAGAAGATTAAGAAATTACTATCTAGGCGTACTAATAGTCAACCATTGAGCTTGCCCAATGCTGGTTCAGTATTTCGTAATCCACCGGGAGATCATGCAGCACGACTGATTGAGTCATGTGGATTAAAGGGTTTTAGCATTGGTGGAGCGATGGTTTCACCAAAACATGCAAATTTTATCGTTAATACTGGGAATGCCATGGCGGCAGATATTGAGGCAGTAATTATAGAGGTAAGTAAGACAGTAAAGGAAAAGACCGGTGTTGAATTGGTACAAGAAGTAAGGATTATAGGAGAGGCCAAGTGAATTCTTATGAATTCAAACTATTAAGCAAAGTTTTTTCTGCTAGGGATAGTTAGCCGTGGGTACGAACGATTTTGGAAAAGTTGCGGTCCTCCTTGGAGGCCGTTCTGCCGAGCGTGAGATTTCGCTCCAAAGTGGTAACGCTGTGCTTAATGCATTACAGCACAGAGGTGTAGATGCACATCCGTTTGATCCAGCTGAACAACCGATGGAAGAGATGCTAAGGCAGGGATTCAACGTGGCGTATATAGCCCTTCATGGGCGCTATGGTGAGGACGGTACTGTGCAGGGGGCACTGGAACTTATAGGGCTACCCTATACCGGTAGTGGTGTATTGGCGAGTGCGCTTGCAATAGATAAATGGCGTACCAAGTTGTTATGGCAGGCGGTGGGAATTAATTCTCCCCACTATGCGATGCTCAATGCAGAAAGTGATTTTGACGTGGTGGTAAGAGAGCTAGGGCTGCCGCTGATTGTTAAGCCATCACGCGAAGGATCGACCATTGGCTTGTGTAAGGTAATGTCCGCAGAGGAGTTACCAGGTGTATACCGATCAGCAGCGAAACATGATCCGATGGTGTTGGCTGAGCAGTATATAGAGGGCATGGAGTTGACTGTCGCAATTCTTGGGGATATTCCGCTACCGCTAGTACGGATTGAGGCAGCAAGTGGATTGTACGATTATGAGGCCAAGTATCTTTCTAGTGATACCAGCTATTTTTGTCCGAGTGGCTTGTCTGCTGAACAGGAACATACGTTACAGGTGCAAGCTTTGCAGGCACACAAGGTTCTAGGGTGTGAAGGCTGGGGAAGAGTAGATCTAATACTGGATAAGTTGGGTAAACCTTATTTTCTTGAGACTAACACCTCCCCGGGCATGACTGACCATAGCCTTGTACCGATGGCAGCAAGAACGGCAGGAATATCGTTTGAGGATCTCGTAATACGGATACTGGAGCTAGCTCATGTGGGATAACCATCGGATGCTACATATATTAGCCAATGGACTATTTACACTTGCTGCGTTGATAGCAGCTTTCGCTATTGGTCCGTCAGTGGTGAATTTGCCGATATTTACTCTAAAGGAAGTAAGTGTTGGTAGCATCAGCAGCTTCGACGAAGAGTTTAAGCATGTAACACGGGAACAGATAAATAGCCTTATACGCAGTGAAGTAGTTGGAAGCTTTTTTACAGTTGATCTAGATACGATAAGTAACGCATTTGAAAAATTACCGTGGGTACGTGCTGCAAGTGTCCGACGGAATTGGCCACAGAGCTTGGAAGTGGTGTTGGAGGAACATGTGGCGCTAGCTAGGTGGGGTGATTCAGCACTGGTGAACACCCATGGAGAAGTGTTTGATGCTGTGACCGACAAGCGGTTACCTGCATTTACTGGGCCAGTAGAAAGTTCACACGAAGTAGCACTGCAGTATGCTGTTTTCAGCAAACTGCTGCAACCGCTTCAGCAAAATATTACTCAGGTGGATTTTTCACCTCGCCGCACATGGCGCATTCATACCGAAAACGGAATTGTGTTGGAGCTGGGGCGCGAGCAGGTTAAAGCCCGACTAGGGCTCTATGTGTCTGCACATGACCACATAATTTCACAATTTAAAAAACAAGTTACATATGTAGATCTTCGCTACCCAAACGGTTTCTCTGTGCGCATGCTAGAAGCAAATCGGCAGCAACCGCGCAAACTGGGTTTGAAAAAAGCAGTGTGAGATTAAGGACTCATAAAATAAATGAATAGAGTAAATGAAAATAAAAGTCTGATTGTCGGTCTTGACATCGGCACTTCAAAAATCGCTGTTATTGCCGCAGAAGTAGATTCTGAAGGTGGGTTTGAAATTATCGGTATGGGGAGTCATCCCTCTCGTGGCCTGAAAAAAGGTGTAGTAGTCAATATTGAAACTACAGTAAACGCAATTCAGCGTGCGCTAGAGGAAGTTGAGTTGATGGCAAATTGCAGAATTCGTGAAGTCTACACCGGTGTTGCCGGAAACCACATCAAGAGTTTCAATTCACACGGAATGGTGGCAATCAAAGACAGGGAAGTGTCGCAGATAGATGTGGGGCGTGTGATGGAAACTGCTAAAGCAGTGAACATTCCCGCAGATCAACAGGTTCTACACATTCTTAATCAGGAATTCATTATAGACGGCCAAGAAGATGTGCGCGAACCAATCAGTATGAGCGGAATACGACTTGAAGTAAAAGTACATATCGTTACAGGCGCCGTATCAGCCGTACAAAACATTATGAAATGTGTGCGTCGCTGTGGTCTGGAGGTGCGTGATATCGTATTGCAACCACTTGCATCAGCAATGGCAGTACTGTCGGAAGATGAAAAAGATCTAGGCGTGTGCTTGGTGGATATCGGCGGTGGAACTACAGACATTGCGGTATTTGCTCACGGTGCGATCCGCCATACAGCAGTAATTCCGATTGCCGGGGATCAGATCACCAACGATATTGCAATGGCATTACGTACACCTACAAAGGATGCAGAGGATATCAAGTGTCGCTACGGTTGTGCTTTAAGGGGAATGGCTGACCCACGAGAAATGGTGGAAGTATCGGGTGTAGGTGATCGCGGCACACGCCAGCTCTCCAGACAAACACTGGCAGAAGTAATTGAGCCACGCGTGGAGGAGCTTTATCTTCTCGTGCAGGCCGAACTGCGTCGTAGCGGTTTTGAGGAGTTACTTTCTTCTGGAATTGTTATTACTGGCGGCAGCAGTTCCTTGCAAGGCATGGTAGAACTTGCTGAAGAGATATTCCACATGCCGGTTCGAATGGGGTTGCCTCTTTATCGTGGCAGCTTAGTAGAGGTTGTACGTACACCACGGTTTTCCACTGGCGTTGGCCTAATTATTGCGGGCATGGAACAGCTTCAGCATCATCAGCACGCTAGGCTGCAGGGAAATTCATTCAAGCAGGTCCTTGAGAAGATGGGGAACTGGTTTCAGGGGAATTTTTGAGGATAACCAAAAGAATTTGATTGTGCCGTTCGGCAACATGCATGGAGACTGGTGACATTTAATAATTAAGAGTTAGATATCTGAAATACAAAAATTACTGGTTTAATTTATAAAAGGAGAAGCGTTATGAAGTTCGAAATCATGGATGCAGAAGACCAGGAAGCAATGATAAAAGTTATTGGTATCGGCGGCTGTGGTGGTAATGCAGTGGACCACATGATCCAGAATGGGGTGCAAGGTGTTGAGTTCATTAGTGCCAATACTGATGCACAAGCGTTAAAGCGTAATCAAGCACGCATTCTGTTGCAATTGGGGTCTGCTATCACTAAGGGGTTAGGTACGGGAGCAAATCCTGAAATCGGGCGCCAGGCTGCACTGGAAGATCGTGATCGTATTGCTGAGTTGATTGAAGGTGCAGACATGCTATTTATTACTGCTGGCATGGGTGGTGGCACCGGCACTGGTGCCGCACCAGTGGTAGCGCAGTTAGCAAAGGAAATGGGTATTCTAACAGTGGCAGTTGTGACAAAGCCGTTTGCATTTGAGGGCAGACGCGTGAAATCAGCACAGTCCGGAATGGAAGAATTGTCACAGCATGTTGATTCGTTAATCGTGATTCCAAACGATAAGCTAATGTTAGTCTTGGGGGATGATGTCAGTATGCTCGATGCATTTAAGGCAGCAAACAACGTACTCTATGGTGCAGTTGCAGGGATTGCTGAGGTCATCAACTGTCCAGGTCTTGTAAATGTAGATTTTGCTGATGTGAAAACCGTGATGTCGGAAGCGGGTATGGCTATGATGGGTTCTGCATTTTCTACAGGGATTGATCGTGCGCGTCTGTCGGCAGAACAGGCAGTTGCAAGTCCTCTACTAGAGGATGTGAATCTCTCAGGGGCACGTGGTGTGCTGGTAAACATTACTGCTAGCTCAGGACTGAAAATGCGCGAAGTTCACGAAGTGATGAATACAATCAAGGATTTTACCGCTGAAGATGCGACCGTGATTATTGGTACTGTGATCGAAGAAGACATGCAGAACGATTTACGTGTTACTGTAGTGGCAACTGGGCTTGGTGGATTGATCAATAGCGCTGAGCCTCGGCCACTAAGTGTTATTCATACTCGTACCGGAACTGATGACGCTATGTCAGCGGATGCGGTGAACTGGAGAGAGCTCGAGATTCCTGCTGTAAGTCGTACGAACAGACGTGATGCAACAGTGGAAGCAATGAAACAATCCGGTGTGGAGGCGTTGGATATCCCCGCTTTCTTAAGGAAACAGGCCGATTAAAAAAGTGTAAGTTGCTGGTTAGGCAAATCTTAGAATATAAGCAGAACAGATTTAGTAGCATCCAACAACTAAATTCTCAAAATTATACGGTACAACGTTATTTTTTCTTTGCAATAAGTCGGTCAATGCCTCCCATATAAGGTTGTAAGACTTTGGGAATAGAAACACTGCCATCAGCATTTTGGTAGTTTTCTAGAATCGCTACTAGACAACGTCCCACTGCCAGACCAGAGCCATTTAACGTGTGTAATAATTCCGGTTTGCCATTCTCATTACGAAAGCGTGCCTTCATGCGTCGCGCCTGGAACGTTTCACAATTGCTGCACGAAGAAACTTCTAGATAAGTGTTTTGTGCAGGTAGCCAAACCTCAATGTCGTAAGTCTTAGCTGCAGAAAATCCCATATCGCCCGCACATAACAATACTACCCGGTAAGGTAATTCTAGTTTTTGCAGAATCTTTTCAGCATGACTAACAAGCTGCTCCAGTGCTTCGTAGGATTTCTGCGGATGGACAATTTGTACAAGTTCTACCTTATCAAACTGATGCTGGCGGATCAGGCCACGCGTATCTTTGCCATAGTTTCCTGCTTCAGAACGAAAGCATGGGGTGAGTGTAGTAAGCTTGATGGGCAGAGATTCTATAGAAACGATTTCATTGCGCACGGAGTTAGTTAGTGGTACTTCTGAAGTAGGAATTAAATACCAATTTTCTTCTTGCAATCCTTGTTCAGTTATACCTTCTTCTTTCTCGTACTTTTTTCGATGGATCTTAAATAAGTCTTCCTCAAATTTCGGCAATTGTCCGGTACCACGCAAGCTCTCTGCATTGGCTAGATACGGCACATAAGTTTCGGTGTAACCATGTTCCAGTGTATGTGTGTCTAGCATGAACTGCGCTAGCGCGCGATGTAGTCGGGCAAGTACACCTGCCATCAAACTGAACCGCGCGCCACTGAGTTTCGTTGCAGTTCTGAAATCTAATAATCCTAGCCCTTCACCGATACTTACATGATCCTTTACCGGGAAATTAAACGAACCCGACGTCTTTCTTGTTCCCCAGCATCGTACTTCCTTGTTTTCACCTTCTTTTGGAACAGTGCTGTGCGGCAGATTTGGGATTAGCTCTAGAGACTGCTGTAATTCACTTTCTATTTTAACTAGGCATGCTTTAGCTTCATTTAGCGCTACATGTATTCCCTTCATTTTATTCTTTAAGCATTCGATCTCTTCCTGATCTGTGTCATCCCCAGTTGTACTAAGCTGGCCAATCGTGCGTGAAATTTTGTTTCTTTTTTCTTCCAGCTTCTGTGTATTTTCCCGTATAAATCCGCGTTCTTTCGCCAGTTCCTGAAAGCCCTCTGGCAGTCTAAATCCACGCGAAGAAAGGTCATTGAGTACTTTTATTGGATCATTACGTAACAGATGAATGTCTAACATACAAATAATTCCTGAATAGAACGCGTTTTATTCATAGTTGGAGGAGATAGCTTACCTAAGCTTACGAGTTTTTCTTTACCTTTTTGTCTAGTTCGCGTAAATGCGCTAGTTTTTCAGAAATCCTTTCTTCGAGTCCGCGTGTTGTCGGCTGATACAATTCTACGTCCGGCATGCCGTTAGGAAAATAATTCTCTCCAGCGGTGTAAGCATCTATATCATCATGAGCGTAGCGATATTCGCGTCCAATACCTAGTTCTTTCATCAGCTTGGTAGGTGCATTGCGTAAATGATTCGGTACGGGGCGTGACTTGTCATTGCTGATAAGAGACCGAGCCTTATTATACGCGAGGTAAGAAGAATTGCTCTTTGGTGCACAGGCTAGATATAGTACCGCCTGTGTAAGTGCCAGCTCGCCTTCGGGGCTGCCCAGGCGCTCGAAAACCTCACAGGCACTCAACGTTATCTGCAATGCACGCGGATCGGCCAGACCGATGTCTTCCATTGCAGCACGGATTAACCGCCGTCCTATGTAAAGCGGGTCAGTACCACCGTCAAGCATACGACACATCCAGTAAAGTGCGGCATCTGGATCAGAACCACGTATCGATTTATGCAGTGCAGATATCTGATCGTAAAATTCATCTCCACCCTTGTCAAAACGGCGTGAGTTGTAAGAAAGTACATTGCGGACATAATCTGCGTTAATGTCTACAATTTTCTCAGTTTCCGCAGCAACTTTTGTTTGCTCCAGTAAATTGAGCAAACGCCGTGCATCTCCATCAGCAAATCCAATCAGCAGGCGTTTCGCATCATTGGACAAACGCAATCCAGGCAATGCATGATTCACCGCTCGATCAAACAGAATAGCAAGTTCGTCTTCTGACAATGTTTTAAGTACGTAAACATGAGCACGCGAGAGCAGTGCGCTGTTGACTTCAAAAGAAGGATTCTCGGTAGTAGCGCCAATGAATGTTACTAATCCTTTTTCAACATAAGGTAAGAATGCGTCCTGCTGTGACTTGTT
>Ga0114923_10002814_pt1 | contig 11756 bp, 20 predicted proteins | sample SumtaG_FD_89578 | JGI IMG/M metagenome (GOLD analysis project Ga0114923, IMG submission 89578) | Deep subsurface microbial communities from Indian Ocean to uncover new lineages of life (NeLLi) - Sumatra_00157 metaG | ecosystem: Environmental > Aquatic > Marine > Oceanic > Sediment | place: near... | reverse complement strand
ATGGCATTCAGGGTTTAGTATCTCACCTCCACCGTCAAAGGTTATATCCCCTGCCTTGACCTCACATTTTCCAGAGGCTTTGATCTTGAGCGTCCTCGGGCCCGGATCAGACATTCTTAAGCGGACTTCTTTGAGATTCAATACGATCTCTGACACGTCCTCAAGTACACCCTGTATGGCCGTGAACTCGTGCATGGCGCTATCTATTTTTACCGAGACAACGGCAGCTCCGTGAAGCGAGGAGAGGAGGATTCTGCGAAGCGCATTTCCAATGGTAACCCCAAAACCCCTTTCCAGCGGCTCACAGACAAACTTTGCGTATGACGGTGTGCTGTCAGTGATCTCAATACCTTTCGGTTTGATCATCTCGCGCCAATTCATGTACATGAAATCATTTGATGACATGTTTAATCTCCAAGTTTGGTTCGAACTTAGGGGCTTCGCCCCAATTTGAGTACTGGAATCTCCCAGATGTTTATTTAGAGTATAGTTCCACTATCAATTGTTCCTGAATCGGCATCGTCAATTCTTCCCGGGTTGGATAGGCCTTGACGGTTCCACTGAAAGCTTCCTTTGAAAGCTCAAGCCATGCCGGAATACCGCGCCGAACCACAGCTTCCATAGCACCCGAAATGACAGCCAGTTTTCGACTCTTCTCACGCACCTCTATTGCGTCACCTACCTTTACCTGGTAAGACGGGACATTCATTTTTTTGCCGTTCACCAAGAAGTGGTTATGGCGTACCAGCTGCCTGCCCTCTGTCCGGGAATTAACAAACCCCAAACGATAGGCAACATTGTCCAAACGCCGTTCCAGAAAAATCAAAAGGTTGGTACCGGTTATTCCCCGTGCACGTTCCGCTTTGTTGAACAAAGCATGAAACTGGCCTTCCAACAACCCATACATACGTTTGACTTTCTGCTTTTCACGAAGCTGGATGCCGTAGTCGGAGAACCTCCGACGTCGCTGCCCGTGCTGACCAGGGGCATAGCCTCTGCGCTCAAAGCCACATTTGTCAGAATAACATCTATCTCCCTTTAGAAACATCTTCAGGTTTTCGCGTCGGCACAGCCTGCATACCGAACCAATATACCGTCCCAAAATATTCCTCCTTTCACACCCTGCGCCGCTTAGGGGGGCGACAGCCATTATGAGGAATGGGGGTCACGTCTTTGATCAAAACAACATTAAATCCTGCTGCCTGAAGGGCGCGTAAAGCAGCCTCCCTGCCTGCGCCCGGACCTTTTACATAGACCTCAACATTTCTCACCCCATGTTCCATGGCTTTTTTGGCGGCACTCTCCGCCGCCATCTGAGCGGCAAAAGGGGTACTTTTCCGCGAGCCCTTAAAACCCTGCGTACCGGCGCTCGACCATGCCACCACGTTCCCGGCCGGATCGGTTATAGTTACAATCGTATTGTTAAAAGTAGACTGGATGTGGGCTATCCCATTCAGGATGTTCTTCTTTTCCTTCTTTTTTCGAGAAGTCCTTGCCATAATGTCCGTATATTCCTCCTACTTTTTTCTCTTTCCTGCGACAGTGCGACGTGGGCCCTTCCGGGTTCTAGCGTTGGTACTTGTTCGCTGCCCTCGAGCAGGAAGTGACCTCCGGTGCCTAAGACCACGGTAGCACCCCAGTTCCATCAGTCGCTTTATGTTCATAGATATTTCAGTGCGAAGCTCTCCTTCAACCTTATATTGGCTATCAATGATCTTGCGGATGGCCGTAACCTGATCTTCTCTTAATTGATCCGTCTTCGTGTCAAAGTCTATACCGGCCTCACGTAATATCTTCCTCGATACGCCCCGCCCAATCCCATAAATGTAGGTCAGGCCTACCTCAACTCGTTTATTTTTTGGCAAATCAACGCCTGCAATGCGTGCCAATCTTTTACCTCCCGTCGGTTTGGTTATTAGTCATTGGTCATTTGGATTGATGATTGTCGATTGATCCGGGTCCAGTGGAAAAACCATCTTCAATTCTCAATAAACAATCATCAATCGATTCACCCTTGCCTTTGCTTATGTCTTTTATTCTCGCAAATAACCCTAACGATCCCCTTGCGACGAACAATCTTACACTTGCTGCACATCTTCTTCACTGATGCCCTTACTTTCATCTTTTCCTCTAACTTTTCCCAAATCTCAACCAGCTCATCTTTGAGTATTTATTCTCTCCCGTTTGTAGTGCTCAAAATGACCGGCCCATCTTCTGTAATTGCAATAGTATGCTCAAAATGGGCCGACAAGCTTCCATCTTTTGTTACCGTCGTCCATCCGTCCTCTAAGGTCTTTACCTCATAGCCCCCTATATTAACCATTGGCTCAATAGCGAGGACCATGCCGGGCTTCAAGCGAATACCCATGCCCGGTTTCCCATAGTTAGGAACTTGAGGGTCCTCATGCAAGGCCTTCCCTATACCATGTCCTACAAATCTCCTAACGACCGAGAACCCGGCTGCCTCCACATGGCTCTGAATAGCATGGGAAATATCAGACAGCCGTTTACCTGGTACCGCCTGCTCAATGCCCGAGAAAAGGGCTTTTTCGGTGGTCTTAATTAATCTCTGCGCAGCCCCCGATATCTCGCCCACAGGCACGGTAATGGCCGCATCTCCATAATACCCGTTATAGAAAATACCAAAATCCATGCTGAGTATATCCCCCTCCTCAAGGGAACGCTTAGACGGAAAACCATGAACAACCTGGTGGTTAACTGATGTACACAGGCTATACGGGTAACCCCGATACCCCTTAAAAGCAGGCGTGGCGTTTCTCGCAAGAGCTATCTCCTCCGAAAGCTTGTCCAGTGTCAGCGTATCGGCGCCACATTTAATCTTTTGTCGCAGAATCTCAAGGACCTCTGCGACAATAACATTGCTCTGGCGAATCTTGTCAATCTCACTTGGAGACTTCAAGATGACCATGTCAATATCGTCCCCGAATAGCCCCCCCTTTTTTCATAAAACCCTCATAGTGTCGAGTCAGCATGTGGCTCTCTATTTGACTGATGGTGTCTATGGCCACGCCTACCACGATCAAAAGGGCAGTACCTCCAAAATAAAAAGGGACGTTAAACTTGGCAATCAACAGCGTCGGCAACACGCAAACCGCTGATACATAGATGGCCCCGCCAAAGGTTATGCGTGTAAGCACTCTGTCGATATAGTCAGCTGTGCGCTTGCCGGGCCTGATGCCGGGGATATAGCCTCCATACTTTTTCATATTGTCAGCCACATCAACCGGGTTGAAGGTAATGGCAGTATAAAAATAACAAAAAAAGATAATAAAGCCAACAAACACAAGGTTGTATACGATGCCGCCGGGTGCCATGGCCTGGGCAACACTTTGCATCCACGGGACATTTATGAAATTGGCCACAGTAGCCGGAAACATAATGATAGAAGATGCAAAAATGGGCGGAATAACGCCTGACGTATTGATCCTAAGAGGCAGATGTGTAGCCTGGCCGCCGTACATCCTGCGGCCGACAATCCGTTTGGCGTATTGTACTGGAATCCGCCGCTGACCCCGTTCCACAAATATGATAACCCCTACTACGACGACCATTAGCACGACTATTATCAACGCCAGGAAAGCCCCCATCTCGCCGGTTCTCATCAAACGAAAGGTATTGGCAACAGCACTCGGCATACGTGCTACAATGCCTGCAAATATGATAAGAGATATCCCATTACCGATTCCTCGCTCGGTTATCTGCTCCCCAAGCCACATGATAAAGGCCGTACCCGCAGTCAGGGTAATCACTGTCATTAATCGAAAGCTCCAGCCCGGATGGGCAACTACTGCTGCGCCCCCAGGTGCGCTCATGCTCTCAAGCCCGACACTAATTCCGAACCCCTGGATTATACTTAGAATAACCGTGCCGTAACGTGTATACTGCGTAATCTTTTTCCGGCCCGACTCTCCTTCCTTGGAGAGTCTGTCCAGGTGGGGAATAACCACGGTCAGAAGCTGCAATATGATCGAAGCGCTTATGTACGGCATGATCCCCAGGGCAAATACCGAAAGCCGCTCAAGAGCGCCACCTGAAAACATGTCAAACAGCCCTAAAAGAGTCCCTTTGGCACGAGCAAAAAACGTGGCAAGGGCATCTGCGTCGATCCCCGGCGTTGGCACCGCACATCCGACACGATATACCATCAACAGCCCGAAGGTAAATAGAATACGCCTCTTTAACTCCGGAATCTTAAAGAGATTTTGAAAGCCACCGATCATATTTTTGTGTTTGTTGAGTTTGTCGGGTTAACTCAATAAACCCCATAAACTAAGTTATCTCTACCTGTCCTCCGGCAGCCTCGACCTTGGTCCGTGCTGACTTGCTGCATCGGTCCACCTTCAACACCAGCGGATAGTCAATTGTACCATAGCCTAAAAGTTTGACTCCATCCGAGTTCCGTCTGAGGAGTCCTGCAGCCACCAGTTTGGCTTTATCAACCACCGAATCCTTTTCAAACCGTCCCAGATCACGTATATTGACAACTGGAAATTCTTTTCTAAAGATATTGGTAAACCCCCGTTTGGGCAGGCGGCGCTGCAGGGGCATCTGGCCTCCCTCATACCCGGGTCTTACGTTGCCTCCGGAGCGGGACTTTTGGCCATTGGCTCCCCTGCCTGCGGTCTTGCCGTGCCCTGAGCCCGGTCCGCGGCCAAGCCGTTTAACAGCCTTGCGCGCCCCTCTCGGGGGTGCCAGCTCATTTAGCTTCATCGGCCTTCTCCTCTACTTCCAACATATAGGACACCTTTCGAATCATTCCACGGACCGTAGGCGTGTCTTTCAAAACAACCGTCTTGTTCAGCTTTCTCAACCCCAAGCTACGAACTACCCTTCGATGTTTCTCGGGTCTACCTATCATGCTTTTTTTCAACGTTATACTAAGCGTTTTAGGCATGTATTTCTTTCTCCAAAAAAAATTAAAATACCAGCGTGGATAGAAAAACCCCCGAAATGTCAGATTATATCTCAGCAGGGTCCTTGCCGCGCCTGGCCGCGATCGTCTCGCGGCTACGCAGTTGACTCAAGCCCTTGAGAGTGGCCTTCACAACATTGTGGGGGTTGTGAGATCCTATACATTTTGTCAGTACGTTCTGCACGCCTGTGGCCTCCAGCACCGCCCTGACCGCACCGCCGGCAATAACTCCAGTCCCTTCAGCAGCAGGCTTCAGCAAGACCAAGCCGGCGCCATATTTGCCGATAACCTCATATGGGATAGTCTGGTTGACTAAAGGGACTTCGACCATGTTTTTCTTGGCACGTTCAACTCCCTTGCGAATGGCATCAGGAACCTGATTAGCCTTTCCTAAGCCGCTTCCCACTTTGCCATTACCATCACCAACGACAACCACAGCGCTAAAGCTAAAGCGGCGCCCCCCTTTGACCACTTTAGCCGTACGGCTTATATGAACCACTTTTTCTATTAGCTGAACCTCGTCTATCTCTTCAACAAACAACAGCTTGCCTCCTCGCTAAAAATCGAGACCCTCTTCCCGAGCCCCCGTAGCAACCGCCTGTACACGGCCATGATACGAGAATCCGTTACGGTCAAATACGACCTTGGAAATCCCTTTTTCAATAGCTCTTTGCGCCACAAGCTTTCCCACAAAACTTGCCGCCTCCACTTTACTCTCAAATTTCGGATGCTCCCGCACTTCCTTATCAAGGGTAGATGCAGAGACAACGGTATGGCCGGTCGTATCCACAACAACCAGGGCATAAATATGCCGTGCGCTCCTGAACACGCTTAACCGGGGGCGCTCCTGGATCCCATATACCTTTTTTCGCACGCGTCTTTTTCTTTTTAAACGCGCCTTTTTTTTCAAGGATAATGCACTCATGGTTATTTCGCCGCTGATTTCCCTACCTTCCGCCTAATTCGCTCTTCAACGTACTTGATCCCCTTGCCCTTGTAAGGTTCCGGCCTTCTGAATTCTCTAATAGTGGCAGCTGTAGACCCCAAAAGCTCTTTATCAATTCCGGACAAAACAATTCTGTTCTTTTCAACAGAGGCTAATATGCCCTTAGGAAGCTTGAAGACCACAGGATGGGAGTATCCCAAAGTTAAGGTCAATACATCCGACTTTAGAGCAACGCGATAACCAACACCGTTGACCTCAAGCACACGTTCAAATCCCTGTGTAACACCCGATATCATATTAGCTACCAGTGTTCGTGTAAGACCCTGAATCGCTTTTGCCTGCTTCATCTCGCCGGATAGAATAACGTGAATAAAATCATTCTTTACATTCAGATCCACATCAGAGTGTATGACACGAGCCAACTCTCCTTTTGGCCCTTTCACTTTTAACCGATGGCTATCATAAGTTGCCTTGACACCATTTGGTATTGTAATCGGTCGATTTCCTACTCGAGACATGGTTCATACCCCTTATGATTGACGATTGACCATAGACAAGTGAGCTAAAGTTGAGGACTTGAAGAAACTTTCTTAAAATTGGTTTTATTCCTTTGACTTTAGGCACTTTAGATCACTTTGGGCACTCCGTTAGTCAGTAATGACTAACGGCCTACCAGATACTACAAAGCAGCTCGCCGCCGACATTAAGCTCCCTTGCTTTGCGATCAGGGAGGACCCCCTTTGATGTCGACAGGATCGCAATCCCCATCCCATTAAGAACGAAGGGGATTTCCTTCTTGTTTACATAAAGTCGCCTGCCCGGTTTGCTCATGCGCTTGAGGCCGGTAATGACTCCTTCATTAAATTTATCGTATTTAAGATAGATTCTTAGAATCCCATGTTTTTTGTCCTTGATGAACTTATAATTCTTAATATAGCCCTCGTCTTTCAAGATTTCAGCCACACTAACTTTCATCTTGGACACTGGAATATCCACCTTAACGTGTTTGGTCATGTTGGCATTTCTGATACGCGTCAGCATATCAGACAATGGATCCGTAACTGGCATTACTCATCTCCTTTAATAGGGTCGTTACCAACTCGACTTAGTTACCCCGGGTAATTCTCCTCTCAGGGCAAGAGATCTAAAACATATTCGGCAAATGCCGAATTTTCTCATAAACGCCCTCGGCCGACCACAAATAGGGCATCTCGAATATGCCCGTGTTTTAAACCGAGGCTTACGTCTTGCCTTCACCATTAAAGACTTTTTTGCCAAGGACGCCCCCTTTCTCAGTTTCTGAAAGGCATTCCCATCAACTGAAGCAATGCCTTGCCTTCCTCATCAGTTCGGGCACTGGTCACGATGGTAACGTTTAGCCCTTTAATCTTGTCAATCTTGTCGTAATCGATTTCCGGAAATATGATATGCTCCTTGATCCCCAAGGAATAGCTGCCCCTGCCATCAAAGCTCTTCAGGGGGATCCCTCGAAAGTCTCTCACCCTCGGCAGCGCTATGTTAACCAACTTGGCAAAGAAGTCATACATCCGCACCCCTCGAAGCGTCACCCTGCACCCTATGGGCATACCTGCCCGAAGTTTGAAAGCGGCAATCGATTTTCTGGCACGGGTGACAACCGGTTTTTGGCCGGCGATCAAAGCCAACTCTTGGGTAGCTGAATCAAGGACCTTGATGTTCTGGATTGCCTCACCTATCCCTATATTCAACACAACTTTGGTCAGCTTCGGGACCTGCATAACATTCTTATACCCGAATTCATCCATTAGTTTTGGGATGATCTCATTTATGTAAAACGTCTTCAGCTGCGACATGACTACCCTTCATTGACGGAGTGCCTAAAGTTAAAGGAATAAAACCGATCTTAAAAAGAAGTCTTTTCAGCTCCTCAACTTTAGCTCACTTTCTCGTAAACTATGTATCAATAACCTCCCCGCACTTCCTGCACACCCTTACCATTTTGCCGTCTTCAAGGCGCTGCATCTTGATTCGCACAGGATTTATACATTTGTTACACACCAACATCACATTGGACCAGTGGATTGAAGCCTCTTTTTCTATAATACCCCCCTGTCGAGTTTGCCCCCCCGGCTTGGTGTGACGCTTAACAAAATTCATATTTTCAACGATAACACGTTCCTTGCCCCGAAGGACTCTCAAAACCTTGCCCATCTTACCTTTTTCCTTGCCGGTAATAATTCTGACTTTGTCGTCCTTCTTAATGTGGCAATTCACAGTCGACATAACTCTCCACTTCCTAAGCCCGGGTTGGCCTACAATACCTCGGGGGCCAATGAGATGATCTTCATAAACTTCCTTGCTCGGAGTTCTCTGGCTACAGGACCAAAAATGCGGGTGCCAATCGGTTCTCCCTGTTGATTGATCAGTACTGCAGAATTGTCGTCAAATTTTATGTGCGAACCATCGGGCCTGCGTAATTCCTGCTTTGTCCGGACCACAACCGCCCGCATGATGTCTCCCTTCTTGACTTTGGCATTTGGTATAGCCTCCTTGACAGACACGACAATGGTATCTCCGATCCTTGCATACCGACGCCTGGACCCACCAAGCACTCTGATACAATACAACTTTTTGGCACCTGAGTTGTCGGCCACTTGCAACTTGGTCTCCGCCTGTATCATCGCTCTAATACCTCTCTCAAAGAGCCTTCTCCAAAACCTCACGTACTCGCCAGCGCTTGGTCTTACTCAGGGGCCTGGTTTCTACAATCATCACCTTGTCGCCTATCCGGCACATATTTTGTGCATCATGGGCCACGCACTTGCCACGTCGCCTCATGTACTTTTTGTATACAGGATGCTCTACTATCCTCTCTATAGACACCACAACCGTCTTGTCCATCCTATTGCTAACAACCGTGCCAATCTGTCTTTTTTTCAGTCCCCTATCTTTCATGCGTGATCAGTGCTCCTGAGCTTCATGTTCGTTATTAGTTATTCGTGAATCGTCATCCGTTTTCCGTTTCGCGATTCGGCGCCAGCTCCCGTCCCTTCAGGACGGTCTTAATTCGAGCAATATCGCACCTGGCTTGATGCAACCTCATTGGATTTTCCAACTGGTCCGTAGCATGCTGAAATCTTAGATTGAATAACTCTTGGGTCAGATCTGCCAATTTGTGCCCCAACTCCTCTAAGCTTAGCTCCCTCAATTCGCTTGCTTTCATGAACGCTTACCCCGTATCATCAAGCGTGTCCTGAGCGGAAGCTTGTGTGAGGCCAATCGAAGGGCTTCTGTTGCCAGATCGACGGGTATACCTCCCATCTCATATAGTATCTTGCCGGGCCTTACCACGGCAACCCAGCCCTCCGGGGAGCCCTTACCTTTTCCCATCCTCGTCTCAGCGGGCTTCTTTGTAATCGGCTTGTCAGGGAAAACCCGGATCCAAATCTTTGCACCCCGTTTCACATAACGTGTCATGGCAATACGAGCCGCTTCAATCTGTTGCGCCGTCACATGTCCGCACTCAAGTGCCTGAAGCCCAAACTCACCAAAGCTCAAAGTCGATCCCCGATAGGCCTTCCCTTTCATCCTGCCTTTCTGTTGTTTCCGATATTTGACCTTCTTGGGACTTAGCATGACAGGAATCTCCTAAATTGCTTCCACTTTGTCTTTCTCGAGAATTTCACCGTTAAATACCCACACCTTTATCCCGATGATCCCGTAAGTAGTACGGGCCTGAGCAAACCCGTAATCAATATCCGCCCTTAATGTGTGAAGAGGTATCCTCCCCTCCCTGGACCATTCGGTTCTGGCCATTTCTGCCCCACCCAAACGACCGGCACACGATATCTTGATTCCCTTGGCACCAAACCTCATTGCTGACGCCACACTCCTTTTCATAGCCCGGCGAAAGGCAACCCGCCTTTCAATTTGCATAGCCACATTTTCGGCCACCAATTGAGCATCTACCTCAGGCCTTCTCACCTCTTGGATATCAATCACCAACTCCTGAGAAACCAGCTTTTCCAGTTCCTTTTTTAGCTGCTCAATCTCCGCCCCCTTTTTTCCAATCACAATACCTGGACGGGCGGCATATATACGTAATCTAATGCGGTTGGCCCATCTTTCGATCTCAATATTCGATATACCGGCATGGTAGAGTTTTTTCTTCAGGAACTCCCGGATTTTATAGTCATCTATGATAAATGAGGAATAATCCTTGCCGGCAAACCATCGAGAATTACACAACTTTGTGATTCCCAACCTGAACCCGATAGGATTTACCTTCTGCCCCAAACTGACCTCCTTTTATGCCACTTCTGCCAAAACGACCGTAATATGACTGGTATGTTTGAGAATCCTGGTTGACCGTCCCATTGCCCTTGGCCGAAAACGCTTCAAGCTCGGCCCCTGATTGACAACAATATTTGCAACGGACAAGTTGTCCACTTCAATATCAGGTTTCTGATCAGCATTAGCGACTGCCGAACGTATAACCTTCCCCAAGATCTTAGCCGAACGCTGCGGCATAAAACCCAGTGCAGCCAGAGCATCCTCTACCGGTCTGCCCTTCACCGCTTTTGCCACTTTTCTAACCTTTGTGGGAGAAATCTGTACATATTTTGCCACTGCTTTGACTTCCATATTGCAGCCCTTTAATAAGTTGTTGCCCAAAAATGATTCGAGCAGCAAACTGTTTTTATTACTTTTTCCCTGTCAAACGTGTCTTTTTATCACCAGCGTGCCCGTAAAAAATCCTTGTCGGCGCAAACTCCCCTAATTTGTGGCCTACCATATCTTCCGATATAAAGACCGGAATGAATTTTTTTCCGTTGTGCACGGCCAGCGTCAAACCAACCAGTTCAGGGACGATGGTGGAGCGCCTCGACCAGGTCTTAATGACCCTCCGGCTCGAGACCTCCTGAGCCGCAAGTACCTTTTTTAACAGTTTTGGTTCAATGTAAGGACCTTTTTTTAACGAGCGCGCCATATCATCACCTATCTAACTAAGCTTCTTTTCCTTTCCATTATGAGAGCTTTGAAAAAGTCCTTTGAGCGACCATGCTCTCATTATTTTCTACGCTTTACGATGTACTTATTGCTAACCTTATTCTTCTTTCGCGTTCTATACCCTTTGGCAGGCACACCCCATGGAGAACAGGGATGCCGCCCTCCAGATGACTTACCCTCACCACCACCCATTGGATGGTCTACGGGATTCATGACAACGCCTCGTACCTTTGGCCGACGGCCCAACCAGCGTTTTCGGCCTGCCTTGCCAAGAGAGATATTTTCATGTTCCAGATTTCCTACCTGGCCGACTGTTGCCCTGCAATTGATCAGAAACATACGAACCTCGCCGGAGGGGAGCTTGACCTGAGCATACCGTCCCTCTTTAGCCATGAGTTGTGCATAGGTTCCCGCACTGCGCACTATCTGCGCCCCTTTGCCCGGCTGCATTTCAATATTGTGTATTTGGGTACCCAGCGGCATGTTCCCTAATGGTAAAACATTGCCGGACTTAATATCAGTTCTGGAGCCGGCAATCACTGTGTCGCCTACTGAAAGCCTATGAGGAGCCACAATATAGCGCTTTTCTCCATCTGCATAGTGGAGCAAGGCGATGCGGGCTGATCGATTAGGATCGTATTCTATAGATGCCACCTTTGCCGGGACATCAGTTTTGTCACGCTTGAAATCAATGATGCGGTAACGCCGTTTATGTCCGCCGCCACGGTGACGACATGTCATACGGCCCTTACTATTGCGACCCCCACTCTTCTTCAGGGATCGTACCAAGCTCTTTTCAGGGCGAGACGACTTCGTGATATCGTCAAACGCATCATATGTCTGAAATCGTCGCCCAGGAGAAGTAGGTTTTACTTTTCTAAGTGCCAT
>Ga0114923_10002813_pt1 | contig 11758 bp, 15 predicted proteins | sample SumtaG_FD_89578 | JGI IMG/M metagenome (GOLD analysis project Ga0114923, IMG submission 89578) | Deep subsurface microbial communities from Indian Ocean to uncover new lineages of life (NeLLi) - Sumatra_00157 metaG | ecosystem: Environmental > Aquatic > Marine > Oceanic > Sediment | place: near... | reverse complement strand
GAAGTCCTCGCAACAGCTCTGCCTGGCGCTGGAACATGACCAATATCTGTTCATCCTCCAGCTGGCCGGCAAAAAATACCTGTATCAGCCTTGCAGAGCGGTGCTCCTCCGGCGGCAGGGGAGCAGAGAGCCATCGCCGCAGCTCAAGCTTTCCCTCTTCGGTAATCTGAAACACCTTGCGGCTTGGCCGGTTTTCCTGAGCAACGACCTCCATCAATGCCCAGCCCCGCTCCGACAGCCGCGCCAGGGTGCGGTAAATCTGGCTCTGGTCAGCCGGCCAAAAATGATGCACCGATCTATCGAAGAGCTTTTTCAGATCGTAACCGGAAAATGGTTTATAATTAATGAATCCCAGAATAGCATGCTCTAACGACATAATAAGACATCTCCCTTATGTGTCTAATCTTCTATAGGATTAATCATATAGTAGCGCTACTTAGCTGTAAAGTCAAGTGAATGCTATTATTATTGTTGCCAATTAGGAATAAAAAACTTTATCCCTTAGAAAAACCGTTTAATCCGGTCCAGGATCGGGTCTTTTTCAGTAAGAAATTGACACACGGCTGCAGATAGTTCCCTTGTCCTTAAATAGCCGAATATACAGTGAGGATTACGTTTTCCGTTATTCATATACCTGTTCTGGACAATAACATCAACAGGTTTTACAGCATTGGAATTCTCCACATAGTCATCACCTAAATCATAATTAATTGCAATTTTGTCTTCTATATCGGAGAAATTATACCATTTGTGCCGTATTGTTTCCGGTGTCGGTAATTGTCCATATTTATTCAGTTCCGGGTAATATTCACGCATTATTTTTTTCATAATTACCGGGAGCCCCAGAGGAGAGCCTGCAGTTATGAAAGTATGCACATTTGTGCCCTTTATGCCCCGGGTACTGCATAAACCGGCGAGCACATCATAGGCAACTATACTTCCCATAGAATGACTTATGAGCATTATTTTCTTTCTTCTGTGCCTGTAGATGACATTAAACAGCCTATCCCTTGAAAGGGTTTTTACCGGTTTGTGATTTTCATCTGGAAAAAAATAGTAGTTATACAGATCCGGAAAAAGGCGGTAAATTATTTTATCTTCTATCCAGTTAAAAAGGTTCGAATCAAGATACTTCAAAAAAATCTTATCCATTTTCTCTTCAAGTATATCCAGCCATTTCTGTCTACGAATTCCTGCTGCATGAGGTATATAACCGGAAAAAGGCAAATATGGGCTTCCTAAAAAGAGGGGGGACTGCCGATTTTTCTCGTTAATACTTAAAGGTTCAGGATAGATACAGTCAGCCCAATAAACCAGCTCAAATTTAAAATCCTTCACTGCACAGCCATTGAGGTTCAAACACTCTAGTAGAGAACGTTTCCACCAATCACTTAAGAGCTTTTCTTCAGGTTTGTTTCTCAGGCCGTGTATGCCTATAATTATTTTTGCCATAGAAACCAGAATAATAGAAAAAAATATAAGTTAATTATTGTCAATAGCAGCTCCGGTTTAAATATCAATTTCCAAATGCTCTTCTATATGAACTGCAATTGGCTACACCTACCGGTGAGATTTCACGCATCTCCGCCTCAGCGGCGTTTCGCCGGATCAAGAAGCATGCGATCGCCGGTATTTATAATTAATTGATAAGCCTAAAAATAACTGCTGACAAAACCGTATGAATTATATACACTTATTAACAAGTGACAAGAATATGTACGGAGGAATTATGCCGGTAAAAGCCCAAACACTTATAAGCTTTTTTAAAACCCATGGTGGAATACTTCGCTTTTCAGCTATTCTTAAGTCCGGTTTTCATCCTGATTCGCTTATAGCACTCGAAAGGGAAGGCACAGTTGAAAGAATTGGCCGAGGACTTTATCGTCTTACAGAATATTCTATTGCATCCTATCCAGACCTTGTGACTGCATCGATTCAAACACCAAGAGGAGTAATTTGTCTTCTGTCCGCACTTGCTTTCCACGAAGTGACAAGCGAGATTCCAAAACATGTTGATATTGCTATTCCAAGACGCACACATGCGAATTGGATCAAATACCCACCCGTGAAGTTTTATCAATTTGCTCCTTCAACATGGGAAGCTGGAATAGCAATCCATGAAATTGAAGGTCATAAGGTTAGAATTTATAACCTCGCAAAAACAATTGCTGATTGTTTCAAATTTAGAAATAGAATAGGTGTAAATGTTGCCAGAGATGCTCTTAAGATATCTGTTACCGAAAAGGGTGTAGCTCCTCAAGATATTATGAAGTTCGCTAAGATTTGCCGCGTAGGTAAAATTGTTCAACCAATACTGGAAACAATGCTATGAAGAAGGATATTAAAAACATGGAAGCTTCCATTAGGACTAAGCTTCAGAATATAGCAAAAGAAACGAACCGTCCATTTGCCGAAGTTCTCCAATATTACGGTATGGAGAGATTTCTTTATCGTGTTAGTCAGTCAAAATATGCGGATAAGCTTATCCTTAAAGGTGCTTTGATATTTAACGTATGGCATATGCCTGAACGGCGGACAACCCTTGATATTGATTTTTTAGCACTGTATGACAACCAGACGTTCTCGTATTCCTATGCAGATCCATATAGGCTTCGGCGATAGTATTTATCCAAGAGCGAAAGAAATAAAATATCCTGTTATTTTAGATCTTCCGAAACCAAAGATTAAAGGATATCCGGCAGAAAGCGTTATTAGTGAGAAATTTGAAGCGATGGTCAAACTAGGGCTTCTTAATAGCCGTATGAAAGATTTTTATGATATCTGGCTCATGATGCGTCAGTTTAAATTCAGCGGACCGAAACTTGTTGAAGCATTAGAAAGAACCTTTGAGCATCGTAAGACACTATTACCAGAAAAAAGCCCCTTCTTTACGGAGGAAATTTATAACGAAAATTCTGACCGGCAGACATTATGGAAGGCTTTTTAACTAAAGGGGAAATTCAACATGCCCCTGAAAAGCTGTCTATTGTTGCTTATAATATAGAGGGATTTCTGTTTCTACCGGTTCAAATTATTGTTAGAAAGGAGAAATTAAATAAAGTATGGGATACAACTGGGAAGTGGAAGTGAGTATAAATGATAAATACGCCATTGGTGATATTCATGATGTTGAAAGTTATTTTGCGCTTAACTTTAGACTATAAAAACAGAAGAGTAGGGAAGAAAAAACATGTCAAAAGAAAGTCAGTCAACTGGTATCAAATCTTGGCCAGCGGCTGATAGACCGCGGGAAAAGCTTTTAAAGAAGGGCGCCAGGAACTTAAGCAATTCCGAGCTTCTGGCGATTCTTTTGCGTACCGGCACAAGAGGCACCAGCGCCATTGACCTTGCCCGCAAGGTTATGAAGAAATTCGGTACATTCAGGAATATGGCACATACGGACGTACACGACTGGAAAGACTTCAAAGGATTAGGAAACGCAAAGATTGCTCATATTCAGGCGGCTCTTGAAATCGGCAGGCGGTTTCGTGAAGATGAGGTAAGCACCAGCAAACAAAAGATCGCCTCAGCAAAAGATATTGCGGACATTCTCATGCCTCAACTCCGGGATTTAAAGACCGAAGTATTCAAGGTTATCTATCTAAACAGCAATAACCGAATTATTGACATTGTGGACGCGGCAACCGGCACAGTGAATCAAACAATACCTATTGTGCGTGAAATTATCCACTCAGCATTACAGAAATTCGCAGTATCAATTATTTGTGTGCATAATCATCCAAGCGCCAATATTTCACCAAGTGCGCAAGATAAAAAGTTCACTAAAGAATTAAACAATGCCGGGAAGTTGATGGAAATCAAACTGATTGATCATATAATCATCGGAGATGACAGCTATTTCAGTTTTTCTGATGAAGGGATTTTATAAAAAGGGAATAAACTATGCCAAATTACGTGCTTTTTGTTGATGGAAAGCCTCTCGGCATCATAGAAGCAAAATCTGAGACAGAAGGATATCGCTTAACTAATTATGAGGAACAGAGCTTGAAACACATTATATAACTCTTTTGCGCGACATGAGTCAGGAAACCGGCATGCTCGGTAAGATTTTCGCTAAATCTCAAAACAAGATTCAGGATCCCGCCAAGCTTTATCGCATTATCCAGATGATTGACCAGGAATCATGGGTAAAGCTTGGAGCGGATGTCAAAGGTGATTTCTATGAGGGTCTATTAGCAAAAAACGCTGAAGATACAAAAAGCGGCGCCGGCCAGTATTTTACTCCGCGCGCGTTAACCAGGGCTATGGTGGAATGTATACGCCCCGAACCTGAAAAAACGATTGCTGATCCGGCATGTGGAACAGGTGGGTTTTTTTTAGCGGTATATAACTTTTTAACTAATAAAGAGAATTATCAGCTCAATAAAGACCAGCTTAAATTTTTGAAATATAAAACCATTAAAGGCTGGGAGATTGTTCAGAACACTGCACGTATGTGTTTGATGAATTTATTCCTTCATAACATCGGCGACTTGGATAATATCCCGCCGGTTGAACGCGCGGACGCTTTGATTGCTGATTCAGGCGAACGGTTTGATTTTGTCTTAACGAATCCACCCTTTGGCAAAAAAAGCAGTATGACCTTCACAAATGAAGAGGGATAACAGAAGTCAGAGGATTTGGTTTATAATCGTCAGGATTTCTGGGCGACTACATCAAATAAACAGCTTAATTTTGTTCAGCATATTCATACTATGCTAAAGATTGACGGCAAAGCCGCGGTAGTTGTTCCAGACAATGTTCTTTTTGAGGGCGGTGCAGGTGAGACCGTTCGTAAAAAGCTGCTTGAAACGACGGATCTACATACTATCTTGCGCCTGCCTACAGGGATATTCTATAAGCCGGGTGTGAAAGCAAACGTTATTTTCTTTGATAACCGTCCGGCTAGTAAAGCACATCAGACAAAGGAAGTATGGATTTACGATTTCAGAACAAATATGCACTTCACACTTAAAAAGAACACTCTTAAATTTGATGATCTAAAGGATTTTATTTTTTGCTACAATCCAACCAACAGACATAAGCGTAAAGAAACATGGTCGGATGAAAACCTCGAAGAGCGTTGGCGTAAATTTTCATATGATGAAATCATTGCCAGGGATAAAACAAGTCTCGACATTTTCTGGCTTAAAGGTAAGAGTTTGACTGATCTCGACAATCTCCCTGATCCAGATGAGCTCGCAACAGAAATTATAGAAAACATAGAGGCCGGGCTTGAGAGCTTTAAGGGAATTATTGAAACGCTGAAGGGATAATAAGTGTACAATATTATGGATCACCTGTCACCCCGTCCGTGTATGATTGTAAGCCCGGAACAATCGATACACATATATTCTTTATCTACAATAGTGAGGTTATTCCGTAAGAGAATGAGGAGCCATATATAATTTGGCTAACAAATAGAAAACAGTTATTAGCCTTTTAAGCTTTATTTCAAGGAATTAAAAAAGTTTTGACATAACCTCAAAGCTGCTCAAGAATGGTTTAGATCCAAAGAATGGATTAAAAAAACCAAAGGGGGTAAATATTTACATGGAAAAAAGAATCTTAACAGTGTTTCTAGTTCTTCTACTGGCATCTTCTATAGTCTTTGCCGGAGGAGGAAAGGAAGCCGGAAAACCAGCGGTCACCAAAATAGTCTACATGACGGCTGGAGATGTCAACATGCTGGCCCTGGGTCAGAATGTTGTAGGTCCACAGTTCTCCGAAAAAAACCCGGGCATCCAGCTCATGACCGTTCATACCGGTCCGGGCAATGCCGGCTCTCAGAGGATCTTTGAGAAGCTTCTTGCCGAGAGCGAATCAAACAAAGAAGAGTGGGATGTGGACGTTGCCATGGTTCATCAGATTTTTCTGAAATGGGCCATGGAAAAGGACCTGCTGATGCCCTATGCCAAGGATATTGACAGCTGGCAGTATATCACCTCTCCTTTCGCCAAATCCTCGCTGGGTGTCAATGTAGAAGGCTATGTAATGCCCATGTTCCACAGCCAGACAGCCCTGGCTTACAATCCGGACTATGTGAAGGATCCGCCGCAGAGCTATGAAGAGCTGATTGCATGGGTAGAGAAAAACCCGGGCAAGTTTGGTTACAATGGTATCAAGGGGGGAATGTCCGGTGTTTCCTTTACAGTCGGCTGGGTTTACTGGAAAACCGGCAAATATCAGAAATACGCCGTAGACGGTCCCTTTGAAGAGTCGGAAGTGGCCACCTGGGAACAGGCATTTAAAGACCTTGGCGAGTTCAACAAGAATGTGACCTTTACTGCAGGAAATGTCGGCACTCTGGACTCCCTGAACCGTGGAGAGATTTGGATGGGTCCCGTATGGGTGGATATGTTCTTCACCTTCGGGAACGAAGGAAAACTCGATCCAAAGATCAGGATGGTGCTGCCCGAACCGGGAATGCCCGGCCAGCCCATGTACTTTGTCATACCTAAAAAGGCTGCTCATCCCGAGGAAGCCAAGAAGTTCGTAAATTTCATCACCAGTCCTGAAGTGCAGGGCCGCGAGATTGTACAGCGCTTCAACTGGTATCCGGGAATTGACGGATCCTATCTTAAGGGCGCCATTCCCCAGGATATATTTGACAAGATCTACGGTGATGTGACCCCGGACGACCTGGCAAAGAAAGGCCTTGCTTTCCCACTGGCCGATTACTTCAGCGCCATACTGGAATCCTACGAAAAGTGGATTAAATAGAGAGGCCATGGCTGAAAAGAGGCTTATAAGGAGGGGATTTTCATTCCCTCCTTATATTTTTTTATTATTCCCTGCCGTACTATTCATGCTTCTCATGTACGGCTATCCCTTTATTACCTCTATAAGCCGCAGTTTTATCGGAAAACAGGGCACCTTATCCCTGGAAAATTACGTCAAGACCTGGGATCTTTATCTAAAGGATATATTATTTACCTTCGCGGTTACCCTGTTCAGTACATCCATGACCGCGGTGCTGGCAATCCTGCTGGCCGTGTACCTCCGGTTCCGCACAAGCGTGGTCTCCCGAATTCTGGCTGGTCTGTACAAGATGCCAATTTTTATTCCATTTGTGGTTGTGGCCCAGATGATGCGCAGTTTTCTGGCTCCCCACGGCATCTTAAACCTGGCCCTGGCCAGGCTGGGACTTATCGACATCGAACAACCTCTGGAACTCTTCAATTTCTATGGTCTTACTTTCGGTTTTATCTGGAAGCTGGTACCTTTTTCTGTCCTTATCATCTTCGGTGGTTTCCAGATGATCGACAACAGCTATATAGAGGCAGCCAGGAGTGCCGGAGCGAGACTGTTCAGGGTTATCACCAGGGTACTGATTCCCATGAGCAAGTCCAGTATTATGGTGGCCCTGGTCTTAGTCTATTCCCAAATTGTGGGTACCTTTACCCTTCCTTTCATGCTGATCGGCGGTAAAATTCCCACCACCATTACCGTGGACATTGCCCACAGGGTGAATTATTTCCGCGACTTTGGTGTAGCCAACACACTCGGCGTTTTCTCTTATTTCCTGGTACTCTTTACCGCAATCTACTACCTCCGATCATCGGCAAAGAAAATGACTGAAGACCAGAATACAGAGGTATAAGTATGTTTACAAAAAGATTCTGGATTATCAGCTGTGAGATTATTTTGCTTCTCCTGGTATTTCTGATAATTGTTGGACCGATGATCAGTATCTTTATCTGGTCAGTGGCTATACGCTGGTACTGGCCCAACACTCTGCCCCAGGAAATCGGCCTGGATTACTGGCTGCAGGCCCTGGGATTGCAGAAGAGCCTGGCCATTGGTGCGGTCAGTATAGTTCCCGCCTTTGTATTGAGCATTACCATAGCCGTTATTGTGGTGGCTATATGCATGGTACTGGCCATCCCTGCCGGATATGCCCTGGCCAAATACAAAATACCTTTTGGCCCGGCCATACTTTTTCTCTTTCTGATGCCCAATGCTTTTCCCCAACAGCCCATCTTCATTAACTTGCTGGGGCTTTTTACCAAGATCGGGCTGGCAGGCACCGTGCAGGGTGTCATACTGGTCCACATCCTGGTTGGCCTGGTCTTTGGTGTCTGGATAACCAGCGCTACTTTCAAATCCATCCCCGTCTATCTTGAAGAGGCGGCCCGCAGTGTGGGCGCCGGCAGGATTAAGGCCTTCTTCCGCATTACCCTGCCTCTGGCAGCGCCCGGCCTTCTGGCCAGTGCGGTATTTGTCTTCATCACTTCCCTCGATGAGTTTACCGGCACCTTCTTTATCGGGCTCCCCTTTATAAATACCCTGCCTATGGCTCTTTACTCTTCGAGCGGCTACAACATGCAATTTGCGTCCGTAATTGCCATAATTCTACTGATTCCCAGCCTCGGTTTCATGATCCTGATTCAAAAGGTCTTGAAAGCAGAGTATGTAGGCGGTATGGGATAATACCGGAGGAAAACTATTCATGCCTGATCTACGTTTAAGAAGCATTGTAAAAAAATACGGAAAACTTAAAGCTGTGGATAATCTCAGCCTGGATGTCCGTGAAGGTGAGCTTTTAACCCTGCTTGGGCCTTCCGGATGCGGAAAGACCACCACCTTAAGGTCAGTATCCGGGTTTGTTACCCTGACCAGCGGCGACATCTATATTGGAGAGCGGAAGATAACGGACATAGCACCCGAGAAAAGAGGGATAGGCCTGGTTTTTCAGAATTATGCCCTGTGGCCCCATATGACCGTATTTCAAAACCTGGCCTTTGGTCTGCAGATAAAGAAACTCCCCAGCGATCAAATAAAGAAAAAAGTCGAACAGGGACTGGCCCTGGTCAAACTGGAGGGTCTGGAGAGTAGATACCCACGACAGTTGTCCGGAGGACAGCAGCAGCGAGTTGCTCTGGTGCGGGCCCTGGTGCTGGAACCGGACATTCTGCTGCTGGATGAACCTTTGAGCAATCTTGACGCCATTCTCCGTGAGCAGATGAGATTTGAGATCGCTCAAATTCACAAAGAATCCAAAGTAACCACTATTTATGTGACCCACGATCAGACTGAAGCTATGGTCATCTCGGATCGTATAGCAGTGCTGGAGAGCGGCAGAATAGTGCAACTGGGTAAACCGGCGGAGGTCTATTCCCGTCCGGCCAACCGCTTTGTGGCCGGCTTCATGGGCACTACGAGTTTCATTCATGGCAGGGTAAAAGAGATCCGCGGCAAACTGGCGGTAGTGGCTGTGAATAAAGGGATTATGATCACCGGCAGGAACAACAGCCTTGAGACCGGACAGGAAGTGGACGTGGCTGTGCGGCCTGAGAATATCCGTTTTCTCTGGGAAGGAGGACAGAGCAATGACAGCAAAAAAAATACCTACGAAGTTCGGGTAACCCGGGCAGCTTATGTGGGGGAGCTAATCGATTACCAGCTCGACCTGGCCGGTTCGCTGATAAGGGGCAAGGGAGAGGTGCAGAAAAAGTTAGCACCAGGGGATAAGATCACTATTACCCTGGATCCAGAACAAATATCTATTCTTAAAGGGTAAGGTATAATATAGTTCATGAGGATTGCTTTTTCGGGCACATCAAGCGCTGTAGCTGCAGCAGATAGCGGCTTTACCTCTTTCATCATAAGCAATGGAGAGGTGTTAATATTAGTCGATGCTTCCGGAAATCCTGTCCAGTCAATTCTTAAGATGGGCCTGGACCCGTGTGACCTTGATATAGTTATTCTTACCCACTACCATGCCGATCATATTAGCGGTTATCCGGCCTTGATACAGACCTTAAGTTGTATGAACCGGAAAAAAGAACTACGGGTTCTCTCCGACAACCTTACCCGCCAGAAAGCACGGGCATTGATTCACCTGCTGGAGTTGAACACGGATAAATTGGGCTTTTCATTAACCTATCTAAGTGAATTCAAGACACCTGGAATAAGTATTTCACTGGTACCCGGTCATCATTCCGTTCCCTCCAGTATGGTAAAGGTTAGGGACAGGACAACCTCCCTGTTCTATACATCAGACACTGTTTCATGTCCAGAAATAGCGGCTAGTGCTCGCGGGGTCAAAGTACTGGCTCATGAGGCTACCGCTTCTCACACTAATCTGCCTGTGCTTGAAAAAGATGGACATAGTTCCGCTTATCAAGCCGGTGAAACCGCTACAAAAGCCGGTGTTGAGATGTTATTGCTGTGTCATATCTGCTGGAACCAGTATCCGGATTCAAAAAGCGTGGTAGAGGAGGCCGGTAGATCTTTTTCAGGAAAAATAATCCTGCCTGAATTATTCCGATGGTATGATCTTTAGCTAAGAATTTTATAAATAATATAGTTCCAGTGAATAATCTGCGGAGATAAGATACCCTTATACTCTTCGAAAAGCAGATCGTACTTTTTTTTCACACCTCCGTGCATGGTCAGGTGCGGCACAATTATATGATTGAAATCCTTCAGAGAACCATAAGAAACCAGCTCCCTGCTCAAATGGTCGGTAAATTCCTGCTTGGTGAGCACGAGGATTTTTTTGCCTTTACATTCCTTTAAAATCGACCCTTTCAAATCTCTCTCATCATCCGACTCTTCAAAGAGATTACCGTTAACAATATATGATGCACCCATAATAATAAAATCAAAATCAGTTGATTTATAGAGATCATTGCACTTGCTGAGAATAGTATAAGTGACCGGGTCTATCCTGCCGGTTGGCGTAAAAACTTCAATATTTCGATAATTTACAGTGGGCTCCAATAGTTTTTTCAGAGCGCCCAAATTATGAGTGTAGATCGAGTATTTTCGATTGTCCTGCCATGATCTATCAGCGATGATTGTTGCCAAATGGTAAATAGTACTGCCGGCGCCAAGTAGTATCTTTACCGGCCGGTTCAACCTTCTTTCCGTAATATCATTATTGATCTTGTCAAAAACCCCATTGACAACTTTTATCTTCTTTGTAACATAAAGATGCTGTTTTTGGTAAAATCTCGTCATCTGGTTATGTATGGAGAGGCTGAACCCCCCACCTTCCGATGCTGAGGACTCTCTCCGGAACAACTTCACACCCAGCTCATTCTCGTAACGCTTTAACTGAGTATATACCCACTGATTACTCTGGTAGCTGACATGAGCACTTTCTTTAAGAAAAGCTCTTATTTTATTTATTGGGATTTTATTATCCCAGATCGCTTCCACTTCCGTCTTCTCATACTCTTCTTCAAATAGAGAGAAGATCTTCATGACAAGATCTTTCTGTTTCAACCGATGCTTGGGAGCTGATTTTTTTATTTCGTCTTCCATGCCTTCTTCCCGGTACTACTGCATTAAATTGAGCTAACAACTGAAATCAGAATTATTTTCGTAGGAAATGGCTAATCTGTACAGCAATAACATTTTTTAAAAATCTGCCTTTTAAGATAAAATCCATCGGCGCACAGGACTTGGCCCTCTTCTTTGATTCCTCCCTGGCCGTGATAGCCGATGTGGGTTAGATGCTACTACGGTTTCGGCACTATGCCGTCTCTCTTTATAGGCCGCAGGCTTATGCGTCGATAAGAATCCCTCTTCTCAGTTAACCATTAACCGGGGGGCAGGGGCGGCGGTTTCTGGCCGAATATTGATTTCAGATCTGCAACCTTGCCTGCAGCAGTCCAGCCCGCCATACCATTTGTCCACACCAGTGTTTTTGGGGTGATCTCTCCTGCCTGAGATTTTTGCTTCAGCACTGATATAGTGAATGGGCCGCTCTGTTTGCCGCCGATTGCCGCGTGGTAGCTGACCTCGG
>Ga0114923_10002812_pt1 | contig 11759 bp, 11 predicted proteins | sample SumtaG_FD_89578 | JGI IMG/M metagenome (GOLD analysis project Ga0114923, IMG submission 89578) | Deep subsurface microbial communities from Indian Ocean to uncover new lineages of life (NeLLi) - Sumatra_00157 metaG | ecosystem: Environmental > Aquatic > Marine > Oceanic > Sediment | place: near... | reverse complement strand
TGATATATTGAACTTCCTGCAGATTATACTCCCGACCATCACTCTTCTCCGGTAACAACACCAATCCGGAAACTCCCTTATCGGTACGCAGGGGAACAATAAAATCAGTATTAATTTTTTCGAAATCCTCAACAACCTCAGGCTCAGTGTAGTTCTCTTTGAAATAAGAAAAGGGAATCTGGCTGTATTCATCCTTGTCCAAAAAATCGATAAGCCTCACTATTGAGGGTATATTCAGTTCCAACCCGGTTTTTTCCACACCCTTATAGTGGATAATCCGGACAAGATCATCTTCAATATCTTTCGGCAGTATAAATGTCACACTTATGCACTGAAATTTGGCATAAAAACTCCAGACTACATTCTTTGCAATATTTTCTATATCCAGTTGAGCTGTAATCTGGGAGGCAATTTCAATAATCTCTTTTAAATCCTGATTTTCAAGCTCAGCTGAGATGTGTTCGAACTTATCTTCTATTCTATCATTCATACTATCTTTATTATATTAATATACGGAATATTGCCAAGGGCAAATAAATTAAATAGCACACTCCCTGCCAACCGGTTTTATCAAGCATTTTGATCCGGATAATATCAATTTACCAGAGCCTGGTTAAACAATAATCTAACTGCACCTGGACTGCTGCCATATGCCGTCGCCCTGCGGCAGCATCCGGATCATACCATTGTAGCCATTGTAGATCGCCGCCTTGCCAGATAGATACTGATAAATTACATTATATTCATTATGAAAAAACTTATCCAACAATATGCTAAAGATCTAGCTGCAGACAGATTGGCATCCGGGTATGAGCATTCATACCGGGTTTATCATCTATCCCGGGAAATCGGGGATAGCATGGATTACGAAGATGATATTCTGCATGCTTCCTGTTTTCTCCATGATATACAAATGTCCCTGGGCCATCCACAAAGCTCAGCAGAAAGGGCCAGAGCTATTCTTCAGGAAACCGGTTTTGAACCGGCTAAAATTACCCGGGTCTATTCGGCAATCCTGAATCACATGCCGGGCGGTAAAGCGGAGAGTATTGAGGGTAAACTGCTTCACGATGCGAATCTGCTTGATTCCATAGGCGCAATCGGAATTTGCAGGCTTTCAATCGGTTCATTTTTCTGGCACCACTTTAAAACCATGGAAGATGTTTTAGCCTATCAAAAAAAATGGCTTGCACATGCTGAAAATTTCTATTTCCAAAAAAGCAAAGGGATGGCTAAAGATAAAATCAGTTTCATGAGCCTGACGGTAAAGCAATTCTCTCAAGAGCTTAACCTCTGAATAAGCTTTACTATTTCACCCTCAAATTACTCCGAAATCTCCGCTATACACTCGATCTCAACCAGTGCATCAAGAGGGTTCTGCTTAACTGCTACAGTGGAGCGTGCCGGCTTATGTGAATCAAACATCCGATTATAGACCTGGTTCATTCCCTGGAAATCACTCATATCCTTAAGAAAAACAGTGGTCTTCACAATGCTCTGCAAAGAAAGGCCCATTCCCTTGAGAACCACAGAAAGATTCTGCAATACTCTCTCTGTTTGCTCTTTAATATCTGAACCGGTTAATTCCATTGTTTCCGGGTCAATGGCTGCCTGTCCGGAACAAAAAATCAGGTTCCCGGATCTTATAGCATGACAATACGGTCCAATTGCCCGGGGTGCATCGGGAATATTATAAGTTTGCATATTTCACTCTCCTCTTATTACTCTATGTTTTTAGAACAGGCAACGCTGTCATTATATTATACAGTGAACGCTTTTAGCAAATTAATTTAATTGAAATAACCGACTTGAGTTAAACCTGGCAGCCCAAAGCTGTTGACAGGCCATAACATGAAAAAATAGAACAATCCGGTAATACTGATTTCAGAGCTACCTACTCTGATCAACCTGTTAAAATAAGGCTATATTGATGCGGGCATTAAGCTGAATTCCTCTTAAAAAAGCGCTGCTGAATGAATAAATTCACCAATATCCACCCTTATAACCGCAGTCCGGGTGAATTTTGCTCATATTATTTATGAATTAATTGATTTTTTTTCCACTTCGTTCTATTATATAGGCTGAATTGCGGTTTGGTTGATAGTTTTTTTCTGGTTGTCTGGTTTGATCAGATCACTATTTTACCAAACAACTATTACTTTCTTATTAGGAGATATGTTTTGAAAAACATCTATGTAGGTAACATTAGCTATTCCGCTACTGAGGATAATATCAAGGAACTATTTGAACAATATGGAAAAGTTAATTCAGTAAAAATTATTATTGATCGCTATACCCAGAGATCAAAAGGATTCGGGTTTGTAGAAATGGAAGATGATAATGAATCTAATGAAGCGATGGGTGCTATAAATGGACTTGAATATTTGGGCCGTAATCTTAAAGTTAACGAAGCCAGAGAAAAAAGATACTAATCATATCTAAAAATACTAAATTCTCAAGACCTGCAGCAGCTATTTAAGAATTGGGAGCAGATATTCCAATAAGGAGGATAATCGTGAAAATCATTGATTTAACTCCGGAATATAATAATCTATACTTTTTATGTCTTGAGGATTGGTCTGAAGAAATTAAAGAGGCGGGTTGCCATAAAGAACATTGGTTTAACCGCCAAAAAGACAATGGACTGCAGGTAAAGCTGGCTGTAGATGATAGAGGAGCAGTGGGGGGAATGATCCAATATCAGCCAATTGAATGGTCTTCTGTACAGGGTGAAAACCTTAACTTTATTCACTGCATTTGGGTACACGGCTACAAAAAGGGAAGGGGCAACTTCCAGAAAAAGGGTATGGGTAAAGCCCTGCTTCGTGCTGCTGAAGATGACACAAAAGCCAGAGGTAAAGCAGGTATCGCAGCCTGGGGAGTCTCTCTGCCTTTTTGGATGAAAGCTTCCTGGTTTAGAAAGCAGGGATACAGAGTTGCAGATAAGCAGGGTATTCGGGTTTTGCTGTGGAAACCTTTTATTGAAAATAGTGAACCGCCCAAATGGATACTTCAGAAGAAAACCCCGGAAAAGGAAGGGGGGAAAGTAATGGTCAGCGCCTTTATCAACGGCTGGTGTCCGGCGCAAAACCTGGTATTTGAAAGGGCCAAAAGAGCCTCGGCCGAGTTTGGTGAAAAAGTTATCTTTAAAAAGTATGATACATCGGATCGTCAAATATTCCTGGATTGGGGCATAGCTGATGCACTATATATTGATAAAAAGCAGGTACGAACCGGACCGCCGCCCTCCTATGAAAAAATCAGAAAGCTAATAGCAAAGAGGGCGGCTAAAATAACACTTCTATAAGAATCCGGGATTCCCTTTTAAGCATCCGGCTGCTCATTAAGCCTCGTCGCGTCCGCGACCCGGTCTATCGTCTCGGCTTTTATGCCGGTGTTCATCTGTGCTCTCAATACGGTTTCTACCCATGCCATTGCCCGTCTCCTGGTTTCTCATTCTGCCGGAACCGGCCCATAAGGGGAAACCATCTTCACTGCGCAGGGCATATACCTCTGAGCCAAGGGTCACATTCACTGCTGCAATATCCTGACCAGCTATAAAGCCGTAAACAGTAGCTTCATCACCTTCACTTAGTTCCATGCCGGTACCATCAACAAAATCATGATTGCCAAGATGGACCAGAAAAAGGCCATCTTCAGTATCGATGAACCATTCGGAATCCTGATACACCAGGGTGCCGGTTACAGTTCCGATAGTTCCCTGATCCACTACCTCTCTGCCGACCAGATCAGCGGCAAATGCGCCGGCAGCAGCCGACCAGATAAGTAAAATACCAAGTACCAATACACGTGTTCTTTTCATCTAAATCCTCCAATAATTTAATTTATTTTAAGCTTGATTAGATTATAGGAACCAATAATGAAGGGATTATTCCATTTATATGAAGATTGGGTGAATTATAAAAATAATATTATTCTTTAAAGCTGTTCATTCTTAACATTTTATTTTATTATCTACCAAATTACATGGATATGTCTGGGTTAATAGGGCCAGACAGAAGAAAAGGGAGAAACAGAAAAAATGAAGATTGTAGCCTTTAACGGCAGCGCCCGCAAGAACGGGAATACTGCAGCACTGGTTAAGCATGTATTCAAAGAGCTTGAGGCTGAGGGAATAGAATGTGAACTGGTCGAGCTCGCCGGACAGAAAATACGCGGTTGTAAGGTATGCTTAAAATGCATAGAAAACCAGGACAGACAATGCGCGGTTCGCGATGATATAGTCAACTCCTGTATTAACAGGATGCTGGAGGCTGACGGTATTATATTAGCCTCGCCCACCTATTTCGCCAATGTTACTTCAGAAATGAAAGCTCTTATTGACAGAACGGGATACGTTGCCAGATCAAATAGCCATATGTTTAAACGCAAAGTAGGGGCAGCCGTGGTAGCAGTGCGCCGCGCCGGCTCCATCCATGTCTTTAACTCTATAAATCACTTCTTTCTAATCAGTCAAATGATAATTCCCGGCTCCAGCTACTGGAACGTGGGTATCGGCCGCGCCAAAGGGGAAGTGGAAAATGACCAGGAGGGAATTGCCACCATGAAAGACCTTGGTAAAAATATGGCCTGGCTTTTACAAAAAATTGCCGGATAATGATCCAGGGAGCTGAAATGAAAAAATACTGATGGGAATAAGCAAAAAGCAATCAAATGGGCAGATTGTCTTTCAGGAATATAGTTTTCTGAATAATTCTCTGGATATTAACAACCGTAAATATCTAGGCTCCAAGCAGAGACTCCTGAATTTCATAAGCAGTGTAATACTGCAAAAATCCCCGCAAATAGAGACCTTTATCGATGGCTTTGCCGGCACCGGAGTGGTGGCAAATCATTTTAAAAAACATGCGCGGAAAATCATTACCAATGACCTGCTCTATTCGAATTTTATTATAAATAAGGTTTTTCTGGCCAGTTCTGAAGGGAACTGCAATCTAAATAAACTGGCAGCGATAATCTCTAACTTAAACACCATCGAGCCCCGAAAGGGATATGTATATAAGAATTATGGAGGAACATATTTCACTCAGAACAATGCGGCTTTAATTGATGGAATAAGAGAGGAAATAGATAATCTCTATAAGCGCGCCCAATGCTCTGAACAGGAGTACTATATTCTGCTCACCAGCCTGTTGTTCGCGGTGGATAAAATCGCCAATACCGTGGGGCAATACGATGCCTTTCTTAAAAATATCGGCGAGCCGGCCTATGACAGCCGCGGCAGACATCGGATTGACTCAAATGTATATAAGAAAATACGCCTGAAGCTGCCCCAGATAGACTTCAGCTGCAATAATGAAATCTATAACCAGGATCTGAATCTACTTATAAAAAAAATAGAGGGTGATGTTCTATACCTGGATCCGCCATACAATAACAGGCAATATATAGATTGCTATCATGTTTTAGAAAATATCTGCAGATGGGAAAAGCCCCTGCTATTCGGTAAAACCCGAAAATTTAAAAGAGAGCACTTGAAAAGCAGATATTCCAGAAAGCGGGAAGCAGGGACAGCTCTTGCAGAGTTGATAGCCAATGCCGGTGTTGAACATATTTTCTTAAGCTATAATAACGAGGGAATTATCCCGGCAAGCCGGATAAGCGGTATTCTAAAAACCAAGGGCACAGTGGAATTATTTGAGCATGAGTATGGTGTCTTCGGAAATGGCGCCGGCAGATCGCAGAAACGTAAAATCATCGAGAGAATATATTACTGCAAAGTGAAATAATCCTGCTTAACCATTAAAATCAAAGGCAGGGGGCCGGTAATGGTTCCCTGCCATTTTTTATTTATATTTGACAATTATGTTGTTTTATTTAAGAATGCCAACTGGAAACTATATATTATAGGTAAGGAAATAATAGATAGATGTCACAGGATAAGCAAAATCCGGATATGGAACAGGGAGCAGCTGATGCCCCTGTCTCTACTGATTTTATCCGCACTATAATAGCTGAAGATCTGAAAAACAACAAAAACGAAGGGAGGGTGCACACCAGGTTTCCTCCTGAGCCGAATGGCTATCTTCATATTGGCCATGCCAAATCCATCTGTCTCAACTTTAGCATTGCTTACGAGCACCCGGGCGGCTTATGCAATCTGCGCTTCGATGACACTAACCCGGCCAAAGAGGAAGTTGAGTACATTGATTCTATTCAATCGGATGTCAGGTGGCTGAGTTTTGACTGGCAGCGGCGCCTTTTCTATGCTTCCGACTACTTTGAACAACTCTATGAATATGCAGTGCAATTGATCAAAGGTGGTAAGGCTTATATCTGCAGCCTCAGCGCCGATGAAATACGGGAATACCGCGGCACTTTGACTGAGCCCGGTAAAGACAGCCCCTATAGGAATCGTTCCGTGGCGGAGAACCTGGAACTCTTCCAGCGCATGCGTGCCGGGGATTTCGAAGCGGGCACTCATGTGCTGCGGGCAACAATCGATATGTCCTCAGCCAATTTGAGTATGCGCGATCCTACGATATACCGGATCAGATATACCGAGCACCCCAGAACCGGTAAAAAATGGTGCATCTACCCCATGTATGATTTTGCCCACTGTCTTTCCGATTCAATTGAGGGAATAACCCATTCCATTTGTACCCTTGAATTTGAAAACAACCGCCCCCTCTATGACTGGTTCCTGGACCAGCTAAAACTAAAATCTCATCCCCGGCAAATCGAGTTTGCCAGGCTTAATCTGAGCTATACAATTTTGAGTAAACGCAAGCTGCTGCAATTGGTGGAAGAGGGCCTGGTAAACAGCTGGGATGATCCCAGAATGCCTACCTTGAGCGGCCTGCACCGGCGCGGTTATACACCAGAGGCAATCAGGACTTTCTGCGACCGCATTGGTGTTTCCAAAACCAACAGCACCATCGACATCGCTATGCTGGAACATTATCTCCGCGAAGATCTGAATAAACGGGCTCCAAGAGTAATGGCTGTTCTCCGCCCCCTGAGGGTAGTAATTGACAATTACCCGGAAGATAAAGTCGAATGGCTGGACGCGGAAAACAATCCGGAAGACAGCACCATGGGGAGCCGCAACATACCCTTCTCCAGGGTCCTCTACATTGAACAGGAAGATTTTAAAGAGGAACCCCCCAGAAAATTTTTCCGGTTGTCTCCCGGAAAAGAGATACGCCTGAAACATGCCTACTATATCAAGTGTGTGCGCGTGGAAAAAGATAAAAACACCGGTGAAGTAATCGAGCTGGGCTGCACTTATGATCCCCAAACCAGGGGCGGCTGGTCAAAGGATGGCCGCAAGGTAAAGGGTACTTCACACTGGGTTTCAGCTGCTCATGCAGTAAAGGCCGAGGTGCGTCTATATAACCACCTTTTTATTAAGGAAAATCCTGAAGATACCCAGCCGGATAAGGATTTCAGAAGCAACCTCAATCCCGATTCTTTAGAGGTCCTCTCCGGTTGCATGGTTGAGCCGGGCCTGAAAAATGCTAAACCAGGCACAACTTACCAATTCTTAAGGCAGGGATACTTCTGCGCCGACTCTGTGGATTTTTCAGAGGATCACCCTGTTTTCAATCGAACAGTCTCTCTGCGCGATTCCTGGGCGAAAATCCAGAGGGCACAGAGCAGGAGTTGATTTGTTTAAAGCCAGGCATGGCGCCCGGGGAGCTTTAAGGTTGAAAAACAGGAACCAGCAGATAAAAACAGTCTCTTATATTGGTATCTTCGGCAATCTTATCTTAGCATTGGTGAAGATTGCTGCCGGCACTCTTTCCGGAAGCATTGCTGTAGTCAGCGATGGAGTTGATTCTACCACCGATATCGTAACCTCCCTGGTAATCCTGTTCACTGCTAAAATCATCTCCCAGCCGCCGGACAGGGAGCACCCATACGGCCACCACCGCGCGGAAGCTATTGCCACCAAGATACTCTCATTTGTCATCTTTTTTGCAGGCGCGCAGTTAGCCCTCTCAACTATATTGCGTATAATCGAGAATCAAGCTTACCCTATACCATCCCTGCTGGCCATCTATGTAACCGCAATCTCTATTGCCGGCAAGCTGATTCTTACCTTTTATCACTTCGCCATCGGAAAAAAAATAGAGAGCTCAATGCTGATCGCTAATGGCAAAAACATGCAGAATGATATTATCATTTCGATTGGTGTGCTTATCGGTCTGCTCTTTACCAATATTCTTAAAATATCCTTAATAGACTCTATAACTGCTTTTATAGTCAGCCTCTGGATTATGAAAACAGCCTTCGAGATCTTTCTGGAGACCAGCAATGAACTGATGGATGGTATAGAGGATCCTTCAGTTTATAACAAGATATTTAATGCGTTATGCACGGTTGATGGCGCCTTCAACCCCCATCGAACGAGAGTTCGCAAACTGGCAAATATGTATATAATTGATCTCGATGTTGAAGTCCGGGGATCACTCACCGTTGCCCAGGCCCACGAGATCGCCAAAAAGATCGAATTGGTGATTAAAGAGAGCATCGAGAATGTATATGATATTATGGTCCATGTTGAACCCCTGGGAAATATCGAAAAACAGGAGAAGTATGGTCTTTCCAGGAATGATTGAATGATTAATACAATACCGCGAATATTATGGATAAGATCCGCTGCTGCATAGCAGGTTTGGGGAGAATCGGAAGCATACTCGAGGATGACCGGCTGCGTGAAAAACCGTGCACTCATGCCGGAGCAATTAACCGGAACAGAGAGTGCAGACTGACAGCCGGCTGCGATATCAATAAAGAGAGACGGGAGCTCTTTGTCCAAAGGTGGAACTGCTCCCGGGTATATGAAGATGTCCGTGATATGCTAAAAGCCAATCAGTGCGATATTCTTCATATTGCCACTCCTTCGGAAACCCACCTGGAAATAATAAAAATGGCTCTACCCTATGAACCAAAGGTAATTATCTGTGAAAAACCCCTGGCTGAAACCAGCAAGGATGCCTTGAAGATCGCTGAGCTGGATAACTCCGGTAAAATCAAGATACTAACTAATCATGAACGCCGTTATTCAAAGGATTACCAGAGGGCTAAAAAGCATATTGAGGAACAAACCTTGGGCCGCCTTCTATCGATCTCCTCCAGCCTCTTCATGGGCAGAACGCGGCCGGTAAATGACACCCTGCTCCATGACGGCACCCATCTTATAGACATCATCAACTTTCTTACCTCCTCATACCTGGAAAAAGTTGAAACAGTGAAGTTCTCTGCCTCAGAAAGAGAATCTTTAATAATAATCAGCAGAAGCGGGAGAATACCGGTAATCCTGGAGATTGGCTCAGGCCGTGATTATCTTGAATTCACCATAACCCTTAATTTTTCATCCGGTAAGATCCGCATTGGCAATGGTCTTTATGAAGAATACCGGAGCCTAAAAAGCAGCTACTATGAAAATATGAATTCCCTGGAGAAAACCGCCGTTAGAAGGCCAGGGAAAACAGGTTACTTTAAAAACATGTTGTTAGACGCCGTGCAATGCGTTAAATTTGAAACTCATGAACCGCTCTCCACTGCCTGGCACGCTTATAAGGCCATTGAATTCATTGATTCGATTAAGCGGAAACAAAAGGTAAAAAAACTATACTGAAAGGAGGGTACCATGCAGTATCATTTTGTAAAGTTAAGATTAAGATTGGTGTCTGCTGCGGGCAGAGAGAGCTATGTGGGAAAACACAAGTTTATTGCAGCAGGAGTTATTTCCCTTATTCTTTTACTCAGCGGCTGTGCCGGATTAAGCACAGCTCCCCCGGCAGATAAAGCTGCTGCCGGAGAGACTGCAGCTGAAGCTCCAGCCCGGGAAATCCAGATACCCTATGACCTTAAAAGCCTGCTCATACCGGTTGTACAGTTCAAATATTTCAGTATGAGCTTTGATTACTTCAATCAATTTGTCTGGGACGATGACTATATCTTTCCCGATTACCTCTTCCGAATATTTAAGAATGAATTCAGTAATTATAAACAGGGTCAGGGAACAACCCTCACCGCCGCCAATAGAGAGGGTACAGTCTCCTCAATACTGAATAAGGCATTGCTTAAGATAAATGAAGACGGCTCTAAATGGTGGCAGGTAGCATATACCCTTGAAGAAAGCCCGATCTTTTATGAGGTCCTGGTTACCCCGGAAGGCATACCTCTACAGATACGCTACCTGGACCCTGAAACTGGCCGGAAGCACCAGTCCATTCCCTTTATCGCTGAAAATTTTACTGCGGCAAAAGAAGAAATCCCGATTGAGGATTTAAAAGCCAGAATAGAAGAGGAAAGGGTTGAAGAACTGGAACAGGAATGGTCCTTTCTCTTCGCCCGGCCTGAAATTATCGGCGAAGAAATTATTGAGGTTAAAGCCGGGAAATTTATGGCTGTTCACTTAAGAGATGGCCAGCCCGGCAAGAGCGGGCAGGTTGTTGATTACTGGATTTCGCCTGATGTCGCCGGCAATATCCTTAAAATTACTTTCAGTTTTCACGGTGAGGCGCCTGAATATACTGTAGAGCTAACAGAATTGAAGGGAGGTTTTCTGCCCCGGATTGATGAAGCAGAGATAGTCGAAAAACAGGGTTTTCAAGACCAGGGTTTTGTCTCTGAAGGAAGCCCTGACAACCCTGTTGAGCTTACTATGGGAGAGCCCTATTACGGTACAGCCGGAGCGGAGGGGATCAGCTACTATAAGGTTAATGTAGAAAAAAGAGCGGATATCTATATTGAAGCATTTGATCTGTTAGGTTATGCGGAACTCATCTATTACGGCCGGGATTCCTCTTTTCAGGATTGGCGTAGTTCTAGCCAGGGAGATACCTTAAACATCGAAGATTATTTTGTTAAACCGCGTACAACCCTTTTTTTTGCAATTGTTGATTATGCGGATGAATACTCCAACGGCGAGAGCTATACCATAACCGTTACCGATGACTATCTTCTCTCGCCGACCGGCATAATGATGCGGGGTGAAATCTATGATCAGGCCATTGAACTGAAAACAAGCCATATTTACTCACAAACCCTGAATCGCGAAGCCCTTAATTATTACCGGGCAACGGTAAGACGGGGACCCAATCTGCGGATAACTGTAAAGGGACTGCCCCTGCACGCTGAATTGTTCTGGTTTGACACCAGTAACGGCGCCTATGAAAGTGCCTATACCGGCTATAAAAATGACGCGAGGATCATCGAAGTAAAGGGCTTGAAACCCGATACAGAATGTTTCTTTTATATAGTGGGTGATACCCAAGAGTTGAGCGGCGCTCAATTATTTGAGATAAAAGCGATAGAGTTTAGGGACTAACAGTTTTCGCGAATAATTCCGCCTATCCTGCGGCGCCAGTAAAGCCAGACAAAGTTAATAGCAACAAATAATGGTTCAAATCATGGATCCATTGACATTAACCTGCTATAACTGATAGACAGAGGAACAGCAGCCCGATAAAAACTTAAAAACAGGAGAACCCATGGATTCTATTAAAGGCCTGATTCCCGCCGTATTGGCAGCCGGGAGAATGGCTGTGCAGGAACAGAAAAAAGTAACCCGCAGCTACAAGGATGACGGTTCTATCCTTACACAGGTTGATAAAGACGTGGATCAGGCACTCAGTGAGGAAATAGCCTCCAAGTTCCCGGAGGCAAATATAATTACCGAAGAGTCCCTTCGGGAATTCGATAAAAATAGAGAGTTTACCTTTGCCGTTGATCCAATTGACGGCACCGATTCTTTCAGCCAGGGAATGCCCGGCTGGTGTATC
>Ga0114923_10002811_pt1 | contig 11764 bp, 14 predicted proteins | sample SumtaG_FD_89578 | JGI IMG/M metagenome (GOLD analysis project Ga0114923, IMG submission 89578) | Deep subsurface microbial communities from Indian Ocean to uncover new lineages of life (NeLLi) - Sumatra_00157 metaG | ecosystem: Environmental > Aquatic > Marine > Oceanic > Sediment | place: near... | reverse complement strand
CTATCTTGGAACAGTTCGAGGCACGTGCCAAGCTGTACCTACCGGATACCACCCTACAGATAATCAAGGGCGGTAACCATCCGGAGCTTACGGCGCAACTTGTTTGTAGCACTATCCAATCAATCTATAAGTACCCCACCAAGGAGATATACGGCAAGTTCCATATCCTGATGTGCGATGAGTGCCACCACGTTAGCGATAGGAAAAAGCAATTTGGGGACTTTATGATGTACAACAAATCACCGGTTAAGATCGGGTTCACCGCCACCCTGCCGGATGATCCCGGCAAGGTGATGGCTATGGAAGGGATCTTAGGGCCTGTCATAGGGGAGCTATCCCAAAAGGATGGTGTTAGTAAGGGCATAGTGGTTAAACCCCGTGTCACCCTAATCACGGTGCCCTATAACCATGATATAGCCACCCACACCACGTACAAGGCACTATACGACCACGGCATCACCAATAACCTTGCCCGTAATGCGCGGATTACCAAGCTCGCCAAGGATCGGGCATTGCGGGGCCGCACAAGCCTTACCATCATCCGTACGATCAAGCACGGGGAAAACCTTATCGAATTTGCCGATAGGCTAAAGCTTAATTCCCTATTTGTGCACGGCGCCACCAACAAAAATATGCGCCTAAAGGCACAAGAAGCCCTTAATGATAAGGCGGTGGACAATGTGATATGTACGGATGTGTGGCGGGAGGGCATTGATATCCCTACCCTTGATTGCGTAATCATGGCGGCATCAGGCAAAAGCCCGCTACAAACCAAGCAAAGCGTAGGGCGGGGCACCCGTACCGCCGAGGGTAAAACCGGGCTTGAAGTTATCGATTTTTTGGACCCGTATAAGTACCTTGCCCAACACGCCATACTACGCCTGATTGTGTACGTAGATCAAGGATGGTTGTGATAATCTCATAAATCATCCGGCACCCATGCTATACTACCCAAACCATTTAGGAGGCAAACATGACGCGCATACCAAGTAGCACCGGGCTAAACATGCCCGACAGGATGTTCAACGATAAGATTACAGCCCGTGCCGGTAAGGGCGGTAAAGATCCGAGCAAGCGTATGTTAGGGATCTACCGGCAAGAAGATGTAGCCGATATGCTTAGCTACATGCTTACCCTACACCCCGGTACCCGGCATTGGAAGTACAGCGCCGAGCCAATCAAGGATTACACGGAGCATAGCCGGGCGCACTTTGCCACCATATACGATGTCCGCGCCCGCAACGAGGGCGACGCCGGTATTACCTTTATAGGCCACATATACAGCGCCATGGATAAATCGGTATACCACATCGCTGTAGATACCGCCCTTAAAACCGATCCGCAAACGCACGCGGTGCATAACCATATACAAATCAAGCCGCCCAAGGCGCCGGGGTGTGATTTTACCAGCGTACAAATGGCGCTTGATCTATGCAAAGACCACTACTACTTCCAGGTATACGCGGCTACCACCCCAAACGGTAGGACAGCCTCCACGTTCTACTACATCCGGCTTATACCAATGTGGGTACTACCGCCTGAGGCCTTTAGGGTGATGGGATACACGGCAGATCCTACACAAGTGATGGCTGATGTATCCCATGTGGGTACGATCCTGGGCGCCGAGTATCTTAAGTGGGCAAGCTTCAAGCCGGGCCTAAGCGTCGCATACCAAGCCGTATGGGATTACCTACCGGAGCGCATCAAACGATTGGAAGCAATCCGCCCGGTATACCATAGGCCGAATCTTGTTTGATGCCATCGCATACTTAGATAGCCGGGGTATCGCATACCATACCGAGGGTAAGAACGTTACCCAAGGATGGGTTAACATACAATGCGTGTACCCCGGTTGTTCTGATGCTACCAATCACTTGGGCACCAATCTTAGCACCGGGCTCCATAGCTGTTGGAAGTGCGGTAAAAAGGGCGGGCCTGAGCAACTGATTATGGCTATAGATCGGTGTGCGTATCCTGATGCCTTAGCCATCCTTGCCGGGTTTGGTGGGGCGGTGGTACCGATACAGCCACGGCACGTACGCGAGGCCGTAGGCTCGTTTATGCTACCCAAGGAGGCCACGGCTGATTATCCACCACCCCACCACCGGTACTTGGTAGGCCGTGGCTTTGATCCTGATTACATACATCAGCACTACCAAGTAATGTCATGCTACACCACCGGCCAATACCGGCACCGGATCATAGCGCCCATCTTTATAGATGGTGTGATGGTTAACTTCATAGCCCGTGATATAACCGGGCTATCCGAACGTAAGTACACCATGGCGCCCAACACCGATGCCATACGGCCCGGTGAAGATGTGCTGTACAACATCGATAGGGCGCAACGTAGCGTAGCCATAGTAGAGGGTATCTTTGATGTGTGGCGTATCGGTGATGGTGCGGTGGGCCTGTTGGGTACCGCACTAACCGAAGAAAAACTACTACTCCTGCTACAACGTGGCATCGAAAGGGCCTTTGTAATCTACGACCAGGATGCAAGTAGTAGAGCCAAAGAGGTGGCAAATCGGGTAAGCAAGTTGATCCCGCATACGGAAAATATATGGTTACCGCGTGGTGATCCTGATACCTACTTCGCGGAAAACCCCAGTGATTTAACTGATTTACAATTTTTATTGCGGTAGTGCATTTTATGCTTGCAATTTGATTTTTATGCCGGTAAGGTATTAAGCCTTGTCGGCAAGTGGTACACGATTTACGAAAGGGTAGTTGTTTTTGGTACTAAATAGGCGGGGGACACACTCCTTGTTTGCCGACAAAGATGGTGTTAAGCCCACCTAACTGTCCCCCGCCTTTGTAGTACTAAAAGCTTTTACTATTTAGCCATCGGGCGAAAGCCGCGTAGGGTAAGCCGTATCAGTAGTAAGGACGGTAGATACACTACCCTAAACAGCGTCTTCGGGCCGACGGGGCGGATATAGACCCCCGCACGACCATACGGTGGCTACTATCGGCAGGTGCACTCGCGCTATTTACTTTACAGCATAGGGTATTTGGCGTGTCTCCTTTTTTATTGGTTCAGTTATTGTCAACCACATGCACCGTTTTTGCCCGATGGCTAAGTAGTAAAACGCTAACCCCTAACCATGGAGGCTTACCTATGAAGTTTAAGCTTGTAATCACCCCGGCAATCAATCCCAGATTTAGGCACGCCATCGAAGCCGTGTTGGAGGAATTTGGTTATGATGTGCATGGTGGCGGCACCTGTATTGTGCCCGATCTATCCCATTGCGACATCACCTTTAGCGGGCCGCATCCCTTAGATCTAAACAAGCCCGGCGCCGGTGTACTTGATCGGTGGTGGGAGGATGGTAGCGGGGATGCACCCAAGGCCAAACAAGCCGCCGATAATTGCCATTGCGTGGAATGCCCCGAGGATTGCTACCGATCCGGTATGGCTGATGATGATCTACCGGATGATGAGGCGGAAATCATAAGCACGCCCGAGGGCCGTAACCCCTACTATGATCTTACCAAAGCAAGTACAGCTAAGGAGGCTACCGATGACGGAACCTAAGCTGTTTGTAGTAGCCAATGCCGGTACCCACGTAGCGCTTGATATCACCGCGTTCAACGATCAATCCCTTAGCTACAAAGCTATGGGCATCCATGGTTACATCCGCACCCGCCCGGTAGGCCAAATGATACGCATGCCTGATATCATGCTTGCAACAAAAGATGGGGACCATGCCGTACGCACGGGCGTTAAGGAATTGTTAGATACGGATTATTTACACTTAGTAAAGCTTAGAAATGAACAAGGGCAAATCGCAAACGTACTATACGTAAGCATGCCGATCCCTGTAGACATTGAGCCCAAGGCCCTTGCCGCTATGGTGGTGGATGGCCGGATAACCTTACCACTTCGCGATTTCCCACAAGTGGATAATCACAAAGTGGTTAGCGCAGTAGGCGGGGACACAGAGGGTAGCCCTACCCTACCTTCGGTAGGTAGGGATACCCCAGAACACTTTGTTTATGATATACCTACAATGCCTAACGGCATAGTAGCTAATCAATCACAAAGTACCGCTTTAGCAAGCGGCGCCGCACCCGATCCAAAGATTGATAAGCTATTTACCCTATGGAACAGCCTACCAAAGTTGCCTACGCACCGTAGGGGCCTACAGTACAAAACATACACCACCATCATCCAACACATCACCAAAGCCCTACGCAAGCATAGCCCTATGGTAATACGCACCGCCATAGAAACCTACGCATGGTTTTTAGATGAGCCCGGCACGGTAGTAAACGGCAACAGCCCACCGGGCGTAGTAGGGCTTAACGAGTTCTTTGCTTTTAAGCCCTACACCCAGGGCATGATCGATAAGGCCGGGCATCCCCTACGTGGCATGGACTGTTGGTTCTTGGAATGCAAAAAGGGGAAGGATTACTTGATAACAGCCTATGGCAAGATCCGCAAAGATCCTAACCCGCTGTATACTGAGGCCATCAGCAAAGCCGTACGCAATTGTCCGGCCTTTGGTGGGGTAACATGGGATACCATACCCCCACGTGATCTAAACACCCTTGCCAAGGCCAGCGCCTTGCTAATCAAATGGATGGACGAACGTAGTGATCGCATCCCCAAACGTGAAGCCGTAAGCATGTGTATTAATCGTTTGCTTATGATGCTATCCGACATCGGTAGGCCCTTGCACTTGGGCTACCTCGTTAGCGATATTACCTGGGCGGATTTCGATAAATACATGGTAACCGTAGGCGCTATGCAACCACGGCGCCACGATCTACGGAGGGTTTCACATGGCGTTAGTAAGGCAGCGGGTAAATCCGGAACTTGAAAATGATATACTAACCGCCCTAATCGTCAGCACCGCTTTTGTAGAACGGGTGGTTAAGTGGTATAACCCTAAGTACTTTACCGATTACACGGCCATAGTAGCCCAATGGGTTATTGAATATTGGCAAACCTACCGTACGGCGCCGGGCAAGTACATCCAAAACATCTACAATGTTAAAAAGGATGAGCTTGAGGGCGCCCTATCGCAAAACATATCCGCCTACCTAAACAACCTAAACGCCACGTACGAGCAGGCCGCTGATATCCACCTAACGTACATGATAGAACAGGCGCATAAGTACTTTAGGCGCAAAGCCTACGAGCAACTATACACCAACGGCAAGGATCTAATGTTGGCCGGGCAAGTAGATGAGGCCATACAACTACACGAGCAATTCCGTGATGTAGCCCAAGTGCAAAGCCTATGGGAAAACCCGTTTGATCCTGATGTCGTGCGCCAACACTTTGCCGATAAGGACGCCGATATCTATAGCGTGTTTAGGTTTAGGGATGCGTTAGGCCAACTTGTGGGTGATTTGGAAGTGGGGTGGCTGTTGGCATGGTTAGGGCCGATGAAGCGGGGTAAAAGCTTTTGGATACAGGAATCACTTTTCCGTAGCGCCGTAGCCAAGCAAAACACCGCATATATCAACTTGGAAATGATCGGCAAGGGCGTGCGTGATAGGGAATATGCCCGCCTTACCGGGCTTAAGGAAGGCGGCTTGGGGCACAACATCAGGCTACCGGTATTTGATTGCTACCACAATCAGACCGGGGAGTGCCCGATGGCAAGCCTACGCACCAATGATATCAAGCTACGCATGGATGGCATCGATGCGCCCAAGCCGGTATGGGGCACACCGGGCCTTGATGAATATCGCATATGCAATGCGTGCCGGGATGATGCCGAGCTTAAGAAGGCGTACTATGATCCTGATATATGGTACACCACGTACGATCAAAAGCGGGATTATAGCCGCAAGGTAATAGAAACCGCAAGCGGCGGGTTCATGCGGATGTATGGCGACCGCATCAGGCAAATCACCTACCCGGCCTACAGCGTAACAATATCAGATATCCAAAGGGATCTAAACGAGCTTGCCTATGCGCACAACTTCCCTATTAAAACGGTGCTTGTGGATTATGCCGATATAGTAGAGGCGGAGGTGCCCACGGGTGACGATCTTAGCCATCTAAACCAAGTATGGAAGGCTATGAAACGGACGGCGGGCGAGATGAAGGCCCTATGGATCACCGGGAGCCAAACTAACCGTAAGGCTATAGATTATGTAACGGTAGGGCAAAGGGATGTAGCCGGTGACATTCGTAAGCTTGCCCATGTGGACGTAATGCTATCAATCAATCAAACCAATTGGGAAAAGGAGGATCTACTAACACGTATTTCAACCCTTGCGCACCGGCATAAAAAGTTCACCAATGCGCAAGTAGCCGTACTACATCAATTGGCAATCGGCCTACCATACATAGACAGCGAGTGGTGGGATCTAAGCAAAACCATGAAAGATGAAAAGGAGGGGTAGTATGTACACACGTGATAAAGTTATCCAACTACTACAAATGCAAGATTCGGGAAGTATGTATTGCATAGATCGTAAGGGCGGGCTTAAGGTGGAACGGATGACGGTAGATCCATTGCCGGGCAAGGATGGTAGCGATGAAAGCTTCCCTACGGCTATGATCCACGTCCCCATCATCTACCACATCAATGATCCGGAGTTTCGTGTTGGTGGGAAAAGCAAGATCGGGCTTGATGCCGCCCGGTACCACGAGCACCCACGGCTATGGGGCAATGTGGTTACCAATAAGGCGAGGGGTAGGCGTAAGGATAATGAGTTTGCTACCTACATTGCGCCGGATGGTTCCCGGCTAAACCACATAAGCCATGCATCGTTCAAGCAACTGTTTTGCCGTGGGCAATACAAGCACGAGTATGTTAGCATGGCATCAGTAACGCCCGAGATCCAAGTGGTAGTAAACCACGCGGCATTCCTTGGGCACCGACAGGTAGCGCAACTTATCGAGGCGCTAAAGGGCAACCAACACTATCGGGAAATGCGGTTTGGGTGCCAACTGTAAAGATAATCTCATAAATCATATGGGACCTATGCTATAGTAGGAACCGGGTGTACTAACACCATAACGTACCACAACTTACAAGGAGGGTTTAACCATGGCAACTATCGATTACAAAAAAGCGAACCTTAACACCCTAAAAAAGGTATGCAAGGGGTTAAACGAGACCGGCCTGTTGCAAGAAAACATCGACATGCGGGTGGGCGTTAACAAGCAAACCCTGGCGGATGCCTTTGTAAAGGGAATCGAAACCTGTAGCGACATTGATCGGCTCGATGATGTGCCCGAGGCCGTATACGATTACTATGTCGCAATCGTGGTGCCTACCGCTGACCCCGGTGCTGATGGTGCCGGTGCTGATGGCGCCGGTGCTGATGGTGCCGGTGCCGATACGGGCGCCGCTGATGCCGGTGCTACTACCGGTGAAACCACACCGCCCGCCAAGGCCACGGGCCGGGGTGCCGCCAAAGCTACTACCGGTAAAGGCAAAAAGGCTACGCCCGCCAAGCCCAAAACCGCCGCACAGAAAAAGAAGGAAAAGGCGGCGGCTGATAAAAAGGCCAAGGCTGATAAAGCGGCTAAGGCCAAGGCTGATAAGAAGGCCAAGGCTGATGCGGCGGCTAAGGTCAAGGCTGATAAAAAGGCCAAGGCCGCACCGCGCATCACACGGGCCGCATGCTTTGCCGGGATCGTAACCGATGGCAAAGTACGTACCAAGAAGCAAATGATCGAGGCGATGCAAAAGCAATACCCCGGTAGCAAGGATGATGGACCGTTTTGGGTAAACGTATATTGTAGCGTATTGCTTGCCCTTGGCCTCATGGATAAGAAAGATGATGGCACCATGCCCTACGAGAGGTAGCCATGCCACCAATCACACCCACCGAGAAGCTCACCGTAGGCGGTGTGCCTGTTTTTATCAAGCGGGATGATCTATATACGGCGCCCACCCCATTGGGCGCCACCCCGCCTGAGGGCGCACCGCCTCCCCCCTTTGCCAAGCCACGCGGCTTGGTACCTTACCTATCTAAGCTTAAGGATGATGGCATAACACAAGTAGCATACATGGACACCTCCATCAGTATGTCGGGGTGGGCCGTGGCCTACTACGCCACCATGCTTGGGCTTAAACCCTACATCATATTCCCCGGTTACAAGGATGGCCCCCGGCACAACATGGCAAAGCATATTGAACTTTGCACCCGCCTGGGGGCAATAGTCCTACACCTTGATAAACCCGCCCAATCAAGTGTCAACTACTACCGTGCACGTAATATGATGGAGGCTGATTATGGCCGGGTAGCCATGCTACCGCAAGGGCTACCCTTTGATGAAACTGTAGTATCAATGGCATTGGCAATCAACAGTATCCCCAAGCCCGCATTGGGCGGCACCATTGTTATAGCTGTAGGTAGCGGCACGATGGCGGCGGGCGTGGTTAGCGGGCTTATCCACCATAAGATAGACCAGACGGTAGTAGGGGTGGCCGTTAGCCCTAAAGATATGCAACGCCTGTACCGCACCATCATGGTAAAGGCCCACGGCCTACTTAAGGGCGCATGGTGCCGTAAGCATCTATCGGTAGCAGATAAAGGATGGGAATACCTTGCCACACCCGATATCACGGCGCCGTTCCCGTGCAATCCCAACTATGATCTAAAGGCGTGGGCGTGGTTAGTTGATAACGTACAAAGCCTAACCCGGCCCATCCTGTTTTGGAATATAGGTGCATAGGTGTACGTGCATGATTACATACGCCAACATATCTTGGAAGGCGTAGGGATCACCACGCTACCATACAAGCACCTGATGGGGGTGACACCGGATGATTTAGTACGCACGGAGTGGAGCCCGCCCTTTGAACGGATGATGCGCCTGGGCCTACTACAGGGATCATTCCGGTACGGTAGGCTAAACGCACCGGGCAAGCCTCAATGGGATCGGGTAGCGGATGCCAAGCACCGGTTAGATTTGTACGCCAAGGATGGCAACGTGGAACACTTGCGGGATGCCGCCAATATGTGCCTATTGGAATTCGAGGAGGGCACCCATCCTACCAAACATCATGCCCCCATCGACGATGGGTACCACACCAAGAAAGGATAGCTTATGGAAGCACCACTATGGGACGACGTGTACCGGGGGTACGTGATCCGGCATATGCATCCGCCCAACGGTACGTTCATTGGGCCTACCGAAAACCTATACCGGGTAGCGTGCCGCAAGGATGCCGCCCGGTTTACCAAACAGGAGGCCCTTGATTACATAGTACGTGGCCAGTTCTGTACTACCGGTAGTATGGCGGGCGGGCCTTTTGTTATCGAGGACGCCAACTGATGGCCGTGCCAAAACGATTAGGCCTCGCCCGGCGCTTTGGTGGGTGGGAGGTTAGTAAGGCGCACTTAGCCGTAACCATCACCCGCAAATCGGCAAACCTGATGTTCCAAGGATGCTCACCCCAATTTATAGCCGATGTGTGCCATGGCCGGTGTTGTTGGGTGATCGGGGATGATGGCAATCCTACCACCACCATCTACGTGGAGCGGGATCAAAGGGCCGAGCTTACCAAACGCGGCGCCCAATTTACCAACGGCATCCTACAAACGGTAGGCGGCAAGTGCGGATTCCAGCACCCCGCCGACGGCTTTTGCACCATACACAACAGGCGGGCCGACGGGGAGTTTGTAAAGCCAAGGTCGTGCTACATCAGCCCATGGATACTAAGCAAGCATGATAAGCTTATGATCCGCAATCGATACAAACAACTTAAGTGCGGTAAGGTACATACGGTACCCGCATACCTTGCATTCTATAGCGGGCTTGTAATGTTGTTTGGTGATAGCGTAGCCAATGAGATTAACATCCATTTTTCCGAGGGCGGCGGCGACATCATGGTACCGCTACCTATGGAACGGGCACTACTTATTAAACACGTGATGGGCCTTTGGCATCATCATGTACCAGGGGAGGAATATGTACCTACATCCGATAACGCACAAGGGTAAATTCGATAAAATCATAGCACTACAGCAACGCGGCTGGCTGATGGAAAGCCACTGTTGGGTAGATGAGGGTGGGTATCCGCAATCATGCAAATGGTGCGGGGCCGTGGCCGATAGGGACATGCACATCAAGGGCGCCGGGCATGGTATCACGCTATGCACCGAGAACCCTGATATCAAAGCCCTTGTGGAAGCCATACAAGGCTTGGCCGATGTGGTGCAAAAGCACAACCCTGATGAAATGCACGTAAGCGTAGAAATAGCCCGCACATTGCTACAGCGGCATGGCGCCGACCTGTAGCTTTATGGCCGGGCACCCTAAACGCTAAGGGCGCCATTAACAAGGTGCCGTCCACTGAATTGGTATTACCGGCATTGGTAGTACAAGGCGGTGGGGATGCTATAGGCTGACCATTCATATCTGCCTGATGTGATGTATTGGCCTTAACCGGGGTGCCCGGCCACCAAATTAGCGAAACTGGCGCCGCAGGATCGATGACGTCGGCATATCGGCCCCCAAGCCATACAACGGGGCCTACCCCAAGGAGGATACGCATACAATGGCAATGCCCAAGCGCTTAGGCATATCAACTAACCCGCTACGTAGGATTAGGGAGCTTTTCCCCGAAGTATGGCCTACCACCATTTGGCCTATCGATCACACCTTGCAACAGATGCGCCGGGTAAAACAGGTAATAGCCGATGACGGCACGGCCCGTGAGGATGCGGATACCACGGGCGGCGCCACATATAAAACATCATTGGGTAGTAGCAAGAACACCCTAAGCATCTTTAACCCGCAGATCCTATCCGATATATTACAGCTATACAGCCCGCCCGATGGTAGCACGGTGTATGATCCCTTTGGCGGTGGCGGCGCCCGCGCCATGGCCGTAGCCGGGGCCGGGTACAACTACATAGGGGTGGAGCTACGCAAGGCCGAGGTGGATGCGGTGGGCGCCCGCGTAGCCAACGTGGAAACCGAATTTGATGATCCTACCCTACACGACCGGATTACCTTGATCGAGGGTAGCGCCACGGACCCCCCGGTATCTAACGAGGTGGCGGATATGCTTATAACATGCCCGCCCTATTGGAATATGGAAAAGTACAACGGCGGGCCTGATGATCTTAGCATGGCACCCACGTACCGGCATTTCCTATTGATGCTAACCAAGGTGGTGGAACAGGCTACCCGCATCCTTAAGGCCCGTGCCCTTAGCATATGGGTAGTAGGGATGCACCGCAATAAGTTCGGCGGGATCTTACCCATCCATCACGATCTAACCCGCATACATCTATCCCAAGGCTACACGCTAAAGGAAGAAGTTATACTACACATGAAAAACACCGGTAGCATCCAACGGATCGGTACCTTCCTAAAGGGTAACCAACTGTTGGTGCGCCAGCACGAGTACTGTTTGGTGTTTGAACACCCGGTACCATTTTAAGGGGGCACACATGGCTAAACCAAAATACAGGATTGAGGAGGTAGTTAAGAAAGGATGCTACCACTACAGGGTATTGAAAAAAGGGTGGCTATTTTGGCACTATCTTTGTAACGACGATGGGATCAATGCAATAGCTACTTACCCAAGTAGGATACAGGCGAAGGATGCTATCAAAAAGGATCAAGCTCCTTCCTATGCGATGGTAACGGATGGCTAAACCCAAATCATTAGGCCACCCCAACTACGTGCCACCGCTTACGCGGGTATCCGATCTATACGATACCTACCCCATGACCGTGTGGGAACTATCGGCGGCGGATATGCACCTAACCCTTGCCATCAAGGATATTGTAGGTGATAAGGGGGAAGCGCGGGCGGATAGCGCAAGTATG
>Ga0114923_10002810_pt1 | contig 11766 bp, 7 predicted proteins | sample SumtaG_FD_89578 | JGI IMG/M metagenome (GOLD analysis project Ga0114923, IMG submission 89578) | Deep subsurface microbial communities from Indian Ocean to uncover new lineages of life (NeLLi) - Sumatra_00157 metaG | ecosystem: Environmental > Aquatic > Marine > Oceanic > Sediment | place: near... | reverse complement strand
TCAGAGGTGCCAGGTTGAATGGCGGTTTCCACAATTAAACTGAGCCTGTCTTCTTTAGAGTCAACTTTACCAGTCACCAGAACAGGTTGATCATTAAGCCAGAGGTTTTTAGTATTTTGATAAATACTAGGAAAAACTACCAGGTCAAGATTACCGGTTTCATCATCTAAGGTGGCAAAGGTCATTTCTCGATTAGATTTTTTAGTAATAATTTTTTTAACTCGTTTGATCATGCCGCCAATAGTAATGGTTTGGTTAAGGTGAACATAGGGATCAAGGTCGCTGATTTGATGACTGGAAAGATTTTTGATTTGTTTCATAGACTCAGCGAGGGGATGATCGGTAAGATAGAAACCTAAGAGTTGTTTTTCAAAGCTAAGGAGATCTGATTTTTGGAATTCCTTGGCTTCAGGCAAAATATCCTGAGGAGCATGATGAGGGTTGTCGGTTTTAGAAGTAAAAAGAGCTACTTGAGGGCTGTTAAGTTGTTTTTGATGAACAGCCGCTTTTTGACGAATAGCTTCGAGGCCAAGCAAGAGTTGAGATCTTTTACCATAACGATCAAAGGCACCAACCTGGATCAGACTTTCAAAGACTTTTTTATTAACCTTTTGCTGATTAACTCGACGGCAGAAATCAGTCAGGCTGGCAAATTTTTTCTTTTTTCTTGAGGAGAGGATAGCGCTAATAGCAGCCTTACCAACGTTTTTAATGGCTGAAAGGCCAAAGCGAATAGCTTTATTATCCAAAGAATGTTTGTCTTTAACAATATTAAAGTCGGTAAGAGATTCATTAATGTCCGGCGGGAGAACCCGAATCTTCATGCGCTTGGCTTCTTCAACGGCGATGGGGATTTTGTCTTTATTATGAGCTTCGGCTGATAAAAGGGCTGTCATAAACTCAACTGGGTAGTTGGATTTCATGTAAGCAGTTTGATAAGCAATCATGGCATAGGCAGTGGCATGAGCTTTGTTAAAGCCATAACCAGCGAATTTATCGATATAGCTCCAGACTTTTTCAGCGATTTCTTGAGTGTAGCCTTTTTGTTTGGCTTGGTTGATGAATTTTTCTTTTTCCTTAAGCATAATAGAGCGTTTTTTCTTGCCAATGGCTCGACGAAGAATGTCAGCTTCGCCTAAGGAGTAACCGGCCATGACATTGGCAATCTGAAGAGCTTGTTCCTGGTAAACAGCAATGCCATAGGTTTCTTCAAGAACTGGTTTAAGATCGGGGTGAGGATACTTGACTTTAGAGGGGTTGTTTTTGCCGTTAATAAAATCGTCAATGAGTTCCATGGGGCCAGGCCGATAAAGAGCTACCATAGCAGTAATGTCAGAGAAGCGAGAAGGTTTGAGTTTGCGAGCCACCCGGCGCATGCCAGCTGATTCAAGTTGGAAAATGCCGATGGTGTCACCCTGACTAAGGAGTTGATAAACTTTGGAATTATCCAAAGGAATTTCAGAGATATCAACGGTTTTTTTTGTTTGTTTAAAGACAAACTTAATGGCGTTTTGGAGAATGGTGAGATTGCGTAAGCCGAGGAGATCGATTTTGAGCAGGCCGATAGCATCAGGAGCGATGTTACAGTCTAAGGAATACATATCGTATTGAGTCATAATCCGATCGTTTCTTGACTCCATTTGCAAAGGCGTGTATTCGGTTAGGGGCTGGTCACCAATAACCACACCAGCAGCATGAGTAGAAGCATGACGGGAGGTGCCTTCAACTTTTTTAGCGAGATTTAAAAGCTCTTTAAAGTCTTTTTGTTTATAGAATTCTTGAAGATCTACCACATTAACCAAGGCTTCTTCAATGGAGTAGCCAAAAGGGATGAGTTTGGCGATTTTGTCTGGATCTGAGTAAGGCATACCCAGGACTCGGCCGATATCGCGAACCGCACCCCGGGCTTCCATGGTACCAAAGGTAATTATTTGAGCGACTTTATCTTTGCCATATTTTTTAGCCACATAGTTAATGACTTCGTCACGGCGATCATCAGCAAAATCCAGGTCGATATCAGGTGGGCTGGGACGCTCAGGGTTAAGAAAACGTTCAAAAGGAATACGGTGTTCTAAGGGGTCAATGGAGGTGATGCGGAGGACATAGGCGACTAAAGAGCCGGCGACACTGCCACGACCAGGGCCAACCCTGATTTTATTTTTTTTAGACCAGTTAACAAAATCCTGGACAATCAGTAAATAAGTGGCAAAGCCTTTGTCACAGATAACTTTAAGTTCGTAATCAAGGCGTTTTTTTGCCTCAGCAGAGATTTTTTTATAGCGTTGCTTTATACCTTTATGGGCTAAGTCTTTCAGATATTTTTCTGGCTTTTTATACCCTTTAGGCAAAGGAAAGCTGGGCAGGATCCATTTGCCGGTAGGGATAGTCAGGTTGCATTTTTCAGCAATAGCTAGAGTGTTTTTTAAAGCATCAGGCTTGTCAGGAAAGAGCTGTTTGATTTCTTGAGCAGAAGAAAGATAGTAGTCAGGTGAGTCAATCATGGTTAAGCGTTTTTCATCTTCTAAGGTGGTTTTGGTTTGGATCGCCAGAAGAGCATCCTGGGCTTTGGCGTCTTCAGGATTAACATAGTGAACGTCAGTGGTGGCAATAATTGGAATACCCAGTTGACGGGAGAACCTAAGGAGAGCTTTGTTGACTTTATCTAGTTCAGGGACACCTTGATGTTTTTGAAGTTCTAAGTAAAAGTCATCTTTGAACAGTTTGGCAAAGTACTTACATTTTTCCAGGGCTTGGGCGGTTTGATCCTGGAGAATCAGTTGAGGAATGATGCCTTGAATACAGGAACTGGTGGCAATAATGCCTTTGGAGTATTTTTCCAGAGTTTTAAAGTCAAAGCGGGGGCGGTAGTAATAGCCTTCAAGGTGAGCAATGGTGGTCAGTTTCATGAGGTTTTTATAGCCAGTGATGTTTTTAGCTAAAAGCACTTGGTGATAGGTTTGTTTTTGAACACCAGGGGACTTGTCAGTTAGATCAGCGGTGGTGAGGTAGCCTTCGACACCAATAATAGGTTTAAGCCCGACTTTTTTAGCTAGATTGTGAAACTTAACAGCCCCATACATAGCGCCGTGGTCAGTAATAGCTAGGGCCTTCATGTTTTGCTTTTGAGTTCGAGCAATCAATTCTTCGATATCAGAAAGACCGTCTAAGAGAGAATATTCTGTATGAACGTGAAGATGGACAAAATCAGTCATTACCCCATCTTATTTTTTCACGGCCAGTTTTTCAAGCAGGAGTTTGCGGGCTAAGTTTGGATCAGCTTGACCTTGAGTAGTTTTCATGACTTGACCGACTAAGAAACCAATGACCGAGGCTTTGCCGGCTTTATACTTTTTAACCACATCAAGATTATCTTTTAAGACTTGATTAATGATTGATTGGCTGACAGCTTGCTTTTGAGTTAGAAACTGAAGCTGTTTGGTAACTGGTTGTGAAAGGTTAATTTTTTTGTTGATGATAAGATTGGCCAGTTTTTGGGGACTAAGTTGATGTTTTTTGGCAATAGAAAGGGATTTAATAAAATACTTGTAGTTCTGGGGTTTATTGACCAGGAGTCTGGCGATATCAGAAGATAATTGATGTTTAGTAGCTAGTTTTTCAATCTTGGCTTCAGGTAGTTCAGGTAGCTGTGATTGTAAGCGAGCGATTTGTTTATTGGTGAAAACCATGGGAGGAATGTCTGGTTCAGGAAAGTAACGATAGTCTTCAGCAGTTTCTTTAGAGCGCATGACAAAGGTTTTTTTGGTTTTAGGGTTAAATCCACGGGTTTCTTGTTTAGGTTTAGTCCCCTGCCAGAGCAGGGCAGTCTGGCGTTTGATTTCATAGTTGATGGCTTGTTCGACGAATCGGAAAGAATTAAGATTCTTAACTTCGACTTTGTAGTTTGGATAGATTCTTCTGGTGGTGGTTTGATCCATAACTGAAATATTAGCTTCCAGTCTCATGCTGCCTTTTTCCATGTCGCAGTCTGAAATCTTTAGAGTCTTTATGATTTGAGTTAATTTTTTTAAGTATTCTTTGGCTTCAGCGCCAAAAGAGATTTCCGGAGCAGAAACAATTTCCATTAATGGCACGCCAGAGCGATTAAAATCAACTAAAGAAACTTTTTTACCATTGATGGTTTTGTGAAGCAACTTGGCAGTGTCTTCTTCAAGGTGAACTCGATTAATATGGATTTTTTTTCCAGAGCCTAAGGTAAGAAAGCCTGTCTGAGTTAAGGGTTGGTCGTACTGAGAAATCTGGTAGCCTTTAGGCAGGTCGGGGTAAAAGTAGTGTTTGCGATCAAATTTAGAGGTTTTATTAACAGTACAGTTAAGAGCCAAGCCAAGCATGACAGTCCAGTCAACCGCCTGCTTATTAGGTACAGGCAGAGCACCTGGCAATCCTAAACAGACTGGGCAAGTATGAGTATTGGGTTTGATTTGAAAATGCTTGGCTGGGCAACCACAAAACATTTTGGATTTGGTGTTAAGCTCGACATGAACTTCCATGCCGATAAAGGCTTGAAGGTTAGTCATATTCAGTAGAAGGAAATTTTTGAAAATCAGTGTTTTGCTGATAAATATGACCAAGACTTAAGATTTGCTGTTCATTAAATTGAGGGCCGGTTATTTGAAGAGCAACTGGTAGGTGATTAACAAAGCCACAAGGGACGCTTAAGCCGGTTAAGCCAGCAATACTGCTAGGCTCAGCTAACATGTCAACCACTTCGCCAAACATAGGGCTATCCTTGCTAGAACCAACTTTTAGAGCTGGACCAGGCGAGACAGGGCCAATAACCGCGTGATATTTTTTAAAGACTTGGTTAAATTCTTTGATGATTAGGGTTCTGACTTTTTGAGCTTTATTATAGTATTGGTCGTAGTAGCCGGTAGAGAGAGTATAGGTGCCGAGTAAGGCCCGGTTTTTAGCTTCATGCTTAAAGTAGGTGCGAGGATGACCATAGCGAACTCCATCATAGCGAGCTAAGTTGGAGGAGACTTCTGAACGCTGAACAACAACATAAACGTCAATTGAATAATGAGGGTCAAGAAGCGAGATCTGTTCGACTTTAGCTCCAAGAGATTGAAGTTTTTTAACAGCTTTATTAATCAGTTTAGCAGTTTTGTCATCCATCTCTTTAACTAAGTACTCTTTGGGTAGAGCGATTTTAATACCTTTTAGACTTTTCTTTAATTTGAGTTTGGCTGGTTGAATATTGACTGGTGAGCTTGAAGTGGTGGCATCAAAAGGATCATGGCCAGCAATTACCTTGGTAACTAAAGCTGAATCATAAATATTTTTGGTTAAGGGTCCAGGGGAATCAAGGGAAGAGCCCATGGCAATAACGCCATAACGACTAACACGGCCATAGGTGGGCTTAAGAGCAGAAACACCACACCAGCAAGCAGGAACCCGGATTGAGCCAGCGGTTTCTGAGCCAATAGCAAAGAGACATTGATGGCTGGCCACAGCCGCAGCTGAACCACCGGACGAGCCGCCGGGTGAGTAATTTAAATTCCAGGGATTTCTGGAAGTACCATAATCTGAAGCTTCAGTGGATGAACCATGAGCCCAAGCATCAAGGTTGGTTTTACCAAGAAGAACTGCACCAGCTTGTTTGAGCCGGGCTTGAACGGTCGAGTCATACTGAGGAATATATTTATCAAGTAGTTTAGCTGAGGCAGTGGTACGCAGACCTTGAGTTAAAAAGTTATCCTTTAAGGCATAAGGAATACCAAGTAAGGGATATTTGTTAAAGTTTACTTTTGAAGCAGCGATGAACTTGTCAGCAGCTTGGGCCTGGGATATGGCGTTGGGATTAAGAGTTAAAAAAGAATTTAGGTGTTGGTTGGTTTTTTCGATTTGATCAAGACAGGCCTGAGTTAATTCTTCAGCTGAAAACTTTTTGGTTTTAAGCCCGGTTAGTGCTTGAGTGATGGTGAGTTGATTAAGTTTCATTTGAAGATAGCGGGGACGACAAAGTACCCTTGATATTTTTTCTTGGCATTACTTAGGGCTTGTTCTTGAGTTAGCATCCGGGATTTATCAATTTCATCTTGGCGGAAGATGTTCTTAAGGCCAGTGACTTGGAAGGTAGAGCTAACTTTTTTAGTTTTAAGTTTATCTAAAGCAGAGATGGTTTTAAGAATTTCTTTAAAGCCTTTTTGAAGCTTTTTCGCCTCTTGAGGAGTAACTGTCATTTGAGACAGTTTAGCTAAATGATTGACGTCTACTTTATCGTTTTTTGACATAAATAAAAAAACTAGCCTTTGAAGCTAGTTTATCAGAAATGTTTTAGGCCAACAAACCAGCTCTCCGTTAGGAGTTTTGTTGCTGGTTTTGTTGAAGATTTAACATTGGGTTGAATATACCTTTTTAAGAGAGGAGTGTCAATCACTCTGGAAAATCTGACAGAAGAGACAGCAATAAATGAAAGCTGTCGACTTGCGGATTACGTTTGTCTCTAGCAATTTCAACGGCTTTAGCTAAGGCTTGCTGGGATGGGTGGGTTAGTTTATTAAGATCCATGGGCAGGTTTCTATATTTATACCATAGCCTTGAGAGCTTTAAGCCGCTCCCCTACTGGAGGGTGAGTGTTGAAGAGTTTGGCAAACCAGCCGATAGAGTCATGGTGATTTTTTAGAGGGTTGGAAATGTAGAGATGGGCTGTGGCTTTGTTAGCGACTTCTAAAGGTTCTTTGTCTTTGGCAATCTTGGCTAAGGCCCGAGCTAGGCCATCAGGAAAACGGGTGATTTTAACGGCTGAGGCATCGGCCAGGAATTCTCGACGGCGAGAGATGGCTAGTTTGATGAGGTTAGCGATTAGAGGTGAAAGCAGAGCTAAAACAATACCGATGACAAAGATGACTATTTGAGCTCGGCCGCTAGAGCGGTTACGGTCTCGACTACCGCCCCAGCGACTGGCTCTAAGAAACCAGTCAGCCAGAAGAGTAACTAGACCGACTAAAACAGTAACAATAGACATGAGGCGAATGTCATAGTTTTTGATGTGGCTAAGTTCATGGGCAATAACGCCTTCGAGTTCAGTACGATCGAGTTTTTGAAGCAGACCGGTGGTAGCACAAACAACGGCGTGATCAGGATCCCTGCCAGTGGCAAAAGCATTGGGAGCAGTGTCGTTAATAACATAGAGCTGGGGCTTTTTCATTTGAGTAGCTAAACAGAGGTTTTCAACTACAGTGTAAAACTTGAAGTCTTGTTTACGACTAGCTGGCCTGGCGCTGGAGAGCTTGAGAATGATTTTGTCACTATGATAGTAAGAGATATAGCTCATTAATCCAGAGAAAACTAGAGCAATGCCTACCCAGGAAAGGCCGTAACCTGAGGCTTGGGTAAAGACCCAGGTAGCTAGGACAATAAACAAAGTGAAGAGCACCATGATAATGGCGCTCTTGGTCTTGTTTCTATCGACCTGTTCGTAGACGTTAAGCATTAAGTTTAAAGCTTGACTTTAGGGGTTTTGGTGTCAGCTTGGCTGACTTCAACATGTTTACCGGCTTCAGCGGTTTTTAAACCAGGTTTTTGTTTAAAACCGAAGAGATTGGCGATGAGTTTACTAGGAAAGGTGACGACCATGACATTGTAGTCAGCTGATAAATCAATTAAGGTGCGGCGAGAATACATGACTTTGTCAGCAGTGTCTCTAAGCTCATCCATGAGTTTTTGAGTCGGGCCAGCAGCTTTAAGCTGAGGCGTTGATTCAAAAACAGCTTGAATGGGAGTGATGGCTGACTGCAAATTGGCGGCAGCATCAATCAGTTTTTGAGCATCTTTGGACTTAACAGCCTGAAGAATGGTTTTTCGAGCATCAGTAATCTTTTTTAGAGCTGATTGTTCATGCTTCATGTAGCCTTTGACTGAAGCAACTAAGTTAGGTATCATTTCAGCCTGACGTTTGAGTTGGTTGCCGATTTCTTGAATCGAGGCTTTAAGGCGAGTCTCGGTAGTGCGAAACTTGTTGTAGGTAGAAAGAATATAGAGAGCTAATAGGACTATAAGTCCAATAAGATAAATAGGCATAAAACCTCCTTTTATTTAATCCTCAGTATACTTTTAAGTTGAGGCCAAAACAAGGTGTTAATAATATTCTTAGATTCAGCCCAGCCCCGACGAGCTACAGCCACGCCATATTTCATTAGCGAGAGTTGATCGGCAGCATGAGCGTCAGTGTTGATAACTAGTTTGAGACCGGTTTTTATGGCTTGGTGAACCAGAGTATCAGGTAGGTCTAATCTGTCGGGCCAAGCATTAATTTCTAAGATTTTGTGGTTTTTTTCACAAAAATCAAAGAGTTTATCCCAGTCCAGATCAATGGCTGGACGATGGTTGATTTTTCTGGAGGCTGGATGAGCTAAGATTTTAGCTTGGGGGTGAGATAAAGCGGTTAAAACCCGTTGAGTGGTGATTTTTTTAGATTGTTTAAAGCTAGAGTGAACAGCAACAATGGCAAAATCAAGCTGGTCTAGGCCTTGATCAGGCACAGCTAATTTCCCGTCAGGCTTAATGTCAACTTCAAGTGAGTTTAATATTTTCACCTTGTTTTCACTTGAGGACTTAAATTTATCAATTGTGGCTTTTCGGGCTTTAAGAACATCGATTATTTGTTTGGAAGAATAGCTGCTAAAACTTGGATTGTGATCAGCAAAACCTAAGTATTGATAGTTTAAATGTTTGGCTGTTTTCACAAGTGTTTTCATAGAATCAATGCCTAAATCATGACTGGTTTTGAAGTGAAAATCAGTATGAACATGAAGATCGCCTTTAATATCTGATAATTTAACTAAGTTGGGAAGCTGGTGGGTTTGGGCAGCCTCAATTTCACCCAGATCTTCTCTTAATTCAGGGGGAATCCAGTCTAAGCCAAGAGCTTGATAAAAATCTTTTTCCTGAGAGAATTTTTGGGTTTTATTGCCTTTTTTAATACCGTATTCAGATAAACTGAGGTGTTTTTGCTGAGCCAGCTGACGAAGACGGATATTATGGTTTTTAGAACCAGTAAAGTGCTGTAATAGGGCGCCAAACTCATTCGGAGAGTGAAATCGAATGTCTAGTTGCTGGCCAGTTTTGAGTTTAACCGAGACCTTTTTTTCACCTTTATCAATGATTTTTTTTATCTGAGGAAAACTGAGAAAGTTGTTAACAGCTTTTTTGGGGTTTTTAGTAGCCACCGCTAGATCAATGTCGCCAATAGTAGACATTTGACGACGGAGACTACCGAGAGGTTCTACCTTAAGAATTGAAGGAGATGATTTAAGAAAATCAATGATGGTTTGAGCTAAAGCCTGGGCTTGAGGTAAAAACAGGCGCTGTTTACCTCGAGTGGAGAGTTCTTTGATGGATTTAAGAATGTCTTGTTCTGATTCTTGGGCAAAGCCTTCAAGTTTCTGGATTTGACCTTTCTTAGCCAGTTGGCCAAGTTTTTTAATGGCAGTTTCAGGCTTTTTAAGCTTAAGCTCTTGGCTGAGTTTATGGGCAGTTTTAGGGCCAACACCAGAGAGATCTATGAGAGAAAACATACCCTGAGGCAGGGTTTTAAAAAGCTGGTTAAAATGCTTGACTTGGCCGGTTTTAAAGAGTTCGTTCAGGTGATCGGCAATGTTTTGACCAATCCCAGGTAGTTCGGTTAAACGATTTTCCTGCCAGAGGTCTTTAAGATCAGTGGAACTATGTTTAACTGAACTGGCAGCTTTTTGATAAGCGGCAACCTTAAATTTATTTCGTTTTTTTATTTCATAGGCAGCAGCCACCGCTTGGAGAAGTTTGGCAATCTGCTGATTAGTCATGTTTCTGGAGGTTTGCATAAGTTAATTTTATCACATAAAATATCAAGTACTGGATCCGTAGTGTAGTCTGGTCTAACACGAGACCCTGTCAAGGTCTTAACGCCGGTTCAAATCCGGTCGGGTCCGCTTTTTTGGGCTTGATTTTTTTAGATAAAGTTGACAGAATAATGATATTAATTCCCCTGCCCGAGAGAACTGCCTGGAAAGGAGGTATTGAATAAATGGAAATTGAGTCTGAGTCTAAATTAAAAAGATTTTTAAAGAGTTTGAGAATGAATGAGTCAACCATTAGCATGATGCTAGGAGCATTAGTAGTGGTGGTAGTAGGTGTGTTAGTTTACAATTACTTTTCCAGTGTTGATCGGGTGGAAGAACCAAAGGTGATTACTCAAGAAGGAGTGGAGCTAATTGAAGAAGCAGGTGAATTAGTGCCTAAAGATTTGCCAGTAACTCATGCAGTGGCAGCTGGTGAGCATCTGTGGGCGATTAGTGAAAGATATTATGGAACGGGATATAACTGGGTGGATATTACTGAAGAAAACCAACTAGTCAGCCCTGATTTGTTAGCTGAAGGTCAAAACCTAACAATTCCTAGAGTAGCGGTTAAGGTGATAGAAGCAGTTGAACCAGAAGTGGCAGGAACCACAGCCAGTATTCTGAGTCAAGAGTATACTGTCGTCAAAGGTGATTATCTTTGGGATATTGCGGTTAGAGCTTATGGTGATGGTTTTCGCTGGACCGAGATTTGGGAGAGTAATAAAGAGGTGATTGCTAATCCGGATGTGATTGAGACAGGCACGCTGTTAAAGCTACCAAGATAAGGGAAGGAAAGAAATTTGCTAGAGCCTTGCTCGACAGGGTAGAATTGTTGTAGAGGCGGGATTAGTTGAGCGGTTCAACGTCACCTTCCCAAGGTGAAAAGAGGGGTTCGATTCCCCTATCCCGCTCCAGATTAAAAACTACTTCTTCCGGCTAATAACTTTTTTAACGGCTTTAATTATCGAGTCGGTATCGAGCTTGAGGTATTTGAGAACATCAGGGTAGGAGCCGGTAGTGGAGTGACCGGTCAGACCGAGGCGTTGGAGTTTGGCGGGCTGGTTTTCTGCCAGAACTTCAGCGACGGCTGAGCCTAAACCGCCATAGATGCTGTGGTCTTCGACAGTGATAACTTTTTTAGTTTTTTTAACTGAGTTAATGATGGTGGTTTTGTCAATCGGTTTGATGGTGTGGCAGTCAATAACTTCAGCGGAAATAGATTGTTTTTTTAATTTTTCGGCAGCTTGAAGGCAGAAGTTAACTATTGGCCCACAGCTAATTAAGGTGATGTCTTTGCCTGATTTAAGAATGTTGGCTTTGCCAATAGTAAAGGGAGTGGTTTTATCGGTAAAGACTGGAAGAGGTTCGCGGTAAAGGCGGAGATAAACTGATTTAGGATGGTTGATAATCTGAGGCAGGGCTTTGAGCATTTGGTTGGCGTCAGAAATGGCGATGACTGTCATATCTGGAAAGGCCCGGAAAATTGCCAGATCTTCGATAGCATGGGCTGAGGGGCCGTCTTTGGCATTAGAAATACCGCCATGAGAGCCAACCAGGACGACCTTGATTTGATTTTGAACAATACTTTGCCTTATCTGGTCAACTGCCCGGGTGAGAAAACAGCCGAAAGTACAGGCAAAAGGGATAAAACCCTGAAGGGCCAAGCCGGCAGAGATAGCGACCATGTTTTGTTCAGCCACGCCGCAGTTAATATATCTCTGGGGATATTTAGCGGCAAAATCATCAAGAGACAGGCTGGAACCCAGATCAGCAGTAACAGCTATTAGCTTAGGTTGTTTGGCAGCAGCAGCTACAAATGCCTGGCCAAAAGCTTTTCTGACTGGTATGGCTTCATTTAAAGAATAGTATTTCATGCTAAATCCTTTAAAGCTTGCTGATACTGTTCGTCTGTCAGATTGCCGTGATG
>Ga0114923_10002809_pt1 | contig 11766 bp, 8 predicted proteins | sample SumtaG_FD_89578 | JGI IMG/M metagenome (GOLD analysis project Ga0114923, IMG submission 89578) | Deep subsurface microbial communities from Indian Ocean to uncover new lineages of life (NeLLi) - Sumatra_00157 metaG | ecosystem: Environmental > Aquatic > Marine > Oceanic > Sediment | place: near... | reverse complement strand
AGTGGGCAATCAATCGGTTGCCATCATGGTACGGGAGATGGTCCTGGGTACGTTGGAATGGAAGCGATCCAAAAAAATACTCTTTAAAGAACTAATGGTAAGCATTGGAAGCGGTATCGCTATCGGTGTGGTTGCCAGTCTTATCTCGGCGCTGGTTTTTAAAAATTGGATAATAGGCGCGGTCTTCGGGGCAGCCATCTTTTTTAACCTCTTTATGGCCGCGCTGCTGGGAACCATTATCCCCCTTGTCCTTCGACGGCTGAAGCTGGACCCCGCCCTGGCCTCGGGCATGATCGTTACCATGTTGACGGATGTTATCGGACTTTTCTGCTTCCTGGGGCTGGCAACACTTGCATTGCTGAAATAAAAGGCGTGCCATGCCCATTGCTTCGACTCAGGCCTTTGTCCTGGGAAGCTCCCCGCTTAAAGAACAAGACCGTTTGATTCACCTGTTGACCATAAACAGGGGCGTTTTACGGGCCATGGCACCGGGTTCGTTCAAAGTAAGGAACCGCTTCGGTTCGTTGTTTGAATTGTTTACAGAAGGTGAATTCCATTACTACTGGCAAGAAAATAAAGACCTGATCACTATTTCAAAGGGCGAAATTATTCACAGCTATTTTAATATTGTATCGGACCCGCAAAATATATTCTATTTTTACATGATGGCGGAAGTGCTTTTAAAATTTATTCCCTTCAACCATAAAGATAAACGGTTGTACCGGTTACTGCACACCATCTTAACCCACCGCCGGGAAGGCATTGCCATGAACCTGCTGCTGCTCTATTTTTTTATATGGGTATTAAGAATCGAAGGCATGATGTTTAATCCCCGCTTCTGTTACAATTGCTATGGGAAAAATATTAAGCAAGCATGGTTTAAAACGGATTTCCGGGGTATTTTGTGCCGGGATTGCAAAACCAACGAAAACCTGGTACTTGCCCATGAAGACCTCCTGTTTATTACATGGACCGAAAAAAACTCTCCAAAGAGTCTGGATGATTGGCAGGATAGAATCGATGCGGCAAACCTGGTCAGGGCGTTTAAGAAAAAAATCGAATACCACGGTGAGTGTTCATTAAAATCTTCCCAATACCTGCCGGAGTTTCAATAATAAAAAAGGGGACTGATGTAAATTGAAAATGAAAAAAAGACACAAACGAATAATCACGATCCTTGCCGTTATCGTGGTGGTGGTCTTTATTTTATATTTAAATAAAAACCCGGTTATCCGGTACTGCTACCGCAACCGGTATTTTGCCCATGCCTTTAACAATGTGGGCATGACCAGCGGACATCAAACCAGGACGCTGAATTTTGATTTTTCCTTCCGGGACATGGAATTCTTTAATTCCTTTGGGGACAACGTTTCCATCGATACCGGCAGACGGCAAACCATGGCTTTAAACGTGGAAGGAAAAAATTATTCGGTGGCCCTCCTGCCCTATGAAAATTATTTTAAGAAAATCAAACTAAACCGGGGAAAGACAGCTTTCTCCCTTCGGTTCCCCCCTGGAAACTCGATGAAAAATAAAGTCTGGAGCTTTGACCTTTTTCAAATCAACGGGATTGATTTTTTTGAACAGGAACTGATATATGACCTGGGCCGGCGGTTGGGTCTTTACATTCCCAAAACCGATTATGTCAATGTGTACATTAATTACCTGGATTACGGGGATTATTCCTGCAAACAAGCCTATGACAACATTTTCCTGGAGCAAAACAACATACAGGATTCGATCATATTTATGATGGAACCGGCCGGGGGTAGGGAATGGACCTTCCGCTATTTGTATTACCAATCCAAAAGCCGATTGATAGAGGAACATTTGCACCGGTTCCTGGAATTATTAAACGCCGGGGATACAAATTTACTGGTAAAATATTTTGACCCGGACTATATCGCCCGGTTCGAGGCCCTGAGAAAACTACTGGAAGCGAAACCGGGGTTTGTTATCCAGGATAATTTAAAATACGTCTATAACAAAACCAATGGAAAAATCTACCCACTGCTGGAAGAGTCCAACATTTTTAATATGCACCGGGAGGTCGATAAAAAGAACAAACCCTTCAAATTATTACGAAAGCAAATCAATGCCTACCCGGCGGTCAAACAAAAAAGGGACGAATACCTGGATAAATTGGGGGAAACACACTCTTACAAAACAATCACTGCCAATTTTGAAAAACTGGAGAAAAAATACAGTAGGGTAACCAATAATTTGCTTTATCAAATCAGGGTGAGGTTGGTTGCCGAGTATTTCAATACCCACATCTACAGCCGGTTAAAGGTCCCGGCAAAAAGAAAAGGGAAAAGCGGCCGCACCGGTTCAACAGCGTATTCACCGGTAGACCAATCAAAAAATTACCTGGATCACATGCTGCTGGCGCCCCAGGTGTTTTTAACCATGAATCAACACCTGGACCTGGCGTTCAGGGATCGGAAAATTATCCTGTCAACCGGGAATTATAAGCTGCAAAAAAACCTGGTGGTTCCCCTGGGTTATATCTTTGAAATTAGCAGGGGAACAACCATTAAACTGGCCCCGAAGGTATCTATTGTCAGTTACAGCCCGGTTCATATCAGGGGTACGGCGAAGAAGCCGGTAAAGATCGAAGCCCTCGAGCCGGGAAACCCTTTTGCTGTATTTGCTGTTATGGGCATGGGCCAAGGGAAGGGCAATGGTGAGGAATGCCGGATCGATCACCTGGATTTTTCCGGGGGCAGCCGTGCCTTTATCGATGGGGTAAAGCTTCCGGCCGGTCTGAATCTTTACAATATCGATGCCGTGATCAAAAACTCCAGGGTCCACCACAACATGGGCGGCAGCGGTTTGATCATTGAAAACGGTGTGGTGCTGCTGGAAAACAATACCTTTTACGCAAATTTCTCCGATCAATTGACCCTGGATTTTTGCCGGGGGATAGTCAAAAACAATCGTTTTTTTAACAGCGGGGGGGACCCCAACGGCGACGGTATCGCCCTTAAAGGTTCGGAAATTCTTCTAAAACATAACCGCTTTGAAAATTTCCATGATAAAGGGGCCAGTGTGGGAAAACATTCCACGGCTGTTTTTTTCGATAATCGCTTTAAAACCAACCATGTGGGCCTGGCATCGAGGGACCTGGCCCATGTACTGCTGTTGGCCAACCGTTTTAGCAATAATGAAATAGCAGCGGCAGCTTATCTAAAGAAAAAGGAGTCGGGCGGCGGCACAATCTACCTGCTGAAAAACACCTTTGAAAATAACAACCGGTTGTTCAAGATCGATAAATTTTCAAAACGATACGACTTGCAAAATCGTAAGGCAGAGCAAAAAGCTGTTTACGGCTTGATCGTAAACAATAAAACAGACCTGTTGTTTACTGCCTTCCGGGGGATCCGTTCCAGGTACCGGCACAAGGAAAACAAGATTAAAGAATTTTATATCGGCAAGACCCGGGCAGCCATCGATGAAACCAACAGGATTATTTTCGTGGATTTACCCAAAGGGTCCCCGGGTGTGCTGCCGGTTCATTATAAATGCAGCCTGGAAAAGACAACGGCCTATTTAACACCCACAGCTTACGGGGTCCAGCGTCCCGGGGGCGGTGTGGGGAAAGACGAAAAAATCGTAAACCACAAGAAGTACAATTTCAGGGAGTATATCTTTCGTGGGCGGATGTGCTTTAAACATGATTTCCAGGGAGATGACTATGAGCTGATTGTCAGCACCGGTGCGGTTCCCCTGGTGGAGATAGATACCGCGGATAAGTACGGCATTCCCCGGGAAATTAAAAACGAACCCAAAATTGCTTGCCAGGTCCGGTTTATCGCTGCCGCTGCTTCCGCTCCCGCGTCCACAAGCAGCAGATATTTCAATCGCTTTTTAGATGCCCGGATCGAGGGCCGCGGCAAAAAGTGGGAAAAATGGAAATACGGTATTACCCTGGAAAAGCGGATCGCTTTTCCAGGCATGAAAAAATCAAAACGGTGGGTACTGGAAAGTTCCTATGTTGAAAAATCGTTAATGCGCAGCAAAATCGCTTTCGATCTGTTCGACCAATTCCGTGAAGCTGAAAAGACCGGTAAGAAACGTATTGCCCCTAGAAGCCGGTTTGTCGAAGTTATTTTGAATGGCGATTATTACGGTGTCTACCTTTTAACGGAACATGTGGACCGCAATTTTTTAGAGCTGGAAGATTTTGATAAAAATGAAGCTTACAATGCGTTCTTGTACAGGGCAAAAAATAAGAATGCCAATTTTTCTCGATACAATTCCGAACCCCTTTATACAAAAGATTATATCGACTTTCCCGGTGGGTTCCAACCGCGGGAAAAGGATGAGGACCCCATTTGGGGTTGGGCCAGTGGATTTGACCAGAGACACCCCGACAAAGAGAGATACGGGGAGTATTGGCAGCCCATAACGGGTTTCTCTAAATTTGTCGCTCTATCTTCGGACCGGGAATTTGCCGGGAAGATTTTCGACATAATGGATATTGACCGCTATATCAATCTATGGATTTTGATCCAATTAAGCGACGATTCCGATGGCTTGTACCAAAACCGCTATATTGCCAGGGGAAAAGGTATGGATGCCAAATGGTATTTTATACCCTGGGATAAAGACGGTGTGTTTGGCAGGGATTATAAAATGGACAAACGGCCCTACACCACCTGGCTCCGCACCCCGTTATTCGACCGCTGCATGGCCATCGATTGGTTCAAAGCAGCGTTTAAAACCACCTGGAACACATTGGTGAGAAAAGAAATCATTGCGGAGAAGAATATCTTTAAAATGATTGACCGGAATGCAGAGGTCCTGGAAGATGCCCGGGAACGAAATTTCAGGCGGTGGCCGGCCGATTCCCATCGATACCCGGATACCAACACCTTTGAACAGGAAATCGAATACATGAAAAACTGGATCCGCAATCGCATCCAATGGCTGGATCAGGCCGCGGCGCGGCCGGCCTAAGAAGGCCCTTCGGGCCATCCGGAAGGCTTCTTCTAGTAATAAGATTCATCGTAAAATGTATATAAATGCTGGCTATAGTATGCATTTAAAGGAATTCATTTTTAGATAGAAGGGAAGTCTTCAGCACCAAAAAAAGGGGCAGGCCGGAATCGTTCCTGGAAATTGCCTTGACTTTGTGACAGGATTTCAGAAAATTGGGTTGACTTTGTTACAAGATTCGGCTAAAATTGGGTTGACTTTGTGACAAGATTCCATTAAAATTGCCTTGACTTTGTGACAAAGTCAAGTGGACGTATTGCCAGGAGATTAGATCAATCAACGCTTTACCGGTTCTTACCCAACCGGCACCATTCCTATCAAGATATTATCCGTTCCTGCGCAATTCGAGACCGTTCCCACGCACTATTTTCCTTTAATTGGATGGCCTTAATCTTTCAGTAAATCGCTAATAAATCGGACGAAAATTTCGATGTCTGCTTTGAACCCTTTTTTTAATTTCCGGGCCCCGGCAGCCACGATGGCAAACTTTTCTTCCTCCAGGTCAAAATCATAGTTGTGCCAGAAAAAATGCCGGAAAACCCTTAATTCATTTAAATGTTTATGATTGATTTCGGAAATCAATGCAGGTCTTATGTTTTCGATACCGATAGCCATCCGGTCCAATAAGGATTTATACCAGGATTCTTTATCGACGGTATTTTCGAAGGAACCGGCAATATTGCTGAATATTCGTTCAAAACCGGTATAGAGCTGATTCACATAAAATGCCGATTCCACCAGGTAGGCGTATTCTTTTTGTTCGTTGTAACGCTTATAAGATGAGTCGAATTTCTCGAATAAACGATCTGTTTTTTCAACATCTCTTAAAATCTCACTTTTCAAAACTGCCAACTTATTCTTCATAAACCAATACTCCTTCTTCCCGGATGGTTTTTTTAAGCGGTTCTCTTTTTCCTTTAAAAAACCCTTTGACTTTATCGATATCTATTTGCCGGCGTTCCAAGCCATTTAATATACTATCAATCATTCCCCTTGTCAACATGCTAAAACAATAAGATTTTTTTATCACCGTTTCTCTTTTCTTGGAGAGAAAGGAACAGGCCGGAAAGCGCCCATAAATTTCCTTGAGATTTGTACATCCAAAATAGTAAAAAAATTTCCTATTCGTATAAAGTACCCCTTGAAGATGAAGATATATAGAGGGTTTCAAAAAAGAAGATCCCAAAAAAAGAGTTTTTTTTATAATCGCATTTGACATCTCCCCAAACTCCCCATAAAATATAGTTTAACATTTTAAGTGGCCCCTTTGAATGTAAAATCAAAATTACGGAGGTTATTATGAGTATCAAAAAAATTAACACACGAATGAGTGTAGAAAGCAAGGATGAGATTGTCGGTAAGTTCAAAGAGATCGATACGTTGGTCGAGCCCTTTGCCGTGAATTTAAGCCCGGATGACCGGCGAACGATTCCCAAGCTGGGCATCAAGAGTCTCGGTTTCGCCGACATTACCCTGGGTTTTGCCAAAAGCAACCCCAAATTTGTTCCCAGCTTCCAGGACATCGATCTGCTGACAGCCAATATGGAATTTGTCAAGCAGTTGCAGCAGGTGCTGGAAGTGGTGGAACCGGTGTATGAAAAGGTCAAGGATACCTACATGGCTGCAGGGGCCGATGTTTACCTGGCCACACGGGTCATATACGATTCCGTGAAAGCTGCTGCCAAGCAGGGTGTCCCCGGCAGCGACGTCATCGCCAAAGAACTGGGCAAGCTTTATAAGCGGTCCAGGGCGAAGACAAAATCCGGCGAAGAAACCGGCGATGTCACAGATACAACCGCTCAGGTCAGCAAAAAAAACAAGTAAGCCGGTTTAACCCGGTCCCGGGGACAGTGGTTTTCCACTGTCCCCGGGGCTTTCATTTGAAGTCCACCAATCCCCAAAAAAAACCGGAGATGGAAAGAAAAACCCTCCAATGCTTAAAAAGAAACAATTTTTCTTAATTTTCACCAACGGTGGAGAAATTTCACCAAATTCAGAGCAAAAAGCTCCGATGCCAGAGAAAATTAAGTAAAATCAGAGCAAAAAGCTCCGATGCCGGAGCAAATTAAGTAAAATCAGAGCAAAAAGCTCTGACGTCGGAGCAAATTAAGTAAAATCAGAGCAAAAAGCTCTGACGCCGGAGCAAATTAAGCAAAATCGGAGCAAAAAGCTCTGACGTTGGAGCAAATTAAGTAAAATCGGAGCAAAAAGCTCTGACGTTAGAGCAAATTAAGTAAAATCGGAGCAAAAAGCTCTGGCGTTAGAGAAAATTAAGTAAAATCAGGGAAATTTTAGCAGCGATACAGAAATTTAAGGAATTTTAGCAATTATGACTCTTTAACGGGCCTCTTCGGAAAAAAGAAAAGAACTGGCCGGTTTGGCGGCGGCAATTACTTGCAGTAATCGGTAAACATCCGGTCCCTGGTATTTATGACCAATTTGGCAAGCTTCCCTATTTCAAATCTTATTTTCCTTTTATCCATTGCACTCAAATCATTAATGTACTGCGTTCTTGTAATTTTGTCTTTCCACCCCGTATAATCATGATGAAGATTTGCCGGGAATGTTTCTTTTTTTGTATATGTAAGAATAAAAAAATGTCTGTTATTTGTGCTTAGCCCTCTTTCTTTTCCCGTTTCCTCTATCCACCGGGTAAAGGTTTCAAATTCTTTGTGACACCAATTTCGTCCGTCTTTTTTGTGCATGAAGATGGGCTTTTCAACTAATTGCACAAAGGCATATACCGATCGGCAGTTCTTAAGAATTTTGTCTTCCCATTCATTACTGTAATCGATGTCATGTTTGTCGAAGAAACCCTCTAAACCATCTTCTTTAAAGTATTTTACAATAAGATGGGCCACGCAATTAAATTTTTTTTTATTATCATTATAAAAAGTTTCTCCAAATACGGCAGGGATTATTTTTTTAAAATAATCATTGGTTTCGTGTTTGTTGCGATTGGTATAAGAAAGAAAATAATCTTGCCACCGATCGATCATCTCAATGACAAAATCAAAGTAGTCTTTTTGGGCCTCCTCCCAATTGCTTTTGTAAATTCCGCCTCTTATCAGTTTTTCTAACAGCTCAAAATCTTTTCTAGATTCTTTTTTCTGTTGGTGCAGCAATTTCAGGCATCCCTTTACCTGCTGGATGCCTTCATCGATATCGACTGCAGATTCCAATTCTTTTCGAAGTTTCTTTAATTTTTCATAAAAGTCATAGTATCCCCGGACTTTGGTGATTTCACGGTAATTATCGATGCCTATCGATTTTTTCAGCAGTTCGCCGCTCTTTTCTTTGATTTCATCCGTGCTGTGACAGGCGAAAAGTTCAACCAGTTTTTCTCGTAATCGATCGGTTAATGTCATGGCCTTCGGGTTTTCTTTGTTCTTCCAGTTTCTTTAGTTTTGATTTTAGCTTCCTGTTCTCTATCCGCAGCATGGAGCATTCCATGCGTTGTTGAAATTTATCCTCTGACTTGTCGATATAATGAATTTCGTCGTACAGTTGATCCAGCTCTTTTTTAACTTTTTCAGAAAGAGGCTTCTTCTTTTGTTTTTCCTCCAGCTTTTTGATTTTTTCTTCTATTTCCTTTTTGAAAGGAGAAATGGCAATATGTTTTAGATAGGTTTCGTCTTTTTCTTCGATTTCAAATACTTTCTCGTAAAGTTCTTTGGCTTCATACCCGATGAAATCATGTTCAAACACATGAACTCCAAAACCATTTTCTTGTTTTCTTAATACGGCGACTTCACCTTCCCTGCATCCGGCTACCACCAGGGGGCTGTGGGCGGTTACGAAAAACTGCACATTGGGGAAGTTTTCTCTCAGCAAGGGGATGATTTTTTGCTGCCAGGCCGGATGCAAATGGGCATCCAGTTCATCGATAAAAACAATGGCCGATTGATGGGTCAATTCTTTTAGCGGAACTTTCGGAAAAACGGCTTTCAAATATTCATAAATCAATCCAAAGACAGCCATTACAGACAGCGTCCCGTGGGATGCCTGTTGAACCGGGAGCGGTTTGTCATTACCTTCGGTAATGACATCGACTTTGAATTGGACACCATTGATGGGTTCAATTTTGCAAAACCTGAACTCATCATCTGAGAGTTCTCCCAGGACCTTATGAATTAAGTTGAAAATAGGAATATCAAAGCGTTTGCCTTCATTCAAATAGGCGATACAAAGTTGATAATAAAAACCCAGGATAAGGTCTTCCACTGATTTTTGATACAAAAAATGATAAGCACTGTTTGTCTGTAGGTCTCGATTATCCTCGCCCAGGAGTAACGTTACATTTCTCCTGGATTTATCAAGAATACGATTAGAGGGTACAGCTATTACCGGTACTTTGCCGATGGATTTTTCAAAAAGGACTTTACTGCGAAGGATTACTTCGCCTTTGTCATCCCTTTCCAGTAAAATTTTAGCAAAGGGATTTTCTTTGCTGTGTTTGAAAAATTCGGAAGAAATATCGTCATTCTTTTGGAGTAAGGCTGCCAGTAATCTTAATAAATGGCTTTTGCCGTAACCGTTTCTACCCAACAGGACATTTATCCCCGGTTGGAATGTCCATATGAAATTACCGAAAAAATAAAGATCATGCAATTCAACTTGTTGAAGTATGATTCGTTTACCCAGGTTAAATTCGGACTCTTTTTTTTCCATTAACCGGTTTAATTTCCTCTCTACTCCTGCTGCTTCTTCATTTTCTCCCAAATCTACATAAATATTTTTTATATCTCTCAATAAAGCGAAATTCTCCGGTTCCTTGCTCAATTGAGATAAGAGTAATTTAAGCTTTTGTTCTACCACATTCGTGGTTAACATTTGTTTCTTGAAATAATCGAAAATCCAATTAAAAATTTCACCGCTGTCACTGTCATTCAAGCTTCTTATTGCATGGTGATCTCTGCTATAAATGTAATCAACTTCTCCAACGCTGAATTTGAAAATCATTGCTCCAGGAAAATAACCGCTTTTAAGCCATTTATATGTGGCCGGCATCCCGGATTTCACAAATTTGGTTACATCTTCCATCGGAGACCAATCCCACTTCGATATTACCAAAAGGATAGGAAGCGTTATGCCGCGTGTCTGCAGCGTTTGAAAAAAAACATCGACCGATAAATCATTCCCATGGGCTTCTTCGACGTCAACCACCAATATTGCCAGGTCTGCCTTATCAAGATATTCTATAAATTGAAGATAGTTTTCATATGTCTTGTCTTTATTGGAGAAAACGGAAATCGTTTCATCCGGCAATTCTAAAAATGTAAAATTATGTTTTACATTTTCCGAGGCCGCAACAATGCTTAAGTCGACGGCCACATTTTCCAATTGATTTTCATGTGGTGGGAATTCACCTTTTACCAGAGAGTTCTGCCATATTTCGTTTAAATAATGTATTCCCTTTTTATCGCTTAAATTGTAGCGTAATACGAATTCTTCTTGATTGTTGATGTAGTGACAGATGGAAGCCAGTAGGGTTGTTTTCCCGGAACCTGGATTACCAAGGATGACAATATGGGGCGACTTTTTGGTTGAAACGGAACCCTTCTTTTCGCTCATTTTATCCTTTTAATCCATTCGTCAGAACACATTCAAGCATATTTTCAATCCGATTACACATAGTACTATTTTATAAAAAAAACGGTGACATGTAAAGAAAAAAATTACCGGATCATAAACAAGGGGAACAGACCGTTTTCTTTACCTCATACTCTCAAGGATTTCTATCACCTCCTCGACAGTGGGTCGAGACAGACTGATTTTTTCCAGCATCTGCATGGTCATTTCATTGTACTCTAAGGGTAAATCAGGACGCAGCCGGATGGGTTCAACGGGAGCCTTGTTCAATACCTTATTCATGATATCCGTGGTGCGCTCACCGGGAAAAGGCACTTGACCGGTGGCGGTTTCATAAAAAATAACCCCCAGGGAATAGATATCGCTGGCCAATGAAAACTCCCCCTCGGCAATTTGTTCCGGCGACATATAATTAATGGTTCCCAACACAGTCCCACTCTGGGTAATTCGCGTTTGAAACTGCATCCTGGCCAGGCCGAAATCCAGCAGCTTCACAAAATTGTTAGTGCCCCCCCCTTCAATTAACATAATATTATCCGGCTTCAAATCCCGGTGAACAATCTGTTTCCTGTGGATTTTGGTCAGCGCATCGCTAATTTGAATCATGATATCAAGCACTTCCCGGAAATCGATTTTGTCCTCTTCCCCAATTTTTTTTGACAGTGTTCTCCCTTCCAACAATTCCATGACAATGAAAAGTTTTTGCTTGTGCTGGCCCCTCTCAAAGACTCTAACAATGTTGGGGTGATCCAGTTGATCGATAATGGCAGCTTCTTGTTTAAACCGTTTCCTGTGGCTTTCATCCGCAAAAAATTCCTCCCGCAGTACTTTAATAGCAACGGTCTGGGATTTATCCAGGGTATTGACAGCCTTGTAAATGGTACTCATCCCCCCGGACCCGATCTTTTCCAGCAGCTTAAAATTCTCGATATATTTTTCCTTTTTCCAGAACCCGGAAAAGGCGATATACGAAAAAGGGGCCAGGCCAGAATGTCGCTAAGTTAAGACTAAACTGTTCTTTAAAACATTAATATCTCAATGCTTTAAGCAATTTAAATCCGAAATTCGAATATCGAAATTCGAAACAAATTCAAATGACAAAAATTCAAAATTCAAAACAAGAACCTGGTGAACTCCATATGAACCCGATATGTTACCCTTTTAAGAAATCCT
>Ga0114923_10002808_pt1 | contig 11771 bp, 13 predicted proteins | sample SumtaG_FD_89578 | JGI IMG/M metagenome (GOLD analysis project Ga0114923, IMG submission 89578) | Deep subsurface microbial communities from Indian Ocean to uncover new lineages of life (NeLLi) - Sumatra_00157 metaG | ecosystem: Environmental > Aquatic > Marine > Oceanic > Sediment | place: near... | reverse complement strand
TTTTTATCTTTTAAAAGCCGGGAAGCAGAATGCAATCGAGCTGGCTAATGCCATTATGGAAGCACGGGAAAAAACATTTCTTTGTTCCACATGCAATCATATAACCACAACCGATCCCTGTGAAATATGCACGGACTCCGAAAGAGACCCGAGGAAAATTTGTGTAGTGGAGGAACCCTTTAATATCTATTCCATTGAGCGCACCGGCTTGTATAATGGCACCTATCATGTGCTGCATGGGAATTTATCCCCCATCAAAGGCATTGGCCCTGATGAATTGAAAATTTCCGGTCTTTTGAACCGGTTGGGAAAAGAGGATGTAGAAGAAGTCATATTGGCCACCAGTCCCACCACAGAAGGCAATGCCACTGCCCATTACCTGTCGGAGCTGATAAAAAAGCATAAAAATAACGTAAAAATATCCAGGCTTGCCTTAGGGATTCCCATTGGCGCCGATATCGACTATGTGGATTCGGTAACAATCGCAAAAGCCATGGAAGGTCGGGTTGAATTATGAAAAAAGAGTCGCAGGAGGTAAAATATGGGGAAATACCTGGAGGTTAAATGGCATGGACGGGCCGGGCAGGGTGTGATTACCGCTGCATCGGTCCTGGCAGAAGTACTGGCCATGGAAGGAAAATATGTCCAGGCGTTCCCGGAATTTAGCCTTGGGGAAAAAACACCTGCTGCAAAGGCCTATAACCGGTTGTCCGATTCGCCGCTGAGGCTCCATTCAGCAATTGAAAATGCCGATGTTGTGATAATCATGGACCCCGCTTTAATTCTAAATACCGATTCCAATTCCCATTCCGATGCCAAAAAAAATGCAAAAGAAAACGCCTTTTATATTGTTAATACGCCCTTAAGCCCCGAATATATCAAAGAAAAACTGGATGTGCCGGCCAGTATCGTGTATACCCTGGATGCCGATACCATTGCTCGCGAAGAAATAGGCGAAGCTATTCCCAATATCCCAATAATGGCAGTTTTGATGAATTGGATCAATTGGATACCCCTGGAAAATTTTAAACAAAGACTCAATGAATCCTTAATTCATACGCATCGACTGGGGGCCGAACGGGTGCTGGCAAACATAAAATCCGTTGACAGGGGACTAAAGGAAGTTAAAGAATTAAAAATTGACCATTGACTATTGACAATTAAGATCGAAAATTGTAAATTGTAAATGTAATAGAATAATGAACCTAAAAAAATGGAATGAATTGACGGCTGGTGGAATTAACCGGGATGCCGGTAACTCCCTGAAGAATTTTACCGGTTCGTTTCGCAGCGGTGAGAAACCTGAATTTAATGAAGCAGCGTGTATAAATTGCTTTTTTTGTTGGGTTTTTTGTCCGGAAAATGCTATAATAGCGGAGGAGGAAAAAATTATCGGTATTAATTACGATTATTGCAAAGGATGTGGGGTGTGTGTAAATGAGTGTCCTGTCAAGCAAGAAGACAAACCGCTTTATATGGTTGAAGAAAATAAAGAACTGCTATGAAAGTAATGAATGGAAATTCGGCAGCAGCAGAAGCTGTAAAGCAGGTAAACCCTGATGTAGTGGTGTCACATCCCGTCACTCCCGCGGCTGGAATGGTGGAGAAAATCGCATCTTTTGTGGCCAATGGTCAAATGGATTCCGAGCTGGTGCAGGCAGAATCCGGTCCCGGTGCGGCCAGTGGATGTATCGGCGCCTCGGCTGCCGGGGGGAGAGTTTTTACGGCAACCGCCTCCCAGGAACTGGCATCGATGCATGAAATACTTTTTATCGCTGCCTCTTTGCGCTTACCCATTGTGGCTGGCGTGGCAAACCGGGCATTATCGACCCCGGCAAATATATATGCCGATCATTCCGATATCATGGCCGAACGGGACAGCGGCTGGGTGCAGATATTTTGCGAAAATCCCCAAGAAGCATATGATAATGTGGTTCAAGCCTATAAAGTAGCCGAACATCCGGAGGTAAGAACACCGGTTATGGTGGGTATGGACGGATTCATTACTTCCCACTCGATGGAAAATATTCTTATCGAGGCGGCAGAAGAAGTTGGTGATTTTGTGGGAAAATTTAACCCGGTTTATTCGCTGCTGGATGCGGAACACCCGGTGACGGTTGGTTCTCATAGCATGTCGGATTACTATTTTGAACATAAAGTGAACCAACTCCAGGGGATTGAAAATTCACGAAAAGTCATAAAAGAAATCGGTAGAGAATTTGGGGACCGGTTTGGCCGGTATTATGGCCACTTTGAATCTTATAAACTGGAAGATGCCGATTTTGCCGTGGTATTAATGAGCTCCGCGGCCGGAACTGCAAAGGAATCAGTGGACCGATTAAGGAACCGGGGCGAAAAGGTCGGCGTTTTAAAACTAAGGGTTTTTAGACCCTTCCCGTACCGGGAGCTAAGAGAGGCCCTGGCGCATCTAAAAGCCCTTGCTGTGCTGGACAGGACTTTTAGCCCGGGAAGTCCCGGTGGTCCTTTATTTAACGAGATCAGGTCCGCACTTTACGATACAGGGATAAAACCCCCGGTTTTTCCTTATATTTACGGATTGGGTGGGCGGGACATCAAACCGGAACATTTTGAAGAGATTTTCAGAAAAATTAAAGAAAAATCAGGAAAAGAGAATTTTTCTGCCTCAATTGGATTTATTAATTTAAGAGAATGATGTATAATATGTTGATGTATTATGAGAAACGAAAAAAATGGTGACATTAAAAGAGCTTGCTTCTAAAGAGGATTTGTTTGCAGCCGGGCACACACTGTGCCCCGGGTGCGCCATCCCGGTTATATTAAAGTTGGTATTGAGGGCCACAACGTATCCCATTGTGGTATCCAGTACCTCGGGTTGTTTACCGGCGGCCTCTGCCACTTTTCCCCGTACCTCCTGGAAGCTAAATTGGATTCATACCGATTCCGGGAATGCCGCCGCTGCCATGTCGGGGATTTCAGCGATGTATCGCTCGTTAAAAAAGCAAGGTAAATTACCGCTGCCGGTGGAAAAAGAGCGGAAATTCCTGGTGATCGGCGGTGACGGTGCCACCTATGACAGTGGTTTCGGCTCCCTTTCCGGCGCGCTGGCAAGGGATGATGATTTTGTTTATTTGTGTTATGACAATCAACTCCATGCCGGCAGCGGCGGGCAGTCTACCTCGGCGACCCCTATGGGAGCATCTACCGCCACAACACCGGCAGGTAATGTATTACCGGGAAAGCTTCAATTCAGGAAAGACATTTCAAAAATTATCGCTTCTCATAAAATACCTTATGTGGGACAATCGGCCCCGTGGATATGGCAGGATTTATATAAAAAAGCTGAAAAGGCCTTCGAGGTTCCGGGCCCTGCTTATTTGAACGTATTGAGTCCCTGTCCCAATCGATGGGAAATACCCACCGGCAAATCCATCGAATTGACAAAACTGGCTGCCGACACCTGTGTCTGGCCGATTTATGAGATCAAACAGGGGACAAAAGGGACAAAAGTAACAGTCAATTACAAACCCAGGCAGAAATTGCCGGTAATGGAGTGGTTAAAATCCCAGGCCCGTTTTAAGCACCTCCTGGTACAGGAAAACAAATGGATTGTCGACAAAATTCAAGAAGAAGTCGATAAGGATTGGAAATTATTACTTTCTTCCGAATATGAATACCAACACGAAAACGAAGATAAAATAAGAGATAACTAAGATGCAAGAGAATTTTATAATTTACAACGAAGAGTATGTTTTGATTAAGGATATCTTAAAAGGACTGAAAAACAATACCAGGGCGGAAATTGTTTTTATTACCGATTCCGAAGGACACTGCATTGCCTCCACCGGTGAAATGGAAGACTCCCACTTAAACTCTATTTCTTCTTTAATTGCCGGTAGTATGGCCGCGGTAAACGGTATCGGACAAATGCTCAAGGTGGAAAAGTTTTCAACGATTTTAACCGAATCGGAGGATAAAAACCTGCATATCTCGTTGATCAATGATCGAACCATGTTAATCGTCATATTTGACAACAGTTCGAATCTCGGGATCATACGGTTTAGAGTTAAGAGCGCCACCCAGGAACTTGAAAAGGTCTTTGTTACCATCAATGAAAAGCTTAAAACAAGCGCAATCGAAGAAAGTGAATCCCCCTTCGAGGGGGTTTCAGACGAAGATATCGATGAAATATTTGGAGATTAAAATTGTCTTTCTTAAATTATTCAACCAGGGAAATTAATTTTAAAATTGTTTATTATGGTCCGGGTTTAAGTGGAAAAACAACCAATATTAAAACGATCTATGAGAAAGTCAAAAAGGATAATAAAGGGAAACTGGTGAGTCTGGCGACAGAGACCGAGCGAACCCTCTTTTTTGATTTTTTCCCGTTGGACCTGGGGATGGTAAAAGGGTATAAGGTAAAATTTCATCTATACACGGTCCCCGGACAGATATATTACAGCAGTTCTAGGAAATTGATTATGAAAGGTGTCGACGGTATTATATTTGTAGCGGATTCGCAGCGAGAGCGATTCGAAGCCAATATTGAAAGTTTAGCCGATATGCTGGAAAACTTAAGAGATTATAATATTGACTTCGAAACATTGCCCTATATCCTGCAGCTGAATAAAAGAGATTTACCGAACATTACACCTGCCAATGAATTGATCGAGGCCCTCAGGAGAAAAGACGAACCCGTTATAGAAGCCATGGCATTAAAAGGAGAAGGCGTTGTTGGAACGTTGAAAAGTATTTCAAAATTGATCATGATAGATGTAAAGAAAAAATTAAAATAAGACGTGATAAAAAAAACAATCATTGAAAAGATATTTCACCGGCACTTAAAGGAAAATTCAAAGGAAGGGATCAAACCGGGCAGTATTGCCTGGATCGACCTCGATGTGGTCAGTGCCAGGGATTTCGGTGGTCCCAACGTGGTTAAGAACTACCGGAAAGTCTATGGTAACGATAACGTTTTTGACCCGGGGAAAATTTTTTTCACCTTTGATTTGACGGTTCCGCCCAAAACCATCCAATATGCCAACAACCAGCAAATATGCAGGGAATTTGCCAGGGACCGGGGGATCAACGTTTTTGATGTGGACCAGGGCATTGGCACCCATGTTTTGATTGAAAAGGGGTATGTCTTACCCGGCACGATCATAGTGGGAACAGACAGCCATATGAATATTCTAGGTGCCGTCAATTGTTTTGGACAGGGCATGGGAGATGTAGACATCACCTTTGGTTTCAGGTATGGGAAAACATGGTTCGAGGTTCCTCAAACCGTTAAAGTTATGATTAAGGGCAGCCCAACCGGGAATTTCTCAGCCAAAGACCTCACCTTAAAAATTCTTAAGGAGGTCAAAACAGACAAATTGCTGGGAAAAGCCGTGGAATTTTACGGCGACGCCATCGAAGCCTTGAACCTGGCCGGGAGAATCACCCTGTTAAGCATGATCACGGAAATGGGGGGCATTGTCGGGTTTATTCCCTTTAATGAAACTACAGGTAAAGAGATTATGGCAATGAATAATCTCCCGTCGATTCCACCGGAGGTAACGGCCGATGAAGGTGCAGGATATTCGGAAGTGATTGAAATAGACATAACCGGTATCGAACCCATGGTGGCGGAGCCGCCCTATCCCCATAATGTAAAAAAAATATCTGAAATTGGGAAGGTGAAAGTGGATTTCGGGTTTATCGGGTCATGCACCAATGGCCGGATTGAAGATATAGAGACCGCGGGGAAAATATTAAAAGGGAAGCGAATTGCCGACGGTGTTCGACTGGCCGTGGTGCCCGCCACCAGGAAAATTTATGCCGAAGCCATGGAGAGGGGCATCTTGCAAGATTTATTAAAGGCCGGGGCCATTATTTCCAATCCCGGGTGCGGGGGATGTGCCCAGGGGCATATCGGTATGACCGGCAAGGGGGAAGTTATGGTATCTACCGGCAATCGAAACTTTCCCGGCAAACAGGGAGACGGCAGCAATTACCTGGTTTCTCCCGAAGTGGTGGCTTATTCGGTATTAAACGGTTATATATCATACGGGGAGGACGTTTAGGTGAAGGGCATGAAGGACTATGTTTTTGCAGGGAGGGTGTGGACCATTACGGAAGGTGACGGCAATAAATTAATAGCCGATATCGATACGGACCAGGTATTTCACAATGCCTATCTTCACATTACCGACATAAATGAAATGGGGCAGTATACATTTGGTAATCTTGAAGGCTGGAAGGATTTTCACACCAAAGCCAAACCCGGTGATATTGTAATGGCGGGGCCCAATTTTGGCGCGGGTTCGTCGCGTCAGCAGGCAGTGGACTGTTTTAAAGCCCTGGGAGTGAAAATGATCATCGCGGTTTCTTTTGGAGCCATTTACAAGCGTAATGCCATCAATTCCGGTTTTCCCATCATGATATTCAAGGATGCGGAGAGGATGGTTGCCGCAAATAAAATAGCAAATCTCAATCGTCTCAACGTGGATTTATTATCCGGGCAATTGACCAACCGGGAGACCGGGGAGAAATTTCAATTAATGCCCTTCTCAAAGGTACAAAAAGACATCTATGACAGCGGCAGTTTGTTAAACATCTAGCCCGACGAACTTTATTAAAAAATTTTATTATAGGGACAGGCCGGAACGGGCCTAAAATATAAAGTCGGCAAAACCCTGTCCTCATTTTTTTATTATAAAAATCCTTGACTCTTTTTCCCGGCAGTGCTACAATAAGTTTTTTAAACGTGAAGAGTTATACCTTTATTATTATTATTTTTAATAAAATAATTAAGGAAAGGATGTGAATTTGAACTATAGCAATTATGAACTTATAACTACGGCATTACTCTTGGCAGCCGGTACGGGGAGTCGTCTGTATCCCCTGACGCAGAACATGCCTAAATGTCTTACAATGGTTAACGAGACGTCCATGCTTGAACGACTTGTCATCTGTTTGAATAAGCAAGGCTTCAAACGCCTTGTTGTGGTCACAGGGTACCTGGGAAATTGTATCCGGGAGTTTCTAAAAACGCGGGCTGGCGGTATGACAATCGATTATATTTTCAGTCCGCTTTATAAGACGACCAATAACATATATTCACTCTGGATGGCCCGTGAAATTATTAACGAGCCGTTCCTGTTGATCGAAAGTGATCTTGTTTTTGACGAATCCCTGCTGGATGACATGCGTTATCCCGACAGAATTGCCATTGCCAGCAGGCAGGCGTGGATGAACGGTTCCACTGTAACAGTCGATCGATCTCAACAGGTTAAGAGATTCCAAATCGGTATTACCGGGCCTTTGGATGAGATCAGGTACAAAACCGTTAATATTTACAGTTTTTCGCTCTCTTCATGGCATGCTATTGTAGAAAGACTTGACCGGTACATTTCAGACGGCAGAGTAAACTACTATTATGAAACCGTATTTGCGGAAATGGTGGCTGACGGCAGCCTCTGTCTTCAAACAGTCTCTTTTGACGCTAAGCCCTGGTATGAAATAGACACAATTGCGGACCTGGCAGAGGCCGAGAGACTATTTCCAGGAGATAAACTTGAAACAAAAATTCCTTACTCGGAAACGGTTACCCGTTCACTTTCCGGTTCAAGAGCATTCCCTCAGTCCAATTCTTTATTTATGAAGCCGATTCATGATCCTAATATTAAAGAAAATAAAGTATCACCAAAAGAAAAATCAATAAGAAGTGTACATGGCGCATCAGAATTATAAAACTCAAACGGAAAAATACGAATTCATCTCCGGGCAGCATGGTGGCTACTATCGTCATGGTTTTATAGACCATGCTTATCTTTATAATCTCTATTTCCCCCCAGGGGCGATTTTTACAAGATTTAAAAATCAAATCCATGATATTGTCCTGAACTACCCGGTTGCACAGGATGCTCTTGCCGCTCTTATCGGTAATCTAATCCATCAACCCGCTGAAAGAATAGTTGTAGGAAACGGCGCTTCCGAACTCATCAAAATTTTATCCGGTCATATATCCAGCAAGTTAATCGTTCCGGTGCCTTCTTTTAATGAATATGCGAATGCAGCGGAGACAGACCGAAAACGTCAACCCGGACACCGGGTAGTTGAATTTCCGCTTGAATTTCCATCCTTCCATCTAGATATGGATAAGTTCGCTGCTGAAGCGATCGGGGTCGAAGCCGATGTGGCTGTTGTGGTAACGCCTAATAATCCGACATCTATGCTGGTCCCCAGGTCCACCCTGATATGTCTTGCACAAAAACTTGCAAATCATGACTGTATGCTGATCGTCGATGAATCCTTCATGGATTTTGTTCAAAACCCGGGGCAGACAACCCTGGAACATGAAATCGAACGTTACCCCAATATGGCAATCATTAAAAGCATGAGCAAAGCCTATGGTATCTGCGGTCTCAGGATCGGTTATATGCTTACCGCCAATGCAGCATTTGCCGAAGCTGTACGAAAAGGCGTGCATATCTGGAATATTAACGGGTTTGCCGAAGAGTTTCTACGGCTTTTGCCCGGTTACAGACAGGAGTTTGCCGAAAGCTGTAAACAGGTACGGATCGATAGGGACAAGCTGTATGAAAACCTGTGTGCCGTCCAGGGGATGACCGTTTACAAACCCGATGCAAACTTTGTTTTCTGCCGCCTTCCCGATTATGCGCAAAGCGCCCCTGAAGTCACGCGGAGATTGTTTATCGAGCATAACATGTATATAAAACACTGCCGGGACAAAACTCTCCCGGATTCCGATCGTTATATTCGTATTGCCAGCCGTACCGAAACAGAGAATTGCACTTTAGTTGAAGCATTGACAACTATCATTGACTTGAAAAAAGTGGAAATAAAAAAATAATGAAGGATTCACAATCTCAACAATCACATCGGACCGGAATGCTTACTTTTGCCAGGGATCTTCCAAATGTCTGTTCGCTTGCAGGGCTGTTATGTTCGGTTCTTGGTATATACTACGCTATTTTGGGCAACTTTCCTGCTGCAATAATCGGAATGATCTGGGCTGTTTTTTTTGACTGGGGTGACGGAATCATTGCCCGTCGGATGAAGGGGCGAACTCAAGAATATCGGGCTTTCGGGGGACAGCTTGACTCGTTGATAGATATTGTAAGTTTTGGCATTCTCCCTGCTGTTCTTCTCTTGAGCTATGGAGAATTCAGTCCCTGGTTCCTGCCTGGAGCGTTCGTGATAGTCGCCGCCAGTGCAATACGGTTGAGTTATTTCAATGTGTTCGGCCTGATCGATGATTCGACTTACATGGGATTGGCGGTTGACAATAATGCCATCATTCTTGCTTTTGTTTTTCTGTTTGACGGTTTTCTCAGTAAGACGATTTTTTCAGTCATTATATATTCAATTTGTATGGTTATAGCTGCCTTTAATTTAGCACCAGTTCGAACACCCAAGTTTACCGGAAGGTGGTTTTATGTTCTCACGGTGTATGCCCTGGGATTGACAGCTATCTATGGCTGGATACTGTGGAGCAAATATCAATAAAATTGAAGCAATTATCAACATGGAAAAAGGGAAAAAGTATATTCCTGGCTATCAACCACTCAGGAAATGCATCTCGAGTAATGATAAAGAGTTGATAATTTACGGAGCAGATAATTTTTCACAGTTTCCGCGACGTAATGCGTCTGTAAGTTCAAAATGTGACAGAACGCTCCCGGCAGCACGCCGGGACGATCTGGTCGTTTTACGAGGAAAACTGGATCATGAGTATCACAATTGGCTGCGTTCACATGGTCTTGGACCGGATCATGTTGTTGAATATAAGGCTCAGTCAAGAGAGATGACTCTCTCAGAACTTATCATAAATAATCCTGAACCGATCAAAAAAATTATCAGGAAGACCGGGAAAAAACCTGTATACGTGCCATGGTTTTCAGGACGTATGGAAACGGGGGCTGCACAAGTTCTTGGGGCTGACCTTTTCGGGGCGTCTGAATCTGCAACATTGAAATATAATGACAAGGCTGCTTTTAAGATCGTATGCCGACAGTTAGGTGTGCGTGTTGTTGAAGGTACTTTATTTGAAATGCACACCGAAAACAATGAAAATTTTCTAGAGATGAAAAACATTATTAACCGCTATCTGTCAACCTGCAAAACTGTTATTATTCGCGGCACTTTAGGAGAAGCTGGTATGTCGTTATATAAAACCAAAGGCAATGATATTTCTGAATTGTATCAAGAAATTGCAGGCAGCGGCGAAAAAGCTATTATCATTGAGCCTTTTCTGAACGTCTTATCTTCTCCGAATGATCAATGGGTAATCAACAGGGGTGGAAGTATAAACCATCTTAGCATATGGGATCAAATATGCGACAGAGGCATGGTACACATTGGTACTCTCAAAGGAGAAAAAACTTCAGCAGATGTTTTAAATTACATCACAGAGATATCTTTGAAAATTGTAAACAATATGGCTGAATCCGGATACAGGGGTGTAGTCGGTATCGATTATGTTGTGTCGGATGATGGTATCTTTCCTGTTGAAAATAACGCTCGTTTTAATGGTTCCACTTATGTGAGCATGATCGTAGATAACATTGAAGAATTGACTTCCCCTATTCCATACTGGAAATTTATAAAAATCAAGACAGCAGCATGTTCATTTCTTGAGCTCACTGAACGTATTAAACCAGTGATTTATGACGGCAAAAAATTAAATTCCGTATTTCCTTTTAACTGCAATGCATTGCAGCTAACTGGCGATTTTGCCGTTGTAATCTTAGCCGAGAATATGAATCGGATTTTCAACATGGAAGAATCTTTGAAAGAAATGGGGGTTAAAAGGTAGATGACGATGAATCACCACGACCCCACCGAACAACAGATCGACGATGCAGCCGTCAAGCGCTATTTTGATAGTGCAAGGGGTAGCACAGCATCCACTGTCAGTATGATGGCCCATGAGCACAATCTCCCGGCCGGTGCGGCCAGATATCGACTACACAAAGAGATACGAACTATCAGTGATTGGCTCAACGCGGTGTATGACTCGGGGCGAGTGCTTGATGTTGGCTGTGGTGCAGGGACCTGGGCAGAGATATTCGCCAGGCGCTATAAGACTGTCATAGGAATCGAACAAAGCAGCCTGATGTTGAAGGCTGCCAGGGAAAGGGTGGCTCGTCTGCCCAATGTTAAGATACTCGAAGGTGACGGTCGACATGATCTTCCGGAAGGCCCCTTCGACATGATCTTCCTGGGTGGCCTGTGTATGTATCTGAATGACCTCGACGTTATGGCGATACTACACTCTTTGAAAAGCCGTCTTATTGAAGGGGGGTCGATTATCCTCCGCGAGTCGACTGTACATCAGGGTGTATCCCTATCACGGGGTGAGTATCAGGCAGTCTACCGAAGTGTAAACCTGTACCGTCAATTGTTCGATGGCGCGGGTTCCTTTCGTGTGGAAGTGCGGCGGAACTACGGTTACACCAATTTGGTGACTGCAGAGGAGTTGGTTAATCTGCGTCGCAGGTGGCTGCCATTCAGGGATTCTACCACGCTTGGCTCCTTGACGTGGTGGGTGCTCAGAGGGACCGCACCGATAAGCTTCTGCGCTCTACCGTGGGTGCTCTCCCGCCTTAACATCCCGTGGCCCAGATTACAAAATCATTTCTTCAGGCTACGCCTTGTGGAGTAATAAGGGATAGAAGAGGCTATGTGGGATGTGAACCACGTGAGATTTTCGATTTTGAGAAGTCAGTCGGGGCTGAAATCCTGTCAGGACAAATACTACCGGCATCAACCTTCCTTCTATT
>Ga0114923_10002805_pt1 | contig 11779 bp, 12 predicted proteins | sample SumtaG_FD_89578 | JGI IMG/M metagenome (GOLD analysis project Ga0114923, IMG submission 89578) | Deep subsurface microbial communities from Indian Ocean to uncover new lineages of life (NeLLi) - Sumatra_00157 metaG | ecosystem: Environmental > Aquatic > Marine > Oceanic > Sediment | place: near... | reverse complement strand
AATATTTCTTTAAAAGTGTTAAAAAAAGAATCATCAACATTAATTAAAGAAAAAGAGAAAACATTAAATCTAAAACTGAAGGAAACTAATAACGAGAAAAAGATAAAAATTAAAGCGATAAATACAGAAATAAAGGCATTACAAAAAAAGTTAAATGATTTGGTAAAGGCTTCCACTGCATAAATAATTGATTATTATCTTCACTAAGCAATTGGTCTTCATCTAAATTCATTCTAAATTCCATGTTATTAACCATGTTAATAACGCTTATTTTTTTTAAGATTTCAAGATTAACGATTAAAATTAAAAAGAAAAATAAGGAATATATTTAAAATTTATCAGCGTCATCGTACCACGCTGGAAACCATTGGTAATACTCTTTTGGGAAAGCTAGTTGTAATCCTTCGTAAGTGGATTTAACTAATGCTACTTTTCCCGAACGATCGCGATGAATAACGATTAATCCCTGTTTTTCTAGCGTTTCAAAAATCTTTCTCAATTCGGAGCGCCCCCCTCCTATATCCTCTCGTACATCGTCTGGAGTCATATATAATCCAGGATTTATTTTGTAATCGTGAGAAATAACTTTTAACACGTTTTCCTCGCTTATTTCCATTCCTTTGAATATAGATTCTTTTTTCGAAATTATCGGGGCATTAATTTCGTCATTCCATCTCATTCTCATGGGTTTATTATATATAGGGAGCATAGCACAAAATCTATATATAATCATTTTTTGGATCTCGTTTGTTCCAGCAACGATTTCTCCAATCTTTGCTTCGCGTAGGATTCTCTCAGTAGGTAAAAACTTGGTGAGACCATCTCCTCCCAATATTTGAATGGCTTTAAGTCCAATATCTCTCGCAGCTTCTGTGTTAATTATCTTTGCTATTGAGGCTTCTACCATTGGTTCTCCACCGTTGTCTATTAATTTAGCGCAATGATAAGAATATAATCTCGATACTTTTGCTATCTTTATAATCTCAGCGATTTCGTTCTGAATCCCTGGAAATTGATTAGTTGTTCTTCTAAATTGAACTCGCCTTTTAGTAAAGTGAAATAACAAATTAATTACATCTTCAAACAAACCACTAAAAACTGCAGCACCAATTAGTCGCTCAAAGTTCAAACCTGCCATCATCACGTTCCAACCATTTCCAACTGCACCAATACGATTAATGTCCGGGATTCTAACGTGATCAAAATCGATATATCCATTTGGGACATTATCAAATCCAATCAAGGGGTTAATTTTTTCTAAAGAAAATCCTGGTCTACCTTTTTCAACCATAAAAGAAGTTATATGACCGTATTGTTTGCGAATAGCTGGGTCATCGCTCGTTTTTGCATAAATAAAATATCTATCAGAAACCCCCGCTCCAGTGATAAATCGCTTTTTACCGTTTAATATCCACTCGTCTCCATCCTTAATAGCGGAGGTAAAAACATTAGCCGCGTCAGATCCCGCGAAAGGTTCTGTAATGCATAAAGCACCTAATTCTTCACCATTCGCAATTTTGGGGAGCCAAGATCGTTTTTGATCTTCGGTACCAAATCTTAATAGCTGTTCCAACCCAGCCAACATACTTACGGTGAATACATGACCTACAGCATAAAGTCTGCCTAGCTGCGCTGCAACAATACAACTTCCGGTAGCGCCCAATTCTAAACCACCGTACTCTTTCGGAACACCGACTCCAAAATACCCTTTTTCAGCAACTTTCTTTACTAATGGCCATGGGAATTTGGTATTCCAGAAATATTCCTCTGCCTCTTCGAAATTTTCCTCTACAAACGCTCTAACTTCTTTATAAATCTCTTTTTGTGGGTCAGTCCACCAAAAAAATTCTTCACTCAACCTATTTCATCCTTTAATTTCTTCGATATAAAATTGAAATAATAATATTGGATTTAGTTTTTAATATATCTAAAACTTTAGTAAATTTGGAGTGTAAATTTATAATAATATATTATATTAAGGTTTTAAGAGATAATTTCTTACTATATAATATCACTAGAGTTATGGATAAAGCAGAGTGGATAAAAAATTTCTATACCAGCTTCTTTAAGGGAAGGCCCAAGAACGACAAATACATTAGCTAAAAAGTATTACTTAGTCATTTACTTATTAATAATAGTTCTGAGCTCTCAACCCCTTCTTTTTTGGTTTTGGTTCTATTGGAGAAATTTTTATCTGACAGAGACATTATTTTATATTTTCTTTCCGTTAATTTTCTTTGTAGGAGTTTTCATTTTAATTATCAGTTCTATTCTGGTTTCAAAAATATTTCTTTTAATTACTAATTTAATCCACCCGCCTCAAGAAGGCGTATTTTATTTTAAAAAAGATGATAAAGATTTTTGTTATTGGAGTTTAAGAAGCGTAATAAAGAAGTGGCCTATTTGGCTATCAAGACAATTATCGCTTCCTTTTTTTGAAATGTTAGCATATAAAATATTTGGTGTAAAAACTAGTTTTAAAAACGCTTTACATGATGGTTGGGTTGATTGCGAGTTTGTTACGCTTGGGAAAAACGTTAGAATTGGCCAAGGAACTGTGATTATGTCGAATTTGATTGTAAAAGATAGGTTGATTTTTAAACGAGTAGTTATAAAGGACGATGTAATTATTGGAGCCCATTCTCTTATTTTACCGGGCACTATTATTGAACCAAACACTATCCTTGATTCAAATTCTATAACCAAAATAAATCAGCATTTAGATAGTAATTCTGTATATCGCGGTAGACCTGTTAAAAAAACGTTAGAAACTAGCGCTATTACTAATAAAGAAGTAATTGAAAAAAGCTTTTTTGAAAAAGATCCATCTATCACGCAAACTGAAGAATTCTTAACAGCAAAAGGAACAAATTTATCAGTTCCGTTTCATTTTTATATTATAACCGGCACAATCATAATTGGATTTTCTTTTTTTTTGCCTGGATTTATTTTTTACTTGTTTTTGTTTGGATTTTTAGCGCCGAATTTATTGTCTCAACCGTTTACAATCGAGATTTTTTTAAATCCATATAATTACGGCCTATTCTTTTTAACTCCATTAATATTTATATCTTGCTATTTATTACATCTATTTTTCGTAGCATTATTTACAAGATGGTTCTATAAGTTAGCAGATAAAAGAGGTCCTTCTCAAGGTGTTTTCGATAGAAATCTAGATGAGGCATCAACTACTCTTGATTATTATCATTTTAGGTCATTTCTCATGAAATATCCTGTTTTTGCATTTTCACGTTCTCCATTCCCGTGGTTACTTAATTGGGAGTTAAATTTTATAAAATCCAATAAAATTGGAAAGGGTACGGTGCTGGAAGAGACTTTTATCCACAGTCACATAAACTTTGGTGATAATTGTTATTTAGGTACTTCATCACATATTACAAATCATTTAGTTAATGGAGTGTATGGAGAGGAGAATCTAATATTTGTTGGTGCAGAAATAGGTAATAGATCTATACTTAATGCCACAACGGGAGGCTTGCCCGGTTCTGAGGTTGGAGAGGATTCTACATTATTACCGGGTTGTACTACGCTTAAATATGATAAATTAGACGGCAATGGCATATATAATGGGTTTCCAGCTAAGCGGATGAAAAAGGAAGATATTATCGATTATTTAGGAGGCGATTATTCTGGAGAATAAAGAAAGTAACTTATCCGAGAAAGAATATGACTCAATTGCGATCGCGTCGTATCCTATAACAACAAATACCTTTCATTGGTATCCTATTGCGTCCTTAATTTTTATATTTTTACACATTTTATCCATTCTTATGCCATTAGTCATGATCTTAACATTCTTTCCAATTGCTATGGATTCGAGCTTTTTGCATTGGAGGCTTTTTATAATCTTTGTTGACGTTTTAGCGTGGTGGGGCGCGTATTTGCTAATTAGTCTCTTACTAGGAAAGCTATTTTTGATTACATTGAAGTTATTACACAAACCACGCGAAGGTTTGTTTAAAATTGATAAAATCAATAAAGATTATTACTACTTTTGTTTACGAGTTGTTGTCAAAAAGTTTGTATTTTGGATTTGGAATAATTTCTGCTTCCCTTGGGCTACAAATCTTGCTTTTAAATTATTGGGCGTTCGTACTGATTTCAAAAGTACTCTTTTCGATGGGTGGATAGATACAGAATTTATTGAATTAGGGGACAACATGATGGTCGGTCAAGGCGCGGTTATTATGTCTAGTATGATCGTTAGAATTGATAATGACGATCATCTTTTAATCAAAAAGGTTATTATTGGCGACCATGTTGTTTTAGGAGGGCATTCAATTGTAGCCCCAGGAACTATTATTGGAAAAAGTACAACTTTGGGTATTTGGGCAGTAACGCACATAGGACAGATATTAGAACCTAACTACATATACATCGGTCAACCCGCGAGAAAATATCAGCCAACCCAGAAAGCACTTGAGGAAAGCAAAAAGATATTTTTTAGAAGGATGGTCGACACAAATGAAAGAGTTCCATTTGAACTTTTTAAAGGGGATATAGAAAGTACTAAAGGATAAATAAAACAAAATAAAAAATTAATGTTTGAAAGACATCAACATCTTTTTTTTTTAACGATTACAAGAGACATTACGCTTATTATCAAAACGATTAAATAGTAGTTTCCAAAAGGAACCCTAATAATGATTTCTTCTTTATTTAGTTCCCAACGATATATTGTGGTGCCGTTCGTAATTCTTTCTATTATTGTAGAAATTCCAGAAGGATCTATAGTTAATTCAATAGTAGTGCTGTTTCCGTAGTCTAAAATGACCTTTTCCCCCGAAATTGAGTAGTCAAAAAAACCGGCTATTTTTATTGCCTCTCCAATTAGGGAATAGTTAACGGGAGTTGGAAACAAGAACAAATTTCCATATTGAAACCCTTCTGCTGACCAATTTAAAAAGTCTAAAGTTTTATTATAAGCCATATAAAACGAGTTAATATATTCTGGTAACCAATTATTTCTATAATAAAATTCAAGCGTATAGTTTACAAATAGATAATTTTTATCGTTATTAGTCTCATTATATATATTTGTAGCAATAAATCGTATATAATCAACTTCCATATACCACGATTCGGTGGCATTTATCTTTTCCCAAGTGAATACATCGTTTATTTCGGCAGGAAACACAGATTCTCCTAATACTGTGTTGCTAAATGAGTTTATTGGAAAATTTATGAAAAAAATTAAAAAACACAAGGCGCTCAACCAATAGTTTCTATTGTTTTTCACTTTAATCATTGTTTTATAAATCGTTTTAATAGCGTTTATGTTAGTTATTTTTTGGATCGATAATTCTTAATACTTTATTTTTGTATTTAAGTTTAGACAAAAAATTATTTGATTTTTTTAATATTTAATTATTTATTAGAACATTATTTTTCTAAAGCCTTTTTCTCTAAATCCTTAGAATAGGATTCCCATTTATCTTGTTCATTTGGTTTCTTCTTAGTTATAACAAAATGGCAAGTATTTGCTCCAGCAGGAATTGTCGATTTGAATTCTACTTGATAATCAGACTTTAAAATACCGGAATCTCTAAATGCATTCAATATTCCTTGGACTAAATACCTTTGTACTCTACAATCGAACGCTTTGTAAACATCCTGCAACGGACACCAAATTATATCAAAAGAGCACTGATCTTCCTTATCGATATGTGGATCCTCAATGGAAGTCCACGCTTGTGTGTTGATGATGGTTGCTAAAAAACTCATTAGTTCTATATCAGAAATTTCAGTTGGTAGTTGAATATTTTCTAAAATTTGTTTGCCCATGTTATAACCTGTTTTGATTAACGCGTCGATTACTACTTTTTGCCCTTCTTTCCCTAATTTTTTTTCGCTTTCTTTTAAAATGTTAATAACAGCCATAGACATAAATAAACCAAATTGCAAAAGAGAAGTTGCATCAAAATCGTTTCGGTTTAAAACATCGGTTCTGAACCGATCAAGAGCTTCTTTAAACGGTTCACCAAGCATAGTTTTTTTCCAAGTTGCTTCTTTACGGTTAGCTCCTTTTAAAAATCCTCTTTTATTCAATAACAAAACACCTAAAAGTATAGTCTTCTTATATTAAAATTACGAGTAAATTGGTAAATATTTATAATATTTACTAGTTATAGATAACTTAAATATTCAAATTATTTCTAGAAAAAGTGATTATTATGATGAAATTAGTACTTTTACGCCACGGAGAAAGCATCTGGAATAAAGAGAATAGATTTACGGGTTGGACAGATGTTGATCTTTCAAAAAAAGGTATTGAGGAAGATAAGAAAGCGGGACAATTATTAAAAGATGAGGGATTTACGTTTGATGTTGCTTTTACATCTGTACTGAAACGCGGTATAAGAACTCTGTGGATCGTATTAGACGTAATGGATTTAATGTGGATACCCGTTTACAGATCATGGAGATTAAATGAACGGCATTATGGAGCTTTACAAGGTTTTTATAAGGCAAAAATGGCGAAAGAAATTGGGGAAGAACAAGTCCTTATTTGGAGAAGAAGCTACGATGTTCCTCCACCAGCTCTTAAGTCATCAGATCCAAGGTATCCTGGAACCGACCCAAAATATAAGGGTTTAAACTCTGAAGATATTCCGTTAACAGAATGTTTAAAAGATACTGTTGAGCGATTCTTACCGTATTGGTACGAGACAATCGCCCCCACAATTAGAAAAGGAAAGAGAGTTTTGATATCGGCACATGGGAATAGCTTACGCGCACTTGTTAAGTATTTGGATAATCTCTCTGAAGATGAAATAATAAAATTAAACATTCCTACCGGAATCCCGTTAATTTACGAGCTAGACGACGAATTAAAACCTATAAAGCATTATTACTTGGGGGATGCAGAAGAAGTAAAAGAAGCGATGGAAGCCGTAGCAAGTCAAGGCAAAGCCTTATAAACAAAGGCTATTAATTTTTTTTTCCAGCAATAAAGATGTATATCTCATGTTCAATAATCCATAAAGTTAACGCAGAAAAAAGTATCCATTCTGAGATGTAAGATTCTATCAAGCAGAGTTCAGGGTTATAATAATTTATAGAGGTATAGAAGATAAACAAAAAGAAAAAGAAAAAAACAACAAATCCAGATAACGCTTGATATTTAGAAATTCCAGGAGTGGATAGTTCAGAGATCGCAAAAAATAGACAGTAAGCTACCCCTCCAAGAAAGAAAAAACTCGCCGAAAAATTGTGCAAGTCTAAGTAAATGTTTATGGGAAAGATTCCAACAAAGAAAGTTCCAATTGAGGAAATTAAACCAGAAATGAGCGCAATTAGGATGAAATATTTGTTTCCCTTTTTATTGATCAAATATGTACTTAAATGTAGAAAGAAAAATATCATCACAGCACTAGTTAACATCATTCCTATACTAAATACTAATCCAACTCCATTAGGTCCTGCCCCTAAATCGCTTAGATAATGCGTAACAAAGCTGAAAGAGGCGTCATTTATAGCGTATAAGACGATAGAAATTAAAATAGATAAAAATGGAACTAATATCGCGCTTAAAATTAGCGGTCGCCTATTGAGCTTGTCGAATAAAATCTCACTTTTTTCTAAAATGACTTTTCACTCGTATGTTATTCAAAATTTATATGTTTAATTAATAATGAAATTCATAATTAAGCTTTTTTATTAGTTTTAAGCATTGTTTTCCATAAAATTGTCAGAAGAATTTAATAGAATACGATGATATTCTTAAATCAAAGATTAATTACTTTTTATTTATTAAATAATCCAAAATGGAGGCGTTATAATGGTAAAGAAATTATTAATTGACAATCCAGCAGTTTCAAATATTGTTTTTTATCCTCGAAAAACAGCAATACCTAGCGATTTAAACCCAAATACAGATATTCTCAGGTTAAATATTGGTAATGATATAGAAATTGGAGGTTTTTTCTATAAAAATGATATTAAAAATCCAACAATTTTGTTATTTCACGGAAACGGCGAAATTGCTCTAGATTATCGGTATATAGCTCCAACATTTTTTGAGATTAATTTAAATCTAGCGGTCGTTGATTTTCGAGGTTATGGTTTTAGTTCTGGTGAACCTTATTACACTAGCTTAATATCCGACGCTATGCCGATTTACACCGCATTTAGAGAATGGATGAACCAAAAAGGATTGTTAAACTCTCTCTTTATTCTAGGAAGGTCTCTTGGAAGCGTATGTGCGGCAGAGATCGGTTCCCACAATCTTGATGATCTACGCGGAATAATATTTGAGAGTGGATTCGCTAGCGTTTATAACATGATGACAAATTTATTTCGAATTAGTAGCCCGTATTTAACTTCCGATTCGTTAGAAGAATATTCAAACGATACTAGAGTAAGAAAATTTAAAAAACCTACATTAATCATTCACGGAACAGCAGATTGGATAATCCCTTATACTGAAGCAGAGTTGATATACAAAAACCTTCCAGATAATATAGATAAAAAACTAATATTAATAGAGGATGCTGGGCATAATACGATTCTTTCCTTTAAGGAAGAATACTTTGAGCCGATTTCTGAGTTCATTTTAAAATACAAATAACTTTGAGAAATCAACATTTAAATTAAATTATTTAAGTAATTGAAATTTAAAATTACCAGAATTCTTGATTTTTTTTTGGATTTTTTTCGAATAATTAATTAAAAAAACCGAAATAAAGCTATAATTTAAAAAGAACACTGACGAATATTAAGAATAACAAAAAAAATTATTAATAAAATAGATGTGATTACATTATGTCAATTGAAATAGATGAAGTAAAACATAGTAAAATAAACATGGCATCATATGGTTTCGGAAAATATCTCGTTGAATTTCTTAATATGGCATTTGGCACATATGCTTACTTCTTTTATGAAAGTGAGATTGGTTTAGAATCTTGGATTGTAGGCTTTGGATTTATAATATTCGCCCTATGGAATATGTTTAATGATCCATTAATAGGTTATTTAACTAATCGTCCGTTCAAATTCACAAAAAAGTGGGGAAGGCGGTTTCCATGGGTAATTATTGGGGGAATTCCATATATATTCTGTTATCTCCTTATTTTTATGCCTCCTGCCATAAATCCCACAGAGGGTGCTTGGATTCTCTTTGCTTGGTTTGTTTTCACTACTTGTCTCTTTGATACATTTGCCTCGCTCTATTGGGTCAATTTTGCAGCAATTTTTCCTGAAAAATTTCGCTCACTTGAAGAACGTAGAACAGGTACTGGATTACAAACAGTTGTAGGAATTCTAGGTATCGCATTTGGTGCTATTATTCCACCTTCGCTTGTTACTTTTGGTGTTCCACAAACATATATTATTCAAGGGGGAGCGGTCGTTATATTTTGTTTTATTGGTTTGGGTCTTGCAATCCCTGGTTGCCGTGAAGACCAAGTAACGATTGATCGTTATCTCGATAAACATAAAGAACGAAAAAAAGAAGAATCGTTTTTCAAATCGTTGAAAATTGCGCTTAAGCAAAAAAACTTTCTCGCATTTGTTATTGCTTATGCTCTCTACCAATCTTTAACGAATTTAATAACCGGTTCAATTGCCTTTCTTGTACGATACGTTTTACAAGAAGAAGCGAGTTCCCAAATGATTCCTTCTATAGGATTTCTTGTTGGAAGTTTAGTATTTATTCCTCTATGGATAAAACTGGCTCATAAATCGAATGACAATAGAAAAATTCTATTAATTGCTGGCATTGCATTAACTTTCGTTACTTTCCCTCTAATATTTGTAAATAATTTAATTTTCGCTTTTGTAGGATTATTCGTTTGGGGTTTAGCTTTTGGAGGTTTTTGGACGCTATTATGGCCCGTATTAGCAGATGTAATAGACGAATCTATTGTGATAACTGGCGAGCGTAAGGAAGGAATTTACACAGGAATTCAAGCGTTTTTTGGCCGTTTAGCATTTTTAAACCAAGCGTTAGTTTTTACAATAGTACATGTAGCGACAGGATTCGCAGAGGGTGCTGAGACACAAGGACCGTTGGCAGTATGGGGTATTCAAATGCATTTCAGCATAATTCCAATGATATTTATGGGTATAGCAATGTTAATATTTTGGAAATGGTATGATTTGACTCCTGAAAAAGTTAAAATAAATCGAGAAAAATTAGTAGAACTCGGTTTATAGTATTTTAAATCTTTTTTTATTTTTTTTATTTTGTTTTAGTCCTTTTGTTGAATTCTATTTTGAAATTTTTATATGGTTATTTCACTAAAACAATTTAATGGATTATTTAGAGCGAAATATTTAAAGAATAAGTGTTTTTTTGAAAGTATTGTCAGACATTACAAATCTTATTGAAGCTGAATGGATTACCAACTGTCCTATAAATAGCCTTTACAATAACTTTCCTTTAGCTACTATGATCGCTTTACCACCTATAGTAACATTATATTTTTCCTTATTTTCTTCTGCCTTTAAAAGAAGTAGGGATTCTCTTCCTATTTCATAACCTTGTTCAACGCGTAAATCAATTTTTTTTTTACCAAAATATTCATACTTTACTAAATAAGCGGCTAAACAACCGTTTGCGGAACCTGTTGCGGGATCCTCTGGAACGCCGTAAAAATCGGCAAAGAAACGAACGTTTAAATCGTTTTTTTTGTTATAAGTTTCGGGGGAAAATACCAAGATGGTTTTAGCTTGAGTATTTTCGATTAATGCGTAGTACTTTTCGTGATCAATTTTTACTCGTTTTACGGCGTCTAACGACTTTAAAGGCACAATGATCGTAGGGACACCAGTAGAAACGCCTTGAATTTTAAATCTACCGTCAATATCGCTTTCATTTAAGTTCAAAACATCAGCTACTAAATCGGGCGCGAAAAAACCGTTGAATGTGGGCTCTTTGTGTTCCATCCAAATCTCGGAAGTAATGTCTCCTTTGTATTTAAATAATATGCCAATTTGACCTATTTTTAAGTTTAAAGATAGCGTTTTGGTTTTCGATTTTATAAATTCTTGCTGCAATACATATGCCGTTCCAATCGTGGGGTGTCCGGCAAACGGTAACTCTACCTTAGGAGTGAATATTCTAACATCGTGATTTTCGATGGATGTGATAAAGCTGGTTTCTGAAAAATTCATTTCTTTAGCTATTAATTGCATCTCCTCATCTGACAGTTTATTTCCACTAATAACCACTGCAAGCTGATTTCCCGAATATCTATATTCAGCAAAAACATCTACTATATAAAAAGTGAGACCTTCGGATTGTAGTTCTTTCATTAAATTTTCACGGATTTCTTACTAAATTTTAATTTAACTAATTATAAAATTTTACTTAGTTTTAATATACTTTTAGGCGACATTAAATAATAAATCTTATTATAAATATTACTAACAATAGAACTATTGCCTTTGGATTTATTATAGGTCTAGTTTTATACTTAATTCTTGGGCTTATTAAAAAGAAATTTGATGACGATTAAAATAATTAAAAATTTCAACTTATGGAAAGATTTATTGGATTACATGAAATTATAATTTTAATAAATTATAGATAAGATGTGTTGAATTATACCAGATTTTCTTGAATTAGAAAATAAGAATTTTCGGCTATATATAATATTCACTTTTGCATTCTCATGGATTTTATGGATACCTAACTTAATGTACGGATTTAGAACAATTCTATATGAAGATTGGGTATTTGGATTAAGAGTATTAGGAACCTTTAGCCCCATAATTGCTGGATTCCTGCTTACCTATATGGAAGAAAGGTCTT
>Ga0114923_10002804_pt1 | contig 11780 bp, 11 predicted proteins | sample SumtaG_FD_89578 | JGI IMG/M metagenome (GOLD analysis project Ga0114923, IMG submission 89578) | Deep subsurface microbial communities from Indian Ocean to uncover new lineages of life (NeLLi) - Sumatra_00157 metaG | ecosystem: Environmental > Aquatic > Marine > Oceanic > Sediment | place: near... | reverse complement strand
CACAACTAACAGAAATGATGACCGAAATCGGAATTGATATGGAAGACTTTGAAGTAACGCAAGAAATAACTTCGGATGGAATCGATAGTATGACTTTAGATACTGCTGTTTCAGATGGTCAAGTAAAAGAGATATTAGGCGAAATCGATGCTGAGATTCAAGTTGAAGTTGGTGGAGCATTACCATCGGTCGATCCTAATGGAAAAGTAAAAGAGTTGGAAGATGAATTAAATAAATTAAAATCACGAGATTAATTATCAGCAATATTTAGTTCCTCTTCCTTCCTACCTACCAAAATTATTTAAGGTTAAACTCTATTTTTAATTTATTCTTAAACTCAATTTAAACGAGTGTTAAAAATGAATCCAGAAGTAATTACGATTGGTAGTTGTACACTTGATTGTATGCTACAAGTGAAGGATATTCTTAGATTTGAGCTTTTAGATAAAGATATTGTTAAAAAATATACAGCAATTGAATACAGTCACAAATTGAATGTTGACGGTGTGCTTTTCACTCCCGGAGGTTCCGCTGCTAATATTGCTTCAAATTGTGCGATGCTAGGCTTAAACAGTGCTTATATTGGAATATTAGGGAACGATTTTTCTGCCAGTATTTGTTTAGATGATATGAAAAAGAGGGGAGTTGACTTGTCGAATGTCATTCAAACTGATGAGGATTGCACTGCTTTCTCTGTAATTTTGAAAACAGAATGGGGAAAAGATCGGAGTATTTTAGCGTATAAAGGAGCAAACAACTTGTTGAAACCTGAGAATGTCAAAAAGGAGTTTTTTCAGGACATCAAAGCTTTTGCGTGGACTTCCTTGACTACCGAAGAAGGATGTAGAGCAATCGAAAAGGCACTTACTTTTACATTAGATAATAATGGGAAAGTATTTGCGGCTCCGAGTATGTCAATTATTAAAAATAATCCAAAATGGGCGAAAATTTTAATTTCTAATTCGGATGTAGTATCATTGAACAAAGAAGAAGCCCAAGAATTTACTGAAGAACAAAACACCGTTCCTATGATTCATAAATTTTTAGATATGGGTGTAAAATTAATATCAATAACAGATGGACCAAATGGATCTATAATTTCAGATGGTCAAAATATCGTAAATAGCTCGATTTATGAAGGTCCAGTTGAAGACACAACGGGAGCGGGAGATGCTTTTTTAAGTGGTCTTTTAATTTCTCACCTAAATGGTTTTACTTTAGAGAAGTCCTCAAAAATGGCAACAGCAATGTCCTTTTTAGAAAGCAAAGAAGTTGGAGTTCGAGAGGGTTTACCTAACAGTTTGAAAGAATTAGACGACTTCATTAACAACAATCAGATAAAACAGATTATTTCTAAAATTGTATAACATACAATTCTAATTAGATTCTAAGTTATTATTTAAAAGATTAAATTTTAATTTCTTAGTGTATTTTTCATACCATTAAACAAGCTATATAAAAAGCGCTGCTAGTATAGTTCGGTTGATTCTTATTCAGTCGAGTACAATGGTCAGTATGCCAGGTTGCCAAGAGATTTTTGCTTAAAAATTCTCGTAATAACTTGGCGACCCGGGTTCGATTCCCGGGCGGCGCATTTTTTTTATAATATTTCTTTTACAAATATAATACTACCAAATTTATGAGAAGATGAGGTAATTTTAGATGGATGATAAAGAAGTTGGTCGATATTGGGATGAAAATGCAGAAAACTGGATCAAACTTTCAAGATTGGGATATGATCGGTGTCGGGATCTAATTAATTCACCTGCTTTTTTTAAAATGCTACCCGATATAAAAAATTTAAAAGGATTAGATATTGGCTGTGGAGAGGGGTATAATACTAGAATAACAGCAAAAAAAGGAGCGAAATTAGTTGCAATTGATATTTCTGATGTGTTTATCTCATCTGCAAAAGAAACTGAGTTACAGGATCCGTTAGGCATTATTTATGAAACTGAGAGTGCTATAACCCTTCCTTATCTTGAGAACGAGTTCGATTTTGCTATAGCCACAATGAGCTTAATGGATATTCCAGAAACAGAGAAAGCTATTACTGAAGCCTTTAGAGTTATAAAACCGGGGGGTTTCTTCCAATTTTCGATAACTCATCCTTGCTTTTTTGTTTCGAAGTGGAATTGGGTGAGAAATGAAGAAGGAATTAAAACGGGGTTAATAGTAGAGGAATATTTTACAAAACAAGAAGGTCAAATTGAAGAATGGATCTTTGGTGCAGCTCCAAAAGATATGACAGATAAAATGAGAAAGTTTAAGATCCCCAGATTTACTAAAACATTGTCTGAATGGCTCAATTTATTAATTAAAGTAGGGTTCGTTTTGGAAGAGTTCTGCGAGCCTTATCCTGAAGATGAAATTTTAAAAAATTTTCCTGAGGAGTACGATAGTACGATTATACCCTATTTTTTGATTATACGCTGTCGGAAACCAATTAAATAAACGCTAACTTTTTTTACATAACTTCGTGAAAGGTGTGTTTCACGAACTTTAAAAATATGTTAAAAGATATTTTTTAACTTTTAACTCGTAACACTATAAGAAAAGCCCTCTACGGCGAGGACTATTGCTCTCCTTGATTCTCAAAAAATAATTCGATTTCTTTAAGAATTCCATCACATCCTATACTTTTGTTAAGTAATTTGGAAACTGAATTTAACTCTTCTTCTGTAAATAAACTTAATTCCAAGCCAGTTATTATGATGATAGATACATTTGGGTATTTTTCTTTGACGATCCGAGTTAAATCAATCCCCGATGTCGAGGGCATTCGAACGTCGGTAATAAGTAAGGAAATATCTTCATTTTCCTCACTTTCAAGGATTTTTATGGCTTCAATCCCCGATTTTCCGTAAACAATGTCAAATTGAGTATAGTCTTCAGCATATAACTCAAAAAGCTCTAGAAATATTGGATTATCATCAACAATTAAGACTTTCAATATAAAAAATCCCTTTTTAACTCATAAAATGTAAATAATTTTCTTTATTTAACATTTTCATTTTTTTATGGGAATTTTATCCATATTATAGAGTGCTCAAAAAATTAGACACATTAGAAGATCGTGGAATACGAATATCAAAATAATTTTCAACTATTTCGTAAAGAAAATCTAAGTATGGAATTTGGATTTTTACTCTATGAACATTCAAAATCTCTTCAATTACCTTTCTAGAAATAAGCTTCTCTTTCTTTTTTAAATTTTTGACGCTTTTAATAATTGTTTCACAAATTTCGTAAGTATTTTGGATAGATTTATGCAAATAAATAATACTTGGAATAAGTTCGTATTCTTCTAAGAATTTTCTTACTAAGGTCTTTTCAATATTGATCTTCTTTGGATTAAGAATATCGTCGTTATCTTGAAGAATTTGGTAGTTTTTTAGTATGATATAATCTTGAAAACTCTTGGGTTGGTGATGTTCTTCTGATTTTACTACTATAGAAGTTTCATAGGAATTTTCTGTAATGTAATCAAAAAAATTTTGAATTTGTTCAATCATAAAAGCTTGATCAGTATAAATCAATATTTTTTTCTTATAAATAATTGAACGAATTATATTTACGATTAATGAGGCTGTTAGATTAAGTTTGATAAGGCTAACATCAATTAATTCTATTTTAGGAGAAGTTTCAGGTTCTTTAACTTGGGGAGATATAATTTCAGGAATTTCAAGTTGAAAATCTGCTATAAATGTATCTCTTACTGTAAGATTTTTATCGATGTAAACAACGAATGAATGTTCACATGTAATTCCTTCCGATATATTTACTGCAAAAACTCCTCTTGCGGCTTTATCCACTTCTTCCTCCGATATTCCGATATTTCCTCTATTTGAGCAAGACGGACATCGAACTTCGAGTTTTCTCATTTATCACTACCTTATTACTGTAATTTAAATCAATATTGGAGTTTTTTTAGCAGTCATAATTAAATTTTAAACAACCTATTATATAAAGTTTAACTGAACAAATATATAAAAATAAATTTGGGATAAGCTATTCTTCTAAGATTAGGCAGTTTGTCAAAGTTTAGTACCTATTTATCTTTGCATATTTTTTTTCGATTAAGTTTGCTATAAGTAGTGAGATTATTGCTGCTAAATTTTCAGATATTAAAAATGAAATAACATTATCTAAAAAAACCAAGCTTATCGCATAAGTACTAATAAAAATGACCGCAAAGAGGGGAAAAACTATTATTATTGGTCTGATAATTGGAAAATATAATATTTTTCGAAAGTAAGATAGGTCTGATCTTGATTTATGAAATTGACTTCTTAATTTTGTTCTTCTTTCAACTTGAACAAAAGACTCAAATATAATAACGACCCCAAAAAACAGAGCAAGAGTTGTACCTATTGGTATTAATATTACTACGACATAATTTCCTACTCCTAGTACGTATTGTGCTAAGAATACAAACAAAATCTGGAAAATTCCACACGCACCGAATAGCATTAAAGCGATTGGTATATATTCCTTTGATGACCAACGAAATCTTATAGGCATTTTAATCCTCGCAATTTGAAATATGGTGGGCCCGGCGTGGTTTGAACACGCGACCTTCTCCACGTCAAGGAGACGTCATACCGGGCTAGACCACGGGCCCGTGATTGTTTTCTCTTATTTAAGAAAATAATATACTAAAATATGAGATAACTAAATTATATTATTAAAAAATAAATATTTTATTAGTTTTATCGTGAAAGATCATAACTTTTGAATTCATTAATGAAATCATAAGTTAAATAAAATAAAAAATAATTAAGGTTTTTTCTCTCGTAAAGCCCGTACCATTGGTACATCTTTTCCTGATAATATTTCTAGCAAAGCACCGCCACCAGTAGAAATAAAAGAAACATCTTGAGCATATCCAGACATTTCTGCTGCTGTCCCCATTTCGCCTCCGCCAATTATAGACAGAGCTCCACAATTTTTAGCTGCTAACGCCATTGCTTCAACCATGTCAAAGGTACCTTTTCTAAATACTTCTTTTTCAAAAATACCTGGTGGTCCATTAGCAATAATAGTTTTTGCCTTCATAATAATATCTTTGAATTCCTCTGTAGTTAATGGCCCGATATCACCAGTTACTGCGTTGTAATTCTTTAATTCACTGATAGTAATTGCTTTCCGGTTTCCGTTTTCTTCAATTATTAAGTCCTTTGGCAAGATGATCTTGTCTTTAAATTTTTCGTAGGTTTTCTTAATGTTATCTTTTGCTTCCTCTAAATCTTTAGCTATTGCTCCTCGATTGGGTTCTCCTGTTTCAACCCCTATAGCCTCCAAGATTAGTATAGCTGTTAAACCAGAGCAGAGTGCGTAATCTAATTTACCATTTTCAAAATTATATTCCATGGCTTTAAACTTATCTATAGCCTTAGCTCCTCCAATAAGCATTATCATCGGTTTTTCGGGGGACTCTAAGATTTTACTCATATATTCGAACTCTTTAACGGTCGTAGGTCCGGCGACTAATGTTGGCCACCCAATTATCGATGGTTGCGCTCTATGCGCTGCTCCAAATGCATCTGCGATGAAATAGTCAAATAGTGGTGATAGGGTTTTAATCATCTCTAAGTTTTCTGCTTCAGAGAAATCCTTAAATTGCTTAATTTCAAGCTCCCACATTCGCACATTATTAAGAACAAGTACTTCGCCTACCTTAAGATCTTTTATTGCATTAATAGATTTTTCTCCAAAAATATCCTCAACAAATTTAACAGGACGATCAAGTAGCTTTCTTATTTCTCCCGCGTGTAATTCTAAAGAAATGAAATCCTTCTTACCTGGGCGAGATTGGTGAGCCATAATTACTACAGCACTATCTTTAAGTTCTTCTAATGAAGGGATTAGGGCGTGAATACGAGGTGATTCGCGAATTCTATTATTTTCAACATCTATATTAGAGTTAATATCAACTCTCATCAAAATTTTCTTTCCTTTTAAATCAACATCCTTATAAGATTTATAATCAAACATTTAATCTCTCTCTAGGTGATTTTAGTTATAATAAAAGGTAATATATTATATCAAAAAAAGGTTTCAAATGTTCAAGGGGAAATTAACTACACTTTTTATAACCTTCTAGTCCCAAGGAAATAGCATTTTTTATACTGAAGAACGAAAAAGTTTACCTGAAAAATTCTTTTACTACAAGTTTGCAGAACTGAGTCAATTTTTCTGCTAGATCTATTCTATCTGATGATTTAGTTAAAATCCAGTTGTTACCATAGAGTTTGTTCAGATGATCTCCTTTAGCATCAATCGAAAAAGCGTATACCTTAAATTTTTTTTTAACATCTTGAATTTCTTTTATCGCGTCATTTAAACCATATAGAGTCCCTGCGGGTTGACCGTCTGAAATCACTATAATTAACACATTTTTTTCCAGTTTAGAAGCTTCATATTTTAAAGACACACCATCTAAATTGCTTCCAATATGGTGATGGCATCCAAATTTATCGAACTTTTTAATATCGGGGTATTCTTCAAAATCTTTTAGTTGAATATTTAAGGCGTCATATTTGCCAGTAAACAACACGATTCGTAATTGAGCGATTTCATAAAGTGATTCACATAACATTACCATAGCAACCTTAGCGGCTTCTAATTTGATTCCTGCCATACTTCCACTGATATCAACCATTAATAAGATTTTCAGTTCTTTTTGGTTTAATTTTCTTGTGAAACATTTGTTATACTTAAAATCGCTCGTAACTGCTTTTATAAATTTATTATTTAATCGCCCTCTTTTTTGAGAGGTATCTACATCATTTAAATTTCTCAAATCTCGAAATAAGTTCTTTAACTTAGCTATTATGTTCTTATGGTTTTTAATAATATCGTTGTAAGACAAATCTATTGATTTCATATCTTCGTTTTCAATACAGACATCATTTATTTTTCGTTCGCCTTCAACAATTTGGTCTTTATTTTCAATTAACAAAAGCTTTCTGTCCATAATAGTTTGAGATTCTGAAACTAGATTACGAATTTCTCTAATGAATTTGTCAAGTTTTTCAGAACTGTTCTCTTTTTGATTCTCGTCGTTCAAAATTGCTAGTAATTCCTTAAATTCTTCAGCTTTCAGATTTTCATTTCCCTTCTTTAATAGGTTCAATTTTTCCTCAAGATCTAATTGCTCAAAATCCTCCGTGCTAATTTCAAGATCGTTAGAGTTCAACACTTCTCTGATGTAATCTTCCATAGCTTCAGTTTTTGAATTTTTTTCCACCTCTTCTATTAGCTTTTCAATATCCTCTGTGTTTAGATCCAAATCTTTGATTTTCATAATCATTTTTTCACTGGCTGAGCTTAATTCTGAGGACTCTAATTTCTTGTCCCGATCTATAAACTCTTCAAAATGATTTATTAAAGGTTCCAGTTCTACTGGCGAATTATGATAGTATTCTTCTTCATCAATGTTCTCGTAAATGCAAGGATCTTCCATAAAATCTGAGTTTTGGAGTTCTTTTAAATGCGCTTCACAATCCTCTCTTTCAAAAGTTTCAGAAGTCTCATTATAATCCCTTTCATCATAACATTCATCGTAATCGGACTCATTATACGAATTACCATTCTCTCTCTGTATAATTCTTCTATCCGTACTTACTTTTCTTTTCCGATAAAATTTCTTTAAAACTTTACATAATTGATCTATCGTAATTATAGAAGAAGCGGGCGTTAACGATTTTTGTAGAAATTCTTTTGAGGTGGAAATCACGCGCCAATCTTCTTCGGTCATTTTTCGAGTTCTGAATTTAGGCTTATTCTGAAATTCCTTATAGTTTTCCATGAAAAGATTAATGTAAATAAGTAAATCTCCTGAAATCTTCATTTTAAGGATTAGATCAGGCAGTAATTGCAAAGTAAATGAGCGTAAATTTTTGTAGAATCCGGGGAACTTTATTTTGTTTAAAAAATTAATTCTAACATCCTCAACAACATTTATAACTTGCTTAACAAAGTATTGGGGTAAGTTATATTTTTTTGATAGAATGTCTATTAGTTTTATAAAAGATAACTCGAATGATCCGTAACCTATATGTCCGCTTTCATGAGCGACTAACGCTTGGGCTGAAGATATATCTTCTTTTAACTTTTTTGGTAAATATATAAACTTTCCATCTGTAAATGTAAGTTGGGAATTTTGGTTGAATTCTACATAGATATCTTTCTTTCCACTTATTCTTTTGCCAAGGTTAATTAACGCAAATAAATCTGAGAAGAAATCTTTTTCATAAAGGTCATACAAATACGATATATTAACCACCACATTTGTTTATAAGATCGAGTTAAATTTTTAATCCAACACTGGACAGGTTCGTCTCATGAAATCCATTAAATCCTTATTTTTGTTTCTATAAAGCCACTTAATGTAGTTATATGTTATTTCTCCCCTGTATAAATAGTTCTGTCCTGTTGATTCCTTGTAAACTTTATGATACCCTAGTTTTTCAGTTAGCTGAATGTAATCTTTTAGAGAAGTCCTTTGCTCTTTCCAGAACCACTCGAAGAATTTCCACATTAAACTTCCGCTTTTATTTTTGTACTTGCTGTTTCCTAGTTCAAACACGTATTTTTCAACTTTACTTTTAAAATTGCTAATAATTTTAGCTTCAGGAGCTCTCTGGGACAATAAATCCACCTCAACGTTTGCTTTAGCATCAGATCTCAGATTAAGATATTTCTTTAAATTGTCTTCAAATAACTTACCATCCAGTATCATAGCAATGCTTTTCTTCTCTTCTTGGTTCTCGCCTAATTTATTGATTATAACATTTTCAATGTTATATCTTAAATATTCGGGGGACATATTCGATACAATTAGGCAGAAGTTAACTATTAGCCGGGTAGAGAATATTTTAGTTATCGAAAAATCTTTGATCGCCTGTTTTCTAATCTGTCTAGCGGCGTCTACAACGGTTTCAGCTACCATTTTTTTGCACCCTGATAACTTAACAGCAATTTCGATCTCTTTCTGTTTTGATGGGTAATTGATTTCAGGGCACACTAAGAATCGATCTTCAAAAGCTTCTTGAAGCTTATTAATTCCTATTACTCCCTTGTTCATTGTCCCTATTATCACGAGCTTACTCGTTTCTTTCAAGCTATACCTCTCAAAACCTTTTGAAATTAAGTTGATATGGCTTTCTGAGAGCAGAGAATTTAACGAGATTTGCTCGCTTTCTCTTATTGCGTTTATCTCATTAATAACTATAAAAGAGATACCGTTATTATTTGCATCTTCTATAGCTCTGGTCAAAGGACCGTGATTGAACTTAGTATCTCCATTAAATAACTCCCAATTCCCTTCGATATCTCTTCTATCAAGATCTGGAGAACCGTCAATTATAAAATATGACGAATTGAAATCTTTAGCAAGGGAGGTGGCTAGCAGGGTTTTACCTGTACCTGGAGGACCGTGTAATAAAATACCAATACAACTACCCTTCCCTAAAGAATTTATTAAAGCCTTCAAATAATCGAATTCGTTCTTTTGCTGAATATATTCAATACTTCTTCTACTCGCAATTTCTGAAATTTAAATCTCCTCCTAATAGTGTAAAATCTAATTGAATTGAAATTTAGAAAATTAACTTTAGACAGATGATGCTGAGTGTTGATTTTTGAATTTAAGGTAATTTATAATGGGTACACTAATGTATTTAAAAACTCACACCTTTATGAATTTCAAATAAATCTAATAAAAGGCTTGAAATATCGTGTTTTAAACTTTTTTAGTGGAAAAAACTAATAATAGAAGCTAGATTATCTTTCTAAGTTTATTAAGACTAAAAGATTCCAATGAGTGTATACATTTGAGATAATACCTATTGAAAAGTAGTTCGGTAATTGATAATGGATGATATCAGAGAAATTTTAAATCGGTTGTTGAAAAAAGAATGTTCCATTGAAGAAGCAGAAATACTGTTAAAGGCAAACGCTATTGAAGAGGTTGGAGAGTTTGCGAAATTAGATATTTTTAGAAAAATTCGAACAGGAATCGTTGAGGTTATCTATGCAGAAAATAAAACACCCGAATTAACTCTGAAGATTATTTACTCCTTTTTGAAAAATAATAGATTCGCCATTGTATCAAGGTTTGGAGATGAAACGGCTACCCTAATATCAAAAGAATTCAAAGATAACGAAAGGTATTCACTTGACATAAACGAACTTGCTAAAATTCTAATTGTAAAGGAAAAATCTTACAAATTTGAAAAAAAAGAGGGAAAAGTAGGTATTATAACGGCGGGGAGTTCAGATATTCCCGTTGCTGAAGAAGCAAAAGTAATAGCAGTATCTATGGGTTGCGAGGTCATTACAAGTTATGATTTAGGGATTGCAGGAATTCATCGCCTATTCACACCCCTTAGCGAGATGGTTAAGAGCGGAATTCATGTAATTATTGTATGTGCGGGTATGGAGGGAACTTTACCTGGAGTCGTCGCTGCGTTGGTAGACATCCCTGTCATAGGAGTTCCAATATCTAGCGGTTATGGTTTGGGAGAAAAAGGTATTGGTGCATTAACGACAATGCTTCAATCTTGTTCCCCTGGATTGCTTGTAGTCAATATTGATAATGGCTTTGGTGCTGGTGCTTCAGCAGCCTTGATAGCAAATAAAATGGGATAACAAAGTTTAAATCAATTTCCTTTATATGTGCCCTGCTTTTTATTGAAAAATGCTGAAATAGCCTCCTTAAAATCTTCACTCTTTGAAGTTAGCAACCACTGATCCCTATCCATATGCATAATAGCTTTATCTAGTGGAGAAACGATGTAATTAATACTTTTTTTGATCATCTGAGCTGTTATTGGGGGCATAGCTGCATATTCTTTAGCGATTTCAATTGCTCGCTCTATAAGGGTTTCCTTTGGTAAGATTTCGCTTATAAAACCCCATTTAAGAAGCGTTTCAGCATCATTATTCTTTCCGAGTATCACCATTTCTTTTGCAAAGGTAGGTCCAATTAGATGAACTACGATTGGTAAAGCAATCCAACTTAAATTCATACCCAGTTTACTTTCTGGAAATCCTGCTTTACAATTTACATCAGCAATTCTAAAGTCACATGCAGCTGCTATACATGCTCCTCCTCCAAACGCTCCTCCATTAATTGCTGCGATGGTAATTTGCTCCATGTCGTAGATTTTTCTTATCAACCGTGGTCCTCTTTGTAAAGCTCTCATTGTTTTTAACATGGTTAAATTATTCACTTTTTCACTTAGATCGGCACCACCACTAAAGAGTTTCCCCGAACCGGTAAAAATGACTACTCGTATCTGAACGTCTTCATGAAATTCATCAATAACAGCTTCGATTTCAGCCATTATTACTGAATTTAAAGTGTTAAGTTTATCAGGACGATTGAGTGTTACTATCGCAATATGTTCATAACTTCTATCAATTATTAGGTGTTGATAATTCATGTTTTTCTACCATTTGAATCTAATTCTTATAATTTTTATTGTTTTTGATGTAATTAATAAAACTCCTCTCCTAAATAATTTTTTTTCAAAATATTAAAAGAGATATTGAGAAAGTAATTTTTATGAGTAAAACCAAGATTTTGCATAATTATAAATAATTTTAATATCAAAAAAATAAGTGTATGTTATGGCACCTACAGCTGCTTCTCTCGAAGCATTATCGAAATTAAGACAATTAAATCCTGTAACTGACTGTTTGAAAAATCTTTTAGCGTACCCAAATGAAGATAGATTAATTTAAATATATATTTTGACCGTTTTACACTT
>Ga0114923_10002803_pt1 | contig 11782 bp, 11 predicted proteins | sample SumtaG_FD_89578 | JGI IMG/M metagenome (GOLD analysis project Ga0114923, IMG submission 89578) | Deep subsurface microbial communities from Indian Ocean to uncover new lineages of life (NeLLi) - Sumatra_00157 metaG | ecosystem: Environmental > Aquatic > Marine > Oceanic > Sediment | place: near... | reverse complement strand
TACAATCGTCGAGTCTCAGAGTATGATGCACACCAAAAAGATGCGAGAGAAAGGCAGGAATGTAAACTACGATGATATTCTACACACAGGACAGGTAGCTGGTTGTATGATGGGTGCTTTCAGTAACCTGTCTCAACCGCTGTGTCTGGTGCAGCCTATCACATGGAAGGGTACCTTACCTAAAGATGCTGCACATAATTTTGTTGCTCACCGTAGATACTACCACCATTTAGGTCTCACAGCTATGGACGATTTAGCAACCTGTATTCATCCCGATCCCTCACAGACAGAATGGTTATGTAAGTTCTCCGAAGATAAAATCAATCCCGGAGATTTTGGTGATATCAATGACAGTTTGGGTTTGGCTCTTTATGGAGCGAAGAAAGGATTATAGTTATGAGTAACGACGACTTACTTGACAACGAGAAATATAATTTGCCGTGTCCTTATGACAGTGAAGTGCAGTGTGTTCAAATGCCTTGTGATCCAGGCGACGATAATTATTGTGATGATGGTTGTCCAAATAGATAGATAGAAGGAAGGGTTGGGTATAGTGAAGGATATACTATTAGGTTTAATTATCGGCTTGCTATGTTGTTGTTTTCTTCCTTTTCTATTTGGCTATTTTGACGATGATGATCGAGAAGATTAGAAGTGTGAGCGGCCCACTCCCCCGACAAGAGTGGACCGCTCCGAAGCGATGGTAAAGCTTAAAAATTGATATTCTTTTTGATAGTCTTATTTAAGAGACCCTTCCTCTGAAGTTCCTGTCTTACGAAAGTACTCACGATCCTCCCACCCACGACATTCATCTCTTTCCTGAATCCAAACATACCACCCCCCGGTGCATTACTAAAGAATGGTACTCCGATCACCCTTCCCCTATTCCCCGGCGAACTCTTAGCAATAATCATGGGAAGGTTCATGGCCCTATAATCAGCCGCTGTCAATGATCTCTTGCCTGTGGTGCGACGATAAGCATTGATTATCTGCTGGTTGATCCGTGACCACTTCCTGAATTGTCCTCTGGTGAGACGTTTTACATCCGACCGGCGTACAGGATATATACCTCCAGGGTACCGGGGATCATCTTTAGGATCTCTGAACCACACCAAGATCTTCCCCGTTCCAGCGGCACCTGGAGAAGGTCCACGACCATCGTGAATAAATCGTGCCCAATAATGGGGAACACGGATGAGACCTCTACTGTCTGTAAGCTCCTGAGAGTACAGACCAGCCTGTAGTTGCTCACTCGGTATTACGGGGAGGGCCTTTACCTTTCCCCGCAGGAGAAAGGATCTGAGCAGTGTAAGATGTAATCGTGAACCTTTAGCCATTAGTCTTGTACACCTTCAGATACATCTCTCTTTTTTCCGTTATCGTCCGTAGCACTTACAGCCTCTTCCCGCATCTTGCCTATTGTATCGAGACCAGCGATATTGAACTGGCTGGTGATCTTACGTAGTCTGAAATCTTCTGGCTCCAATCCATCAACACCCTCATCTTTATTGCCGAGTGTCCGACCGAGAGTTTGCTGTATGATATTTTGCTTTGGTCCTACATTCAAAAGCTGAAAACTCACCAGAGCCTGCACCGCTTCATTAGTCGCACCGAGCTTACCTGGAATTAAAATATTTGCAAGCACAGGAGGTACTCTGTGAGCAGATACTATATTCTGAGCGTACACTTCAAGATCCTTGGCGAATTGCAACTCGGTCTTGTCTGTGGAAGCGAGTTTATCTAACTGTACTTTTGATTCGGGATTCGTTAAGTTAATCGCCATGTTACGGAAGTTATTACCTCCGCCGATAGCCCCCTGAACAGCGGTCTGTATCTTCGCCCACTCATCAGGATCTATAGCTCCTACGATAGACAGAATATATGCAAGCACACCTCTGTTTGTATAGAAGTCTGATTTGTATTGCATAGACAAAGCAAGAAGCGTTATCAAACTGGCCGCTGACAACCATCCCGGATATCCATAGTATTTGGATTTATTTGATGGTGCCTTAAAAGCTATTACCTCAGATACATTCTCTAAGGTAGTATTAGGATCACTGGCGTAGAAAGTATCATACACCCACTGACGGTTATTCAAACCAAACATCGAATACCGTTTATTTGTAGCATCAAATCCTTGCGTTTTGGATTTGTAAAGGTATACAACTCTTCCTTTGCCATCACTATCCGTAACGATAACTACAGTAAGATCTTCATAAGGAATCCATTGAGTTGCTATAATTTTATTTTGTGAATCTCGTATCACTTCCAGATATCCGGTACCTCCTTCATTAAAATCTTCAACCGCTCTGGAGAGTTCCAAATGGAAACCTTCGATAGTTAGAGGGTCAAGAACCTTATCCACCTTAGACTCTATAAAAGCTTCGCCTGTAAGCAAAGAGGTAATCTGTTCTTCGGCACCGGCAGTAGACACTGTTGAGTCATTTTTCTTTTTCTCTACCTCGTCACCCTCACTCACAAACCCAAGACCTATCATCGCATTCAAAATCGAATCGAGGCATGAAGCATGATGAGGCGATATGTCTTTCAAAGCTCTTGCAGAAACTATCTGTACCGGAGGTAAGATCGTCGTACCGGTCAGACCTGTTCTATTTACAGTCTGGTTAGTAGGCTGTGCTTCTTCTCCTTGAATTTTTGCTACGGCGACAACCCCTGTGTCACTTACCGTTATTTTGTATGGTTCAGGAGTTTCAGACGATTTCACGATATCTGAGAACAAATTATGGAGGTCACTCTTCTCCCCGAATATCTGAGGCATGAGACCTCCTAAAGCAATCTGAGCCTCATCATTACGTTTATCCTCTCCAATTACGAAAGGGACTGTTTCAGTTTTATCTACCATCATATCTCCTAAGAAGAAGCCATAAGATCAGCAGCTATCAAAGCGGCCAATAATTCATTAAAGTCTGTTGCCATCTGTGTAGCATCACTCGCTGTTGAGTCTGCTACCAAAGCGGATTTACGATCATATAATTCCCACGTAGATCCGTTACTGATATACAGTCTGTCGTCTGCCTGGACATGTGCCAGACAATCATCATAACTTGATGCAGCGGGTAATGCTCCGGTGGTTGCATACGATGCGATAGGGAAGGGACTCTCAGTGATTATGGAAAAGTTACTGTCTACTTCTCCATCCCAAGCAGCTTCGCCGGATGCTATTACATTTCTTTCTGGTCGTGCCATTATTTTTATTTACTCCAAAATCTACTAAAAAATCTAATATCTATATCACATATTAGTAGCTCTAATCGCATCAACAGTGTAAATATTATACGCTTCAACATTATACTACCTCTGTGGTTACAGTCAGTTGGATTTCTATTGTGCTTTTACGAAATAGTTTGCACCACGCCTTCAAACAATAACCATAAAATTTAAGGGGCATAAGAAACATCCTTATCCCACGCAATGCTTTCTTAGTATCTATCCTGTATATCAATGTATCTTCTCTCACTACATCAGCCATTACACTACCTCAACTTCCAACTCATCATATTCAGACTCTAAACTATTAAGGATGTTATAAACTCTGACTTTGAAATCGTTACTACCAAAATCGGAGACCCTGTTGGCATTACTGTACTCGTATGTCGGAACTGTCAACAAGTCAACCGTCCTGACTATTGTATCACCTGTTGTTAAAAATTCAAGCCTAAAATATCCTTCAGGCAAAGGAATATTATATGGGTCATTAGAATACCCTAAACCCGCTCCGGCACCTCCTGTTGTATTTCTGTATCCCCACACGAATGTTGTATCCACACCAGTCTCAAAACCCGCTGTACGATCCTCAGTATTGAGGTTTATGGGTGTGTGCGGTCTGAAGCCTCCCCCTTGATATGTAATCATCTCAGCGGTGATCTCAGATATATCCATGATATCTGTAGCAGTAAACGGCACAGTCTTAGCATACACATCCGTACCAGCGATCAGGAATGTGGCCTTGAACACTTTAATATCTGCTGCCCTGAAGATGGTGAGGTTATCAGACACCGCATGAGTGGCTCTCACAGTCCCCCACCTTGCTCGTATGAGTCCATCAAGCGAATACTTCCCAGGTGTTCCTGTAGGGGAGATACCCCTCAGAAAGAACAACTCAGAGCCTATGGCACATAACTGCTCCCCACTCCTCCAGCGAGCCTCGTCATCACTTGCGGAAAGATCCAGCACATCAGCAGCATCAGGTCCAGTGATCGTAAACTCTACCCCAGTTGAGACTTCCTGATAAGATATATATATAGAGTACTTGTAAGATAAACCAGAGGCAGATCCCCAAGGGTCGGGCATACCTCCTGACCATATCCCGGAAGAATTACCATTAGTACTTGCAGCAGCTTCGTATTTTATGCCAGGATTAGCACTAAATACCCATGCCATCCATACAGTATCACCATTACTTACATTTACTGGCGAAATCAGATCTATCGTTTGCCATCCTGCTGAGGCTGATACTGCTGTAGATACTGTCACACCTAAGAGGGCATCAGGACTACCTGAATTATCTTCGTACAGTGCCAACAGCATCGATCCTCCTCCCCCATCGTGATACATACTAACGCTCGTTATATTACCGTCTTCAGTAATGCTTACCGGCGAAGCTCTTCGGGAAGAATTTGTAGAAGTTCCAGCATAGACATCTGTGTTTCCTACTGAATTTATGGAACTACTTGGAACGATCACAGCCGGACCTGCTTCCGGTATTTCATCCAAAAGTTTTCCGCCCACAGCATACTGATTTTGAGTATTGAATTGTTTATAGGTTACATCGCTGTCGCTGAGATACGGAACCATGCCCTGAATCTGGAAACTTTGGCGTACTCTGACAACGAATACTCCATCCTCATCAGGATTAGTAAATCTCGATATCTCCTGCAACCTTACCAACACATCTTCTTCGGCCCCGGAACTATCGCCAGGGAATAATCCAGAAGCCTTTTTTTCCACGAATGATGTAACCTCAGAATACGCATCTTCCACAAAGGTTGCTTTAACAGTAGAATCATCAGGCACAACAGTTTTACCTGCAAGTCTGAAATTTCCTGTTATCCCTACAAAATTAAAAAGTCCTCCCAAGAGAGACCCTGCTTTTTCTTTAGATAGCTTAATAGTAAATTTGGCCCTCACAAAGTTTTCTCTGTCTCTATAAGCAGACACTAAAGATGCTGTGGTAAGATCTCTCACTGTATCCATAGAAACTTTTTTAGAGTTTGGCATACCAGTATACTTAGCCTTTCCATCATCAGAGGTAATGATGGTGGAGTCTTTGAATTTTCTGTTACTATCTATAAATCTATATGTATGAAGAGCAGGATCAAGAACAGCGTATGCTGAATCCAAAGTAGCCCTGTCACCCATGTTGAAAAATTCTTCATCTATTGTTGTGGGTGTATCCGTCGTAGCCATTCGTAAGAATCTGTATTGTGATGTTTCAGAATCCCATGATATACATATTCCACAATCCTGCAACACCATCCCTATACCATCTCTGATGGATTTATTGGATTTTATCAAAAGTGATGCAGGAAAAAGAGTAGCCGTCAAAGCAAAATAATCGAATACCTCTTCTAAATCCGTTAGATTATAGTCAGCCACATCTACGCCAAGTCCGTGAGGGTATGTTTCAAAAAGTAATTGATAAAGAATCGCTGCCGGATTCAAACCTTTACTTATCCCTGCTTTGAAAGACAAAGTACCAGAACCTGAATACCATGCAGAAGGTATAGGGGATTGAGTTCTGAAAGTGTATGTTCCTCCCGATTCAGATACTTCAGTAATGAGTGCAGTATAACTAACTGTGGCTATTGTTCCTGTTACCTGATACCCTACTTCCACATCGGCACCACTACCGGATGTAGTTGTTATTACACTTTCATTGGTGTAGTATCCACCAAGATCTGAGTCTACGAAAATGCGATCAAGACCTGTAACATTGCAAGAGAAACTGAAAGGATCTATCGACTCATCGATAATAGGATCATTGCCAAAGAGAGTATCCTGTTGTGTTTTTACAAAAACTTCATATTCAAGATTAGGCCAAACCTTGCGGTCGCCAAGTTTTTTTCTATTCCATACGATGTACATCATAAAGGGATATCTGGTAGCGACTCCTGTTAAAGCAGACAGTTTGCTGTCCACGTCTTGATCTCCTTCACCCCAATAAATTCTAAACGTACTACCTCCAGGAGTAGTCAGTTGCGATCCTGATGGATGCGATGATGGAGTAATCACAGTATCAAAAATTGTCTTTCCACCTTGTATAATACGTGTGAGTTCTGCACCTTCTCCGATGGACAATATATGCAGAGCCGATTGGTAGTATATAATGGTTTCCGGGCCATCGCCCCCACCACCTCCAAACATACCCCCCTTGCCTCCTGAGTCTGCTTGCGTTTTGACTATTTTAGTATCTCCGACATAACCGATAACTGGTGTGATTCTGTTGATCCCTAACGAAAGAGGTGTTATAGTTCCTCTCAAGGAAGGTTCTACGACACTATTATCCATGTCGGACGTTTGCTTATCTTTACCACCCAACATCATACGTGCCAACATACCGATGCCGATAGTTATAGCCATAGCTGCCAATTTAAGCAAGACTCAATCCCCCTAACACATTTTTTCTGCCCAACACATTTTTTCTGTCTTTCAATCGTCTAATCTGTCTGAACGCATAAGCTCCCTGCTGCATCACAGCCAATCCAGCCTTACATACACACATACCATCGACATGCCACAGCGAATCTTTACCTACTATCATCCCATGCCCAGGACCACCATTCTTACCGACCGGCCCGCAGATTATTACATCCCCCGGCTGTACTACGTCACCGTTTACGACATGGCTCGGATACATCCTAAAGAACTTTCTCATACTCGCTTCAGCCAATGCCTTATTATGAAAAGACGCATCTTGCGGCAACAAAGATACCTGATAAAACTTATTTGTCATAGCATCAAAAACAGCAGCTATGAAGTGGACGCAATCTACTCCACACTTCGCTATACACTGTCCCGGAACATACGGAGTATCTTTCCATGAAAGAATTTCCTTTTCAAGAAATGATTCTATATGTCTGCAAACATCTTCCGACAAACCAGCAATTTTCAAAGGTTCTATTTTAAGTTTCTTCATAGAGTGCATTATAGTCCGCCATAGAATAGCCTAAACCAAAAAACTCAGAAACATTATTATGTATATCTCTACAGGACGCTAAAGTTTTGTCACATCCTATAGTAATAGTTACTGTCTCCCCTACCCAACTAGCAGGAGGTATCTCAGACAAGGAAAATACTGCTCCACTTTCCCAATGAGCAATTTTTATTCTCAATCCCTCAAACTCAATATACCCATTATTATAAATAAACGTAGCACCAGCAGGAGTGCCTGTTAATGTAAGCACTGTCTTAGCTACAGAATCTACAACACCTGTCACGGAAGACACAGTCTTTTTGCAAATCTTATCTCCAAAGTACGCCACAGCACATTGCTCGGTGCAGATAGTACCTCCTACTTTGTCGAAGTAGTATTTATCCTCTCTGATTTCTAAATCAAGCACCCTGCTACTGAGATGAGAGGCAGCACTATACACCAAACCCTTGACGATTAACCTTCCTGAGTTTACAGTGCTTGTACTTATGTCAACATCTAACTCATAGATAAAAGCTTCTACATGGCCGTAAGGTAGTCTATCATAAATGTACCCAAATAACGAACTAGAAGCTGCGGGTATGTTTTTGATCTTAGAAGGTTTAGTACTTAGATCCATAGAAGCACTACCTATCTTTGAATAGTCTATCTCTGTTGCTGGAGAAAAAGTAAATCCATCGTGAACAAGTACAGAGGTATGACTACACAAAGCAGAGGTGATGAAGCCCCCGCCATCAGGTATTCTTATAGCTATCGCTGGAACTTGATATGTTGTATTGTCAGCCATTATGTATATGCTCCGGGAAGTTCGACCATGCTCATCACTACTTCAACGACTCCCTGATCGGTAAACCATTGCTCTGTTATCTTATCTGTTGTACTCCGCACCAGAAAAGCTCGTTTGATTTTTTCCACATCAGTAACAACTGTAGGGTCAAGTTCCAATACCACAGAACTCGATGTGACCCCGGCTCTGATTGCGTCTACTTTTATAATGTACTCAACACCGTTAGAGTCTTCGATCCACACAGCCTGAATCGAGTGCATATTATTGATTCCTCCCTGAGTTAGCACTTCTACCTCTGTAAGATTCGCACCACTAAACAAAGTATAGACACCTAAATCATAAACATCTAATGGGTGCTTGACCCAAAAAGCTTTATACCTTCCTTTGATATAGTTTAAGAATCCTGTAAGTTCCCACCACTCTGCTCTACTGTGAACAGACACAGAAGCATTTATAGTTACCGTAGAAAATCCTGTCCGGGGAATCGTCGTAGGGTACCGACCTTTTTTCAATACTATAGCATCTCGCATCACTCCCACTTTTGGATGCACTTTCCAGTTCCAACCAAACGTAAAGAAAGCATCTCCGTAAAAAAGTGTGGGAGAGTATGAACTATTATCTGCTTCAAGAGTTGTGGAGCCAAATACTTCATTGATAGTTACATCAACAATAGCTCCTGTAGGTTTGAACACTTCAAGATTATTATTTTTCGTGGCTATCTCTGAAAGAACTCCAGGATACACTATTGAATTCTTTGGAATCTCCGCGAGAGGGGGAGAAACCAAATTTATAGTCGTGTCAGTTACCGAACTAATTACTCCGGTGTAGTACATAGCTTCATTTTCGTTTGTACCTTCTAAGTGTGATCTATCATATCTTCTGAGAGCTATAAGAAGTGTGTTACCTACGTAAAACCTTTTATTAACTGTGTCACAATATATCTCTGATCCAGTACTATCTTGAGTTACCACAGACCCATCCTGAAATAGTGGAAGGTATGTTCTACGCACAGCAAGCCCTTGCAAGAATCCCCACATAACCGTAGAATAGTTTTTACCAACAGACGCAAATTCATACGATATTTTTCTTACAGGTTTCGAGCGTAAGGCTTGTCTGTTCTCTGAAGTTTCTGAAGCTTTATATATTGAAGTCAGATACTGCGACTCCATCTTTATACCCCCCAACCAGTTCGCTTGAGAAAGAAAAGTAAATTCTTTCTTAGGTAATCGAGTACCAGCTACAGAGAATATGTGTGTCGCACCATTACTGAATGTGATTGTGATCTCTACATTAAAAAAAGTATCTCCGTTAATATCTATAGTGATTTCGAGAGGTCGTTCTTCATAAGGATTAAATTCTTCTGTTGCAACAGGGGATGTAACAAGCACATCGCTCGTAGGATAAGAGTAACCAATGCTCGACACCGTTACTTTGTCCTTAAACCCATTCCAAAGAGTCTGCTCTACGATGCTTTCCTCTCGTATTACTCCTACGTCTACCGAAGTCCCATCCTGTCGAGTAGCCCCCAACTGTCTGACAATCCTCTCGTACAAAAAAGAGTTTACACCTACAGGGGATACTCCTGTTTTTGGGGTATTCAAAGCTATAACAGGATGGTAGAATCTTCTCCCGTTCTCTTCAGGTAATGTTAAGCTCGAAACAGCAGGGTCGTAAGTGGAGTCGCCTCCCGATAGCACATTAGACGAAATATATGTGCGGTCAGCGAGCGGCTGAACTAAGAGAGATGCCTGTAATATTCCTGTTAGTATCGACATATTATTTCAGTAAAGCTAATCCTACCGTAGAATCATTAGCATCATCAACATTATATAATCTAAACAATTTATAAACATCTCCACCAAATGTCAACTCTGTCAAAGAGGCCATATTTTTCATATTTACATATTTAATGCCGGGCATCACACCAGCAGCTTTGTATTCATTTGACGCTACAGTTATTTGGGTATATGAAGGTATAAGCGGATTATTTCCTTTGAAATTATCGGGGGAACAAAACAATAACAACCCTAATATAGACATATTCCCTATAGCAGTGTTAGTCCCGTTCATACGTACAGGGCTGTTGGAATTTGCTAAATTACCGTTTGTCTGCCAGCTATACCAACCTGAATCATCTTTCTTTCTAAGGGCTAGAGTCCCTTTAGAGCTACTATCATTTATACTCCCCATCAAAGAATTAGACACGTAATCTTGACTTTCAATAGTGTTAGCTCCTCCTACAAAGTAGTTCCCTAAAGAAGTCACACCAAAAGTTATTCCTGTGTATCCAGTAGGATTTTGACAGATGAGATAAATGTTGTCTCCACTATTTTCAGAGAATAAAAAATAGGTAAGATTATCTACAGGTAATGCTAAAGCTCCTCCACCTTGAGCGGTTGTATCAGTTCCGTTCTCTGTATTCCCAGGCATTTCATCCCATCTACTAGGCCACTCAATAGTGCCTACAGCCCCAGGGTTTGATACATATCCCGTAGATGTTACAACATAAGATCCGACTAGAACGCTTGTAACAGTGTGAGTAGTATCATACGCTCCTACACCAGTACCCGCAACTGTGACAGTGTCTCCCACAGCAGCATATAGTGACGGGGTGCTGAACTGTGCGAAGCCTCCATTATTTGTTACTCCTGTCAAGTTTGTAGTTGTTGTGGGATCACCATAATCTGTAGAACCTATAACACCTATCCCTGACACTTGATCGTTTCCTGTCCGCTTAAAAATCTGCTGGTTTTTCATGCTACGGATATTTATGAATCGATCTACAGAATCTATAGTTTTTTGTGCGTGTAATCGTTTACTTACATAATCATCGCCCGCATACTTAAAACGATAATCACTATAAAGATTAGAGGTCCAACCTCTTGCCTCTATATATGTTTTAATCACATCCATAAGTTGTGTATAGACATCACCAGCACTGGCAAGTAACACGTCTGTTTGGTAGTTGGGCATCTTCTATTCCAATCTCAAAGCCATTAAATTATCGTCACCTACTCTATTGATATCCTGAGTAATAAAGAACAACTCGCTTCCTGCTATAACCGAATCGGATACGGTTACAGCACCCCCATCGCCGTCAACATAAAAACAACCGTCCGCTTCTCCATAAATCGTTTTTTCATTAGTGGTTTTATTTACAACTGTCACAGGAAACAAAGGGAATTCGTCATCTTCGGTTTTATGTATGGTGTAGAGATCATAAGGCCAGATATCACTGTTAGAATCCCACACAGCATTATTGTACATATCTCCATACGGCGGTCCTGTCCACCATGCAAAATGATTTGCAGTATCTCCTATGAGTGTATCATCATCGTTACTGTCTCCTCCCTTAAATAGGGGATAATCCCATTGCGAAGGTGTAGCTGTCGGTAGTATCCATCCGAGATAAATATGTGCGTAAGTAGATCCTATAATCGGGATCACTATAAATCGTCGGGCATTTTCAATTATAAGAATATCAAAACCACCATCTGTCTGTACATTCCATATTCCTGACTCATACCCCGGCTGGTTTTCAAATGTACTAGCACTGACATATCCTGTAAATCCTTGCAAAGACCAATTATAGTATGTGCTTCCATTAGTCTCTTCTTTGTATCCTACAAAGATTTCATCAGAACCTCCTCCGATTCCTTTAAGTATATATTCAAAAGGTCGAGTCTGAAAAGTAAATTTATCTCCACTTACAAAAGGTGTTCCACCGGCAGTTATGGTAAGAATAAATTCTCCGTTATCATACGGTATGCCCACGGTAGCGTCTGATCCGAAGTCTCCTGTCAGTGATCCATCTACATCGAAGT
>Ga0114923_10002802_pt1 | contig 11785 bp, 10 predicted proteins | sample SumtaG_FD_89578 | JGI IMG/M metagenome (GOLD analysis project Ga0114923, IMG submission 89578) | Deep subsurface microbial communities from Indian Ocean to uncover new lineages of life (NeLLi) - Sumatra_00157 metaG | ecosystem: Environmental > Aquatic > Marine > Oceanic > Sediment | place: near... | reverse complement strand
GCTTTATGTCTTGTGCTCATGGAGCAGGTCGTAAAATGGGCAGAAGGCAGGCATGTAGAGAATTAGATTTTAATAAAGAGGTCAAAAAGCTTGAAGATCAAGGAATATTACATTCCATTAGAAGTCATAGAAATTTAGATGAAGCAGTTGGAGCCTATAAACCAATTGATGAAGTAATGGAAAATCAAAAAGATTTAGTGAGTATAGAAGTTGAGTTAACTCCATTAGCTGTAGTTCAGGAATAAAACAAAACTACGCCTGAGTGATGACCTCAGGCTTTTTAATTACTTTTTTCTTTTTTTCTGAATTGGTTTAATCCCAACATTTTATACTTTTCCTTCAAGACGAAGAGGCTTACGCAGAGGTATTAAGCGTTTAATAATTAATCTCTTGTTTGGCTTTCTAGACTTGTGAATTGCTTTATTGCCCACGAATTTTCTCTTTAATTATTTTTTTAAGTTTTCTAAACCCTCTTTTTTGTATGGATGTTTTTTTCCCTCTATATTGTTTTAGCTCTCTTTGTAAATTACCTCTTACTTCATTAATAGCTTGAAATATTGTATTAGATACTGCTTCAGAGCGCATTAATTTTCCAGGTAAATGAATTTGAATTTCGGCTCGATAAATTTTTCCTGATTTGTGATGACTAGATATTCGACCAATTTCAATCCACGCCCAAACAACTGCATCCATGTTTTTGACAAACCTATCTAGGCTTTTTATTGTTTTCTCGAGATGTCTGGAAATATTAGAAGTTAGTTCTAGGTTGGTTGTTTTAATAGAAACCCTCATACTTGTTTTTGCCTTTTTTTGTTCCATTTTTACAACACAAGACTAAGCTATATTTTAGGTCTTATTTTTCTTAATAATTTCAAAAGCTTCCTCGGCTGAATTAACTAATTGTAAAACTTCCAGGTCTTTTTTACTTATGGCTTTGTTTTTCTGCTTAACTTCAAGTTTTAGCCAATCAAATAATGGTTGCCAATATTCTTTGCCTACAACGATAATAGGAATTGGTTTTTTAATCTTTTTTGTTTGAATGAGTGTAACCATTTCAAAAAGCTCATCAAGAGTACCAAAACCACCCGGAAAAAAGACATAAGCTTGAGAGGCAAAAGAAAGTATTACTTTTCGAATAAAGAAATAATTAAATCCCATTGGACTTTTAACATAAGGATTCATTTCTTGACCACCAGGAAGCTGTATATTAAGACCTACTGACTTGCCACCTGCTTTAAAAGCTCCTTTGTTCGCCGCCTCCATAATGCCAGGACCTCCACCAGTAATCATGGTATATCCTGCTTTGGCTAAAAGTTTACCTAATTTACTCGCTTCTTTATAATATTTATTTTGAGGCGAAAGTCTTGCTGATCCAAAAACAGAGACTGTTTTTTTAAAATTAGCAATAAAGTGAAAACCGTCAATAAATTCTGCCATAATTCTAAAAACTCTCCACTGAAAAGTATCTCTGAAATCTTTCTTAGTTGGAGACAATTCAGAGTCTATGTGCAATGGTGCGAATTCGTTTTTCTTTTTCTTTTGTTTAGTCATAGTTTTTATTATTTAGAATTTAACTCTTCCATAATTTTAACTCCTGAGCTTGTTCCGATAATGTCAGCACCAGCCTCAACCATCATTTTAAGATCTTTTAGTGTTTTAATCTTGCCAGAAGCTTTAATTAAAAGCCCGGAAGCTGTTTTTTTCATAATTCGAACATGTCTAGCTTTTTCTTCTAATTCTCTGTTTTCAATAGGATCTTTTTCTGTTGCAGTCTTAACACAAATTGCCCCTGCTTCTTTTACAATTTCTGATGCTTTTTTTATTTCTTCATCAGTTAAGTATCCTGAACCAATAATTACTTTCGTTGGTAAGATTTTAGAGATTGCTTTTAAGTCATTTAAGACCTCATTGTATTTTTGATGTTTTAGGTCAGACACATTCATCACAACATCTAATTCATCAGCTCCATCATTCTTAGCTTTTTTGCATAGTTCTAATCTTTTTTGGTGAGAACTTTCCCCTATTGGCGGATCAATTAAAACAATTACTTTTATGTTTGTTCCTTCTAACTCTTTTTTAACCAAACTTATCCACTCTAGCCTAACGTCAACTCCTCGAAAACTATAATCCTTGGCCTCTTGGCAAGTTTTTTTAATATCTTCAGCGGTAGCATCAAGCTGTATATTTGTATGATCAATTATTTTTGCAATATTCATATTTTTTATTTTATCAAATCCATTAGAAAACGACAAAATGCCCCGATTGTCTAATATAATGGATCTATAATTTATTTAAGGCAGTTTCTTTTCTATGTCTTGAATATTTTTACTTATAGATTTCTCAGATTTTCTTAAAGCCCTTTTTAGTTTATCGTATATTTTCTCTTCTTCTTCACTTAGCCCAGGTTTTCCATCTAATTTTGCTACCTGTTTTTCTACCTCCCTTCTTAAAGAATTAGAGGCTCGATATAAAGCTTTTTCGGCTCTTGTAAGTTTCCCTGTTTTTTTTCTTATTTCTTCTATTTTCTGCCAACTCCAAATTGTTCCAAAAACTATAGCTAATAACAAAACCAAAAAAGTAATAATAGTAGCAAGATAATCTATGGCCAGTTTCAATATTTCAATAGGAGTCAGAGGGGTTTCAGAAAGCAAGACTGACTGAATGTCTGCTGTTTTTCCACTATCTTCTTCCTCGATGTTAATGAGTGATGAAGTTGTAGTGTCTATTTGAAATTTATAATGAGATATTTTCCCCCAACCAAACTCATTTTGCAGTTGAACGTGAAAATACCAGACTCCATCAGCTAAACCCCCTAATTGTTTTTCTGATATTAGTTCTGAATAAAATACAGTTGGGGTGGCAGCAGATCTACGATCGACCAATAATTTAATTCCAGTAATATTTTCGGGAACTTCCCAATCAAATTTAGGATTACTATTTGAGTACCATTTTTCAGAATCTGGATGAGTTGGGGAGGAAATAATTACAGCTTCTGGTGCACTTTTAGATGATATGTCTTCCGCTGATGGAGTAGCTATTTCTGATTTAATGGTGTAATTTCCAGAACCTATACTAGCTAAAACATTAGTTCCTTTGCCATCATTTGCTAAGACTGAGCTTGAGGAAAAGGCTAAGAGGGAGATTCCAGATTCTTTTGCTCTAAAATTGATTCTAATAATTTTGCCAGTCGAACCTGTAAATCCTGGATTTAAGGTGATGCCTTCAAGGGTAATTATTCCGATATTATTAGAGAAAACTGGCTCCAACACCCATAGATTGAAAATTGAACCGTTTTTAGAAAGAGAGACTACTTCTAGCTTGTTCGGTGAAAAAGAAATTGCTCCCGACACCGCATTTATTGCTTGATCTGTACTTGAAACATATACATCGATAGGAAATATTTGATCCACGCTATAAGAGCCAGTAGCAGGAGAGAGGTATAGGTCTGCTGCAAGCACAAAAATGGGAAACGCTAAACTTGCAATTGTTAAAACAATACCAAATATGGACAACTTGCCGAGATTGATTTTTTTAACACGCTTCCAAACTGTTAAGGCTATAATCACAATCATAAGAATTGCAAATAAAACAAAATAGTTCTCATACCACCTTAAAGGATTTTGCGGTAATAGAGAAGTGATTCTTTCATTTCCCTCTTTGTCAACAGCCTTAATGTAGACATGGCTTTTTAATTCTTGATCTGCCAGAAGATATGGACTTTCTTCTGTTCGCCATTCCTCTTCTCCCCCCTCTACTAATTCTTGTAAAGACCCTTTTTGACCCTTTTCTAAAACCTCATAATAATCAATCCCCGCCCCTTTATCTTGTGCAACAAATACTAAAAAAGATTTTCCATCAAATATTTCAGAATCTTGACCTATTATTGGTTCGAATGATTCGGGAGGAGTGGCATCTATAATCTCGGTTAATGGGGCTTGAGGTGATGACCCTTCTCCCAAAACAATAATCTGAAGATTGGAGGTGATTGTGCTTGCCTCTGTACCTTCTCCGTCATTAAGCAATGTTTTTGCCTGATCAATTTCAATTGTTCCAGGCCCTTCAATTTTTGATTGAAAGATGGCTGAGAAAATTAAACCTTTCTTGCCGGCGTAGCCACCAGGAACAATTCCAGAAAAAATAATTTGATTATTGGGTTCAATTTCGGGTCTTTCAATCCAGAAACTAACAATGGAGTTGCCATCTTTTATTTCTTTTAATTCTAATAATTCTTGAGGAAATATAATTTGCCCCTCAATAGCATTAATATATTCTTCTTCGGCATTAAGAAAAACACTTATCTCAAATTGCTCGCCCTTTTTAATTTCTTGATTTTCTGAGTCAATAAAAATTTCAGATGCAGAAACTGGAATAAATATAAAAATCAATATAATCGCTATAATATAATTTTGAATTTTAAATTGTGGACTTGAAATTTGCATTTTGATTTTTAAATTTAATAAAACAATTAACCTGTCCAGTGAAAGGCCATTATACTAAAATCGGCCAAGTCAATTTTATCATCATTGTTTATGTCAACGGAAGATGGTGGTGCTGGTTTTTTGTACCAATAAGCTGCAATAGAAAAATCAACAAGATTCACTCTTTTGTCATTGTTCACATCTCCTCTAAAAGTTTTCGTTTTTTCTTTGAAAGTTGTTTTGGTTCCAACTAAAAAGCCAACACTCTTGCTGAAAGAGCTAACTTCCTCATCAATAGAAGCTTTGGATTTGGTAAAATGTTGCCCCATCTCCAAAACAGTAGTATCGAAATTGTGTAGATAAATCCCGTCTTCGTCAGTTTGAGTTTTTGCAAAGAAGTTTTGTTCAGAGTTAACCACAATGGTAACCTCACCTTGAGATACGCTTTGCCCAAAGATTATCAGATTTTCTCCCCATCTTACCTCACTTTTATCAATATTAATTGTTGGCGAAATAAAGATGCCACCAATATCTATAGTAACACCTTCGGTAACGCTTACTGAAAATGTAAATAAACTTGAACGTTGACCTTCTCCATCCTTACTGTAAAGAGAAAAAATATAATTGCCGGCCGAAAGACTAGTAAGAGTTATTTGAAATTTTGAATCAGGACCAGCAACAGTAACAGCTACAATTTGAGCATCTTTTAAAAGAGTAATAGCGGTGTTGGGATAAGCTCTGCCGCTAAAACTTACTGTAGTTTGAGGAGTAGTAACAAAATGTCTGCTCCTGCCACCTCCGCCAGAGGTACAAGCAGAAGTGTTAAAGGTGCAATTTGCATTGCAGGTCAATGTTCCTGCGGTAAAACCAAAATCTGAACAAATTCCTCCAGCCAAATCAGTGCCGTCGCATTGTTCGCCCACCTCTTTAATGTTATTTCCACAACTGGAAAAGGGATCGCCCAAAATACCAAAATAACTGAATTGTCGAGAAGTTGCTGTGATTTCATTCAAATCTGCGTCTACCACACTATCACTTAAGGCAATCCACTCTGAACCATTCCAACGATAAATTGTTAGGGTATCTTCATCCATTCCGCTAATATCGTCATCAGTGTAATTAAGGGTTAGGCTAATATCTTTATCAAAAGAGGTGACCGGACTACCATCACTAACTTTTTTGAACGAAAGATTATAAAAAATATTAGCTCCCAATTTTCCACCAGATAAAGGTTGATCGTCCGTGACAGATTCTTTGGGAGTAGAATACATGACAAGCTCCACTGCCTCTCCTGAGCTTAAAACATCTGCCGGAAGATCTATATCAAGACTTGATCCATTAGGATTTAATAGAGTTTCCGTAAATGGTTGAGTGGTATCAATTTGATGAGTCTCTCGGGCATAAAAAATTTGAATTTGAAAATTAACAGCCGAATTAGCTGACACATTTTTATTCGTAAGTTTTAAGTTTAAAATAAAAAATGCAAGACTAAAAATTAAGATTGTATAATTAAACAATAAAGAAGTTTTAAATTTTGAATCGTGTTTTTTCATTTTTTGTTTTAGTCTAGTCCAACATATTGTCTATAATGCTGTAACAGTTAAAGTCATGCTTATCGAGGCACTATCAGCTGGTTGTTCAGCGGGAATGGTTTGAGAAATATTAATCCCCGTGAAGTCCCAATAACAACTTGTATCAGCTGAAGCACCAGCAGTTAACAGGGTTACAGAATCAGTAGCTCCTTCAGAAAAAGAAGTTGAAGATCCTTTTGTAATATCTGTAGCAGAACATGTTCCTCCCAAGGTGCCACCAGAAGCGTTAATGGTCATTTGTCCTCCGATAGCATCGTCATCAGCTCCATCACCAGCGCTAGCAGTTGGATCATTAAAATCATAATCACTAATTGCTCCGTCCCAAAAAGCTGTTGAGCCACCATCTGCTGCAATGGTTAAATTCCACTGAGGAGCAGCAGTTGTGTTTTCAACTCTTATTTTTTCTGTAGAAATTCCAAATGTTCCGGTGGCTGTTTGATAATCAAAAGAAAAGGTTGCTTCGGTCATTGTTATTGAGGGACTAGCAACGGAAGAGCCAACATCATCAACAATGTCAACGATTAAAGTACCACCTGTCTGAATTGTAATTACCCCAGGGGAGTAATCATTAACACTTGTTGCCTCGTCTGCGGCAATACCATAAATATAATAATCGCCCGAAGCCATTCCAGTGGTGTCCCATGGACAAGTAGCACCACTGCCCTCAACTTGACCCTGACAGCTAGCAGTAGTTGTTCCATTTAAGCCAGGGTTGTCTATGTCATAATAAAAATCAACAGTTACGACACTATCTGAATCGCTTAAATCGTAAGTGATATTGTAAGATTCGCCTACTGTTACTGTATCATCAACACCGTCTGGCTGAGAAACTGTTAATGAGGGAGGGCTATTTTGTTTAAGGCCAAGCACAATACCACAGACGGCATCTGGAGTTTTGGAAAGAGAAATGCTCACATCGCCAGTCACACCAGCATCTGTTCTTACTGCTGAGCCAGAGCCATTAAAACCATCTGCACCTGTAGCAGACTTAAGAAACATATTGCTTGTTAAAGAAGAGGGATCGGTTGCAGAATAATTGGCGGAATTAAAAGTGTTATCAATATCATTAAAACTAGCAACAACCAAAGAGCCATTGGTTAATGTTGTGATTCCGGATAAAGTAACAGGATTAGCAGTACCTGTGCATGTCACTGTTCCCTTTGATTCCCATGGATCGCCTGATGGTATTGCTCCCCTGTAACTTGACACAGAAGCGTAGGTGTCACCAGATGTTGTAGTTTTGTCTACTAAGGGATTGGTCTCTGAACTGCCAGTTGCTCTTTTCCAAAACCACCAATGTTTCGATCCTGTGTCGGCAAAAGCTGTAATCTGAGTCCAATCAGTTATTGTAATTGTATCGTCCGTATCTCTAACGACTACCTGAAGTAGAAAAATATCACCTGCTTGATGCGAGGGTAATGTTACCGTAACATCGACACCTGTTGAAGCTGCAATTGCACTAGCACCTTGAAAAACTACTGCTGCATGAACTTTTTGGACCTGTGGTGGAAAATCAAAAATTTGGGGCCATCCGCTAAAAATCCACATAAAAATAAGAAAAACAATAAAAACCTTTCTCAAGGCATGCTTCCACCGCAAAGAAACAAAAACTGATCGCCATAGACTTTTAACCCTTCTTAAAAGTAGCAAGGAGTCAAAAATGAACAACCAGATTTTATTTACTAGCTGGCGGTGTTTTAATTTTTTGTCCTTTTTTAAGTGCATAAGGCGGTTTAATTTTATTAGTTTTAGCAAGTAGTTTCCAAGATACATTAAAGCGACCAGCAAGCGAATTGATATCCTCGCCAGTTTTTACTTTATATTCTACCCAATTTTCTTTAATCCATTTGTTTTGCTTTTTTGAAAACCAAAAAAGAAATCCAGAAAAACCAATTAAAAACAGAATAACAAGTTCTATTGCTAAAGCTATAGGTTTGGGTGTGCTAAAAAACCAAATTGATAGCCCTTCAAGTCTTATTTTTTCATTTCCTGTCTCTTTCCCAATTTCTATATCTAGTCCTTTTTCATACTCTATTGCAAAACTTGATTGATACCACCCACCCCAAAAAGGTTTTTGTAGCTCAAAGTTCCAATCAGATGTTTCGTTTCGTAGAACTGGAAATTTACCACCATGTTGAGCATAATTTAGATTAAAAAAACGAGTAACAATCTGAACGTCTGCATCAATCGATACATTTCCAAGGTTTCTAACGGATGGCTGAAATAAACGCCTCCCATCATCTAAAAGTTCTATATCAAAACCAATTATTTCAAGATCTCTAACAATTTCTCCTGGAATAGTGATTAGCACTCGAAGCCCTGTTCTGAAACTAATATTTACTCCAGTTTGTACTTCTTCTTGTTTTTTTTCTTGAATCACAATGCAACCATTTTGCTCACCAACACCAGCATTACTGGGTACCGTAATAGTAAAAGGTATTATTTCATTAGTTCCCGAATCAAGTGTGACTTCAGATTTTGCAAGATTTATCCAATTACCAACGTCTTTTTTGGATTCAGATAATTGCTGACAAGCAAAAACACCACCAGATGAAACTACTGAGTCAACAGCGTAAACCAAAAGTGTTTTTTGCTCATCTGTATTATTCAGTATCAAGACTCCTTCTTCTTGAACAGACCCCGGTTCTAGTGTGTGAACAAATATAGACTCTGTCCTGGGATTATCAGAACGAGGATATGCTGGTCTGCCACCTATACCTCCATACCCTATAGCCAATATACTATCAATTAAAGAAAAAATTCCTATTAGAACGATAGAAGCAACAACATAACTCCAAACAGATTGCCTTTTTTTGTAATCGAAAATAGCCATAATTTTTCAATTCTTTTAAATAGTGGCTATAGAAAGTATCAGGCTAATAGTATAATCACTAGCCGCAGGTTGTTCGCCTGGAATTGTTTGGCTGATTGAGACACCTTGCAATGTCCAGTCACCAATATCATCAGACGCTATAGCTCCTGTCAAAAGAGTTATATCGTCGGTAGTTCCTTGTTCAAAAGCATCAGAAGCACCCTTATTAACATCGGTTGTAACGCAAGATGAGCAAGCACCAACTGCTAAAGTTGCTGCTGAGGCATCAATTGTCATTTGTCCTCCGAGACTGTCAGGATCAGCTCCATCTGCACCACAAGTACCATCGTTGTCATTAAAATCAAAATCTGTACCAGAACTATCCCAGACAGTGGTGGTAGCTGTAGCAGCTATAGTGAGTGTCCATCCACCATCTGCTGCGTCGGGATTTTGAACATAAATTTGCTCTGTGGCTGTTCCAAAAGTACTAGTAGCTGTTTGGCAAGCAAAACTGAAGTCGGCAGAATTCATTGTAATTCCAGGACTGCCAACGGTAACATAAGAGTCATCTACGATATCTGTTGCAAGCGTTCCCACGTTAATTGTTTGTGAAAATTCACTAGTGCCAGAGGCTAAAACATAAGTCCCCATTCCTGTAACGCTTATTAACAATATTGTCGCCATAGAAGCTGTGATAATGTTAAACTTTCCCAATAATTTACGAATAATTTTGTGCATGCTTTTTTAAATTTATTGCTTATTTTATCTCTACCAATCTGTTTTCTTTTAAATTTTTAGAGACTTTTCGACTTTATGATTAGGTCAAAACGCTCAACTTTAAACCAGATTAAATAAAATTTATTAATTGTAAAAAAAATATTTGCTAAAGTCACTCCTAATCTTTTATGGTTAGAAATTATAAAATTATTAAATCTTAACATTCTAACTTTTACTTATCTCAACTATCTTATTATTATACCCCACAGGCGTTGCTCTGGTAAATACCTAGAACTGTGGATAATTTTTTCTTATTAAAAATAAAAACTATCTCTATGATAGTTGGAGTTTAATCTTGTTGGGCATCGTGGACGATGTTAGAACTATTATCCAGAAACAAAACGCTTGTTTTTACATTCCAGATTTAGACATAGAGATATAAGTATAGATTTATTCTACCTTATTATTTGTTTATCCCAATAAACGGACTTGCCCCTCCCCAATAAGTTGGAACTTTACCATCCCATTTCTCTATCCAGCGCAATTCTATGACCTTAGGATTTTGCATTAATGCCTGAGCTTCAATCTTAATAGCTTCTGCTTTTCCTTGAGCTTCAGCTATTCTCTGTTGAGCTTCAATTTTTATTCTCTCCAAATCTCTATCAGCTTTAAGTTTCAGCTGCTCAGCCGTAACTTTGGCTTCAATAGCATCGTTAAAAGCGCTTGAAAATTCAAAATCAATAATATTGAACTCATCAACAATAATAAATCGTTCTAATAGCCTTTCAGCAAGAGTGGCTTTTATTTGTTCTTTTACCTCTTCCCTTTTAGTAATAAGCTCTTCGGCAGTAAATTTTGCAGTGATGGCCTTTACTACCTCTTGAATAGTAGGAGATACAACTTTGATATTGTAACCTTTGCCTACTTCCTGCCAAAGTCTATTTACTGTTTCTGGGTTTAAATGATAATTCAAAGCGATTTTTGAAGTTACTATCTGCAAATCTTTGGAAGCTGCACTAATAGGAACTTCGTCTTTTTTGATTTTTACATCTATTTTCACCACCCTTTGAATTATGGGAATCTTGAAATAAAGTCCTTCATTAAAAATCTTGTCTTGAACTGCTCCAAACTGTAAAAGTATCCCTCGCTCACCAGCTCCTATAGTACCAAAAGTGTTAAAAACAACTATAAATACAGCTAAAATAACAAGTATTTTGAAAATAATTTTTTTTGAATTTATTCTTGGTATCCTATTTATGTTTGGTGGATTTGTATTTATGTGTTCCATTTTGATTAAACATCCTCTAAAACTATTTCAATTTATTTTATTTTATCAAAAAATTGTCCAAAAAACAAGTTCTCATCCCAATATTTCGTCAAAGTAAATTCGGATTTTCTGCAAGATCAGCGCCTTTGGCGCTACAATGTTCTACAGTGTTGGGATCGGCTGTGGCATCCTCGGTCTAGAACTAAGGCTTTAAGGATCAGGCGGTTTTAGGGGTGTCTTACCGACGCCCCTCAGTCGGAGTTTTTAAGCTAAAACGAGATAAAATTTTAATTAATGCGGAAATAAAATTTCAGCCAAACACCAAAGCAGTACCAAAAATCCAACCGCCGTAGATAAAAATATGAGAATAGAATGATCTTTTTCCCTTGTAATACCAATAATGCCGACAAAAAAAGCCGCAATTCCGGAAATAAACCCGGCTAACATCGGTAACGCTACTCCAGGCCTCGCAACAATATCGTGTGGTATTGTTTTTCCAGCTGGAATAGATTCATAAAAACTTATAAATGACATACCGATATAAAAAAATACCGGTGTCGCAACAATTAATACAATAGACCACTTGCCTAAAGTAGTTTTTGGCACAAGTTGAATATTTTTCATAAATTTATTTACTTTTGGTGTATCTTTCTTGATTTTATTCTACCAAAAAACCGCTTTCTTAGCGATTTTTTGAACTTAATTTGTTGCGGGACCAGGACTCGAACCTGGATTACCTCTTTCAAAGAGAGACGTCCTACCATTAGACGATCCCGCAAATTTCAACAATTCCCAACTCTAATGGTAATTGTGGTATTGGAGAATATTTCATTTTATTTTGAGCTTCTAAAAAGATATTTAAAATATTTCTTAATTCCTCATTTGTAAAGTCTTTCGATTGTTTTTGCAAGCGCCCTATCTCTTCTTTGGTCAAATTAACAAAGAAATATGTTTATATAGAAACTTGTTTAATTAACTT
>Ga0114923_10002801_pt1 | contig 11786 bp, 12 predicted proteins | sample SumtaG_FD_89578 | JGI IMG/M metagenome (GOLD analysis project Ga0114923, IMG submission 89578) | Deep subsurface microbial communities from Indian Ocean to uncover new lineages of life (NeLLi) - Sumatra_00157 metaG | ecosystem: Environmental > Aquatic > Marine > Oceanic > Sediment | place: near... | reverse complement strand
CCCTGCTCCTGATAACCCGTAAATCCGGCGGCAAATTCGAGTTAAGCGCTTCTTTATACTTTTCCGCAGGTATTGAAGCAATATCAGTAACGAAATTAGCCACCTGTCCGCGGGCGTGCACACCGGAATCCGTTCTACCGGCGCCGGTAACCGGAACTCTGCGGCCGTGCATACCTTTAAGAACATCCTCAAGAGCCCCTTGTACCGTTCTCTGTGAGCGTTGTATCTGCCAGCCGTTAAAATCAGTACCGTCATAAGCCAGGGTTACACTGATATTTCGCTCCCCCAAAACCGCTATCCCCCGACCTACTGCTCTTTTAATTTTTTATTCATCAATTCATAGAGATCCTTGGCTTTTTCCAGTATAGCGGAGGGTTTGCTCCTGGAGGCTTTACCTGTACCGAAAAGCCTGGATACAATTCGTTTACCATTTTCTAAAGCTTTGATTCTTTTCTCCAGATCACTCCTGGGGCCATATTTATACTCCAGCAGTCCGGTTATATAGAGAAAACCGTCATAACCATAATTATTATCAAGATCCGGGCCGTAGTTCAGTCCACTTTCCAGGGCCTCCTGGCCATCCTGTGATCTTTCCAGAGCAAGCAAATAAAAGAAATGTGCTTTTCGATAGAAAATATCACGCAGATAGTCATAATTCTCTCCGGAATATTTACCATGCAGCTCATCAAAAAGCCACGCTGCTCTCAAAGAAGAGAGCCCACGCTTAAAAGTAGGATAGAAACTGGATTCAAAATAATCATAACACCTGATTGCCAGGAAAAAACTTGCCGCACCCTCTGCAAGCTCTCTGAAGGTTGTAAAATCAAGTTCTTTAAATAATATAGAAATGCTCTCAATACGTTGATCAGTATCCTCTTTAAGCTCGCGCAGGGCTTCATTACTCACTTCTTTAAAATCAGCAGCATAAGCTGCATAATAACATGAGGGACATACTATAACCGGATATATCAGCGGTAAAAGCTCTCCATACTTCTGAGAGGGTTCGTAAAATCTCCTCAATTCATCGGAGAGATCACCGGCTATAAGCCTTCCCCTTCCTGAAAGCAGGTCCTCTTTGTAGAATTTTGTACTGCACAAAGGACATTCAATAGGATTTTTAGAAAAAAAAGTTACTTTGACGTGTTCCATATCTGACATAATTAATCCTCGATTACTACCACAGCCAGTGCATTTTCTTTTTCATGGCTTAAGGAAATAAAAATATGCTTGCCCCCAAAACTCCTGAAAGCCCTCCTGGCCGTTCTATATAGATACATTACCGGCTTACCCGAATTCGAATTCATTACTGAGATATCTTGCAGGGCCATACCGCGCAGTCCTACTCCCAGGGCTTTCCCCAGAGCCTCTTTGGCGGCAAATCTGGCAGAAAGGGATAGAATACCCATCTCACCCCTGGACTTTGCCGCTTTGAGCTCATCCGGATGAAAAAAACGTTCAAATAAACCCGGTATATTCTGCCACCTTTTTAAGCGTGATACATGAACCACATCGATGCCAATACCTAAAATCATTGCGTTATATACTCCTGAGATGGATGAATGATCTGGAGCGACAATTCAGTCGGCTCATATTTCAACACCACAAAGCCTTGTGGAATATCCAGCTGCAGGGCTAAGATAAAATCACCATAATGATCAATTGCAGAACAATCAGCCACCAGGCGCAGCTGATTGGGCAATATTTTTTCTATTGCGTTCTGTTTGCCCTGTAGTTTAATGCTGCCTTTAGGAAGCTCTGAAGCGAGCTTAAAATGGGGCGCCAGGTCAATACTTATTATATCAATATCCTTGAAAGTTTTTATGATTACTGCCTCCCTGATAATACCATGAAAATCTATTGCAGTAACTCCGGAAGTTTCAAGGAACGGATTTTCCAGAATTATTTTGACTTTTTCGGAAAAATCTTCTCTTCTTTCGGTAATATCTATCTGCTCTGCTGTTAATTTGTCAATTTTAATCAGCTGGCTATAGGGACCGTTTACTTTTACTGAACTCGGTGAAATATTGTACTGCACAAGCTCAAATCCATGCGCCGGCTGTCCTTTAATGTTAGGAACCACGGATAAGCTCTTTTCCAACTGCCGTTCCAGAGTAAAAGTGATCTCAGAGGGATCCACCCTTATTTCAAGGGGCTCTACGTTCAGAGAGGAGCCGAAGCGCTTTATCTCTACCGGCGCTCGAATAACGCCTTCGGTCACTTCTGTTTTAAATTCAACAATGGCCCGAATATCTTCTTCTAAAATAGTAAAAATGCTTTCTGTTTCACCGCGTAATGTGACACGTACATTTTGGGGGTGAGGGGCGGCAAGAGTGAGCCCGGAAGGTGTATTTATTTGCAGGGGAATACTGAAAAAACGTTCATCAAATGTGTTTATACGGTAAAAAAGGAAGAGCACAATAGCTCCGGCCAGAGAAATTATCTTGGCGGGCCAATTTGCTAACAGTTTCTCAAGTATTTTTCTGCTATCCAAGATCAATGTCCTCTTTTTCATCCTCTCTGAAATTTAAAAGCATTTTCAGTTTATCCGATATTTCCTGTATTGAGAGATCATAGAGAAGATTAGCATCATAAGATAGAGAGATTGCACCATTTTCCTCAGAAACAATTAAAATAATTGCATCAGTCTCTTCGGCCAGGCCTAGAGCCGCCCGGTGGCGCGTACCAAATGATCTTCTGATATCTGGCTGGTCGGATAAAGGCAAAAAACAGCCTGCAGCAACAATCTTATCTTCGCTGATAACGATTGCTCCATCGTGAAGCGGTGTATTTTCTACAAAAACGGTAAGAATAAGACCGGAAGAGAGCTCGGCATTCAAACGGGTCCCGGTTTCAATAATAGTATTTAAACCGACATTCCTGCTGAAAACAATCAATGCACCGCGTTTATGGGCCGAGAGGATCTCAACAGAGTTAATAACAGCCTCAACATGATAGGAGCGCACTCTGGAGTTTATCCGGAACCAATCACTTTGACCTATCCTGGTAAAGATCCTTCTCAGCTCAGGCTGAAATACAATTGCCATGGCAATTACCAATCCGGGAACAAGCATATTAAGGATCCAAAGGAAGGTGGTAAGATGCAGAAAAAAGGCTAATAGATAAATAAGACCTATGAGCAGGGTGCCCTTTATAAGCTGGATAGCCCTGGTCTGCACCAGGATTTGATAGGTTTTGAAGATAAGATAGGCAAGGAGCATAACATCCAGTGAGGGAATTATAAACTCACGGAACAGCCAGTTCCTGGTTAACCAATCCAAAAAACCCTCCAGTGATTAATAATTTACCCCGCGTACCGCATCGATGATCTGGACCATTTCCAAAGCATCCGGCACATCGTGCACACGGACAATATTTGTCCCATTTAGGATAGCCAGGGTATTGGCCGTTATTGTTCCGGTCAATCTATTCTCAATCGGCTGTTTTATTATTTCAGCAATAAAAGATTTCCTGGATATCCCGATAAGAATCGGAAGATTTAATGATTGCAGAGAGACAAGCTGCTGAATAATACGCAGGTTATCCTCAACACGCTTGCCGAAACCGATTCCCGGGTCCACAATAATTTTCTTGCGCGAAATCCCGCAGTTTTGAGCAAAAGCTACTGCTGACTTAATCTCTTAAAATGTCACTTACCGTATCCTCATAAAAGGGTTCATCCTGCATGTCTTTAGGAATGCCGCGCATGTGCATTATGATTACGGGAACCCCCTTTTCCGCAATAAGCTTTGCCAGATCGGTATTCTGTCTGAGACCGGAGATATCATTTACAATATCCGCACCGGCTTCTATGGCTTGTTCAGCGACTTCATACTTGCGTGTATCTATGGAAATCAATACTCCGGATTTTTCCCTGATCATCTTGATGACCGGGATCACACGTTTAAGTTCTTCACTGGTTTCCACCGATTCGGAACCGGGTCTGCTTGATTCTCCCCCAACATCAATTATATCCACACCGGCAGTGATCATTTTTTGTGCCTTCGCTTCAGCGCTTTCCTGAGTCTGGACGCGGCTATCCGGATAAAAAGAATCAGGAGTACAGTTAATGATGCCCATGACATAGGTTTTATTGGAAAAATCAAGAATCCTCTCGCCCCAGGCTATTTTCAGATTATTCGCAGGTAAAGACTCTTCAATCTCCCGGCTGAGATGATCAAGGTTAAAAGGTTCTTGGCGAAGCCGCTGCAACAGACGATAGAGAGTGTACCTACTGCAGGAAACGATAACATCACTTTGCTCGGAAAGAGAATGGCCGGACCCATCATTCATAACTACTGTGCCATCCAGCTCTTTCATGCAGGATTTTAGTAGAACTGCCGATCCCGTATCAACATTTTCCAGTTTTATTGAATAATTGAACAGCCGGTCCTTGTAGGCGGATATATTACTTTGGCTCAAACCAATCGCCTGCAGATTCTTTTTTATATCATTAGCACTGCGGAGATCAATAACATGAGCGTTGTAAAGTTCCATGGAATCGGTCATAGAGGGTAAAAATATTCTAACAACTCTGAGGATGGGGTGTCAAGACGACCGGAGGAAGTCCTTTAGGGCGACCGACTAGGAAGTCTTGACACCTGACCGACTGGCGAGGGTTGTCAGCGACCGGAGGAAGTCCTTTAGGGCGACCGGAGGAAGTCCCCGTGGGACGCCTGCTTCAGATGAAAAAAGAGAATATCGCCCTTCCTCTCAGTAAATAGCTTCCTGCTACGCTCTTTAAAACCGCTTAATAGTTCCTCAAGCTGCTGTGCAGAAATACGCCTGAATGGCTGAAGCGAATTTTCCTGCGGCAGGGTCAAGGCAACAGTGCCGAAGAGCTCTCCGTCAGCCTTAAGAACTCTGTTTACCTGCCTTATTGTTTCTTCCAGGTTTATAAAAACATTAAAGCTGAAAAAAACCACACATAAATCGACGCTATTATCGGGCAATGGCAGCCGTTCAACATCGATTCGCCAGAAAGAGGCATTTGAATCATCCTTAAAGAGAGAATGGCTCTGTTTCAGCATTTCAGAAGATATATCCAGGCCCAGATAATGGGAATCACCCGGAATGAAAGAGCCTACCGGAAAGGAGGTTCCGCACCCCAGATCCACAATAAGTTTTTTCCGCGCTTCAGCTACCACCCTCTCTATTAATTCAGAATATTCCCGCCAGGGACATTCCAGCTCTTCAACCATTGTTACAATCATACTGTCATAATCGACCGCGGAATTATCAAAATAATCACAGATATTCGTCAGTTCTTGAGTAAGAGAAAGGGGGGTAAGAAGATCGGCGACACCTGAATTCCGGGGATAGATTATACCACAGCCGGAGCAGTTGAGGGTTTCACCATTTCGTCGCAGCTTCTCTCTACAGCGAGGACATTCAGGCGGAAACAGTTGCATAATAGTTGTATTATGCTTATTATTCCCCGACCTGTCAATTTGCATAAGGAGCTAGATTGTGCAGCTGCAGACTGTTTTATACTCGATACTGCTCTCCCTTTTGCCCATCTCGGAGTTAAGAGGAGCAATCCCTTATGCTCTCTCACAGGGGATGCCAATTGTATCGGCCTATCTGATCTGCGTAGGGGCTAACATTCTGGTTGGACCGCTCGTATTCCTCTTTCTCTCGACCCTGCACCGGATTTTCTGTTTCTTGCGCTTCTATCGGACAATTTTTAATAAAGTAGTAAAACGCTCCAGAAAACGGGTAGAGGAAAAAATCAACCGTTTTGGTTATTTGGGTCTGGTTATCTTTGTTGCCATCCCCTTGCCCATTACCGGTGCGTACACCGGCGCTTTAGGCGCCTGGGTTTTGGGCATGGAAAAGCGAAAATCCTTTGTGGCCATAGCTGCCGGGGTTATTATTGCCGGCTTTATCGTGGCCATGATTTCTGTTCTGGGCATAAAAGCGCTAAATATCTTTCTGAAGTAAACGGATAATAAATGACAAATGATTTTTCCACTGTGCTTAACCAGCAGCAGTATGAAGCGGTAACCAACCTTAAAGGCCCGCTTTTAATTCTTGCCGGAGCCGGCTCCGGCAAAACCCGGGTAATTACCCACCGCATTTCCAACCTTATCAGCAGCGGCATTCCCCTATCTTCCATTCTGGCGGTTACTTTCACCAACAAAGCGGCCAGGGAAATGTTTGCACGCATTCGCTCGCTTGATCGAAGGAAAAAGCTGAATGATCTGACAATCTGCACCTTTCATGCGCTGGGTTTGAAAATACTGATAAAATTCGGAGATTTGCTTGGTTTTAAGGGTAATTTCACCATCTACGACCAGACAGATAAACAATCCCTTATCAAAGAGCTGATCCACGAACTTAACCTTGAGAGTGAATCTACGGATACCTGGCAGATATCTGCGTTATTTTCTGCCATTAAAACATTCCAGAAATCCTGGAATGAAGACATAAGGCAATACCGTATTCTTTTTAACGAATACAACACACGTTTAAAGCTATTGAATGCAGTAGATTTTGATGATTTGATTGTTCTACCGGTAAAATTATTCGACTCTTTTCCTGATTCGCTCTCTTACTATCAAAACAAATTCCAATATATAATGGTGGATGAGTTCCAGGATACCTCAAGCCGGCAATATGAATTAATCAGGCTCCTTGCCGCAGAGCACCGTAACATCTGTGTTGTGGGTGATGACGATCAATCCATATATTCCTGGCGCGGGGCCAGTTTCGAGAATATAGCCAAATTTGAAAAGGATTTCCCTGAACGCCGGGAAATAAAACTGGAACAAAATTACCGTTCAATGCGTAATATTCTGATTGCCGCCAATTGTCTTATTGCCAACAATAAGAAAAGAAAAAGAAAAGACCTTTGGACCAAAGGCGGAGACGGGGATCATATTCAAATATTCTTTCCCGAAGATGAGCGCCAGGAAGCGCATTGTATTGCCGACCACATCCATTCGCTGGCCATTAAACAGAGAATACCTCTTAACCAATTCGGTGTTTTGGTACGAACAAATAATCTAATGAGAATACTTGAAGAGGCTTTTCGCAGAGAAAATCTTCCTTACCGGGTATCGGGTGGATTGAGTTTTTACCAGAGAAAAGAGGTAAAGGATCTCATTGCCTATTTGCGTGTTCTGGCGAATCCGGATGATAATACAAGCCTGCTGCGAATTATCAATACACCACGGCGTGGTATTGGCAAGAAAGCACTGGAATTTATAATAGAAACAGCAGAAAAAAATTCCTGTTCCCACTTTTCCGCTATTGCTTTGATCGCGGAAAAAAATCAACCGGCAACAAATGAAAAAATGCGGGAATCAATAGGCAGCTTCTTTAACCTCATTGAGCAATATAGGGAAAATATCTTAAGCGGCAGGAAAATGGCTCCGGTCCTGCAGTCACTGGTAGACAGCATTGAGTACCGCGCCTTCCTGTTCCAGGAATATCAGAAACCGGCAACCGCTAAATTGAAATATGATTATAATGTTCTGGGACTCATTGAATCGCTGGCTTATTTCGAGAATGACCCGGATAACCTGGAGCCAGGTCTCTTTAATTATCTGAACCTGATCACCCTTGCTAATCAGGAAGATTCAACAGAAGAAAATGATCAGGATAAAATAAACCTGATGACTATACACGCCTCCAAGGGTCTTGAATTTGAAGTGGTTTTTATTGCTGCAGTGGAAAAAGACATTATGCCCCACATTCGCTCTCAGGAATCCGGAGAAATGAATATAGAAGAAGAGCGCCGGCTCTTTTATGTTGCCCTTACCCGGGCAATGACCAAATTATATATCAGCGCCGCAGCTTCCAGGAAAAAACACGGGAAACTAATCGAAACCGAACCATCACCTTTTATTGCTGAGCTGCCTGAAGAACTCTTAGAAATCCAGGAAAAAGAGGTTCCGGTTACTCCTGATCAGGCTGATCGGTATTTCAGCGACTTGAAGAAGTTATTACCGGTAAAATAAAAGCCGGTGCCCATTTTAACAATTACGGACACCGGCTCCTGGTATTCAGCCTGAACTTTTACACTCTTTATTTCCTATTTCTCAGTACCGCCTGTGCGGCAGCAAGACGGGCAATTGGTACCCGGTAGGGAGAACATGATACATAGTTCATTCCCACACGATAGCAAAAATCTATCGATGAAGGTTCTCCGCCATGTTCGCCGCAGATTCCTACCTTTAAATCGGGGCTGATTGATCTCCCCTTGGCGATACCCATGTCAACCAGTTGGCCGACTCCTTCCTGATCTAGTGCCTGGAAGGGATCATTCTCTAATACGCCTTTTTCAATATATTCCGGCAGGAATACACCGGCATCATCCCTGGAATAGCCAAAGGTCATTTGCGTCAGGTCATTGGTGCCAAAAGAGAAAAAGTCGGCAACTTCTGCAACTTTGTCAGCGGTAAGTGCGGCACGCGGTATTTCAATCATAGTGCCGATCCAATACTTAACCTTAATCTTCTTTTTAGCAAATACCTCTTTTACTACAACTTCAGCATTTTCTCTAAGGCGCCTGAGCTCTTCTGCAGTACCGATAAGCGGTATCATGATCTCCGGATATACCTTCACCTTTTTCTTAGCCACGTCACAGGCTGCCTCCATAATGGCCTGCACCTGCATATCATATATTTCCGGATAGGTTATACCCAACCGGCAGCCACGGTGTCCCAGCATTGGATTTAGCTCATGGAGAGAGTCTATCTTAGCTTTAAGCTTTTTCACCGAGACTCCGGACTTCACAGCAAAGGCTTTTATCTCTGCATCCGTTTTTGGTACAAACTCATGGAGCGGCGGATCAAGAAGCCTGATAGTAACCGGAAGGCCATCCATGGCTTTAAATATTCCGGCGAAGTCCTTTCTCTGAAGGGGTAGAAGTCTCTTTACTACCTTTTTGCGGCTTTCCAGATCTTCAGCTATAATCATTTCCTGGAAAATCTCCAATTTTCCCTCATCAAAAAACATATGCTCCGTACGGGTGAGACCTATACCCTGCGCACCGAAATCCCGCGCTAATTTCGCATCTCTGGGAAGGTCAGCATTTGTTCTAACCCGGAATCCCTTCTCTTTAATGTTTTTCCTTACTGCAGACATGCGGATCTCATCGGCCCAGGTAAGAAATTTAGCAAAATCACCGCTGATTTTCGGTTTGATAAGCTTGAGCTCACCGGCAAATACTTCACCGGTCGAACCATCGATACTCATCCAGTCACCCTCTTTAAAGGTGCTTTTCTTAATTGTTGCGCTCTTACCGGAAATCACCACATCCTTGCACCCCGCTACACATGGGGTACCCATTCCCCTGGCTACCACTGCGGCATGAGAGGTCATACCTCCGGTGGAAGTCAAGATACCCTGGGCCACATGCATACCGCCGATATCGTCAGGTGAAGTTTCCTTTCGTAGCAGCAGCACCTGTTTACCGGCAGCAACCCACTCTTCAGCATGATCTGCGGAAAAGACAATCTGGCCGCTGGCAGCCCCCGGAGAAGCATTCAGACCCTTAGTTAAGGTTTTATACTCTCTCTTCAGCTTTGGATCTATCATCGGGTGTAAGAGCTGATCGAGCTGTTCAGGTGTAACCCGGGAGATGGCTTCTTCTTTTGTGATCAGCTTTTCAGCAACCATATCTACAGCTGTTTTAACTGCAGCCATACCGGTACGCTTGCCGGTGCGGGTCTGCAGTAAATACAGCTTTCCTTCCTGAATGGTAAACTCCAAGTCCTGCATGTCTCTGTAATGTTTTTCTAAACGGAGGCGCATGCCATCAAGTTCATTGTAGATCTCCGGGTGCTTACGCTTCAGGGTAATCAAAGTCTGGGGTGTTCGTATACCGGCAACAACATCCTCACCCTGGGCATTCATCAGGTATTCCCCATAGAAAACATTTTTACCGGTTGAGGGGTCGCGGGTAAAACATACTCCGGTTCCGGAATCTTCACCAAAATTACCAAAAACCATGGACTGCACATTTACGGCAGTACCCATTAATCCCTTGATATTATTTATGGCACGATACTTAATGGCCCTGGGATTATCCCAGGAACCAAATACCGCATTGATGGCTCCCCATAGCTGCTTTTCAGGCTCCTGGGGAAAATCTTTTTTTGTATGCCTCTTATATATCTTTTTATACCTGGCAACCACTTTCTTCAGATCATCTACATCAAGCTGAGTGTCCTCCTCGATACCCTTTTCCTTTTTTACACTGCCAAGCTCCTGCTCAAAGTCATGGTGAGGAACACCCATTACCACGTTTCCATACATCTGGATAAAACGCCTGTATGCGTCCCAGGCAAAACGTTCATTGCCGGACATCTCTGCCAGACCGTTCACCGCCCTGTCAGTTAATCCCAGGTTCAGTACGGTATCCATCATACCCGGCATGGAGACTGCCGCACCTGAACGAATTGAAACCAGAAGCGGATCTTTAGGATCACCGAGCTTCTTTCCCATCAGCGATTCCAATTTTTTCAGATCCTCTTTTACTTGAACTCTCAGGGATGCGGGATATCTATTATTATTTTTATTATAAATATCACAAACCTCGGTTGAAATTGTAAAACCCGGGGGCACAGGAATTCCTATATTGGTCATCTCTGCCAGGTTGGCGCCCTTACCGCCAAGCAATTCTTTCATCGCTGTTTTACCTTCAGCCTTACCGCCGCCGAAGAAATATACAAATTTATCTTTATCCACCTAAAATACCTCCATCTGTACTATTGTTTTTATTTTATTGCCGTAAATCTAAAACAAAAAAAACCGGCTGTCAACCTGACCGAAGGAAATCCCCATGGGACGCCCGACCTACCGCCGGGTTCATCGGTTCAAGAAATTGAGAGAAGCCCTAAAAAAGCTATTTTGACCCAATATCTAGAAATCTCTTACCTTCCTTGATGATTCTTTGTTACCATCCACCTCCAATGCAGTAGAACGGGCTGCCCGGCGCCCTCACAAAATACAGAAGAGTATATATTGTGTGAGAACGCGGGATCATAGCAACCAACATATAGCCACTGACATACAGCGAGACATATACAGGTTTTAGTACTCCTGATCCTACGGCATCAGGTATTTGCTAACGGCTTCAACGAATCCTTCCGCCCTCTTCAAGGTTGTTTCAGCATCCTTTGATGTGACAGGCTCAATTACCTGGTAGTCGGATACCTGTCGAAGGTTGAAGATATCATGGAAAGCTTTGGAAAGCTCTTTGGAAAACAAACCCTTTAACACAAATTCGGTATCAAAAAGACTAATCACACCGCTATGCTTACGGGGAACCTTTCCTATTTTCTGCAATAGAGCGAGTACAGCATAGAACATAGCATAGTAAGAGCGGTTGATGATGCTGCGAGGGCTGCGGTCTCCGTCCAGAAGTACCTTAGCATCCATAAGCGATTCTTCTGCCTGGTCCAGCCGGTGACATATAAGAACAAGAATTTCGTCATCTTTCATACAGCTATCCCTTCCTCTTCAACCGCTTGTGCGAACAAGGAATATTTTTCAGGACCATTTTCCCATTTATCGCGGGAAACAACAACGGGAGACACTACAAGACCATACTCAAAGCCTGCTTCCCAGGCGCAGTCACTTATATGTCTCCTCGCCTCTGCAGTATTCGGTCCGCTCAGAATCACAAGTACATCCATGTCGGATTCAGGATCTGCATCGCCCCGTGCGCGTGATCCAAATACCACTATACGATGCAGCGCCACACGCTGTGATAGCAGCAGTTTGAAATTATTTACAATTTTTTTCTCAATTTCCTTCATGAACTCTCCCTACTTCAT
>Ga0114923_10002800_pt1 | contig 11788 bp, 6 predicted proteins | sample SumtaG_FD_89578 | JGI IMG/M metagenome (GOLD analysis project Ga0114923, IMG submission 89578) | Deep subsurface microbial communities from Indian Ocean to uncover new lineages of life (NeLLi) - Sumatra_00157 metaG | ecosystem: Environmental > Aquatic > Marine > Oceanic > Sediment | place: near... | reverse complement strand
ACCTTCAGGTCCAAGATCTATCACCCAATCTGCCGACTTGATGATGTCCAGATGGTGTTCGATGACAATGACCGTGTTCCCTGCGTCCACCAGCTTGTTGATGGTCTTCAGAAGCATCTGAATGTCCTCCATGTGCAAACCAACACTAGGTTCATCCATGATGTACAGGTTGTCCTTCAGCTTCTTCAGCTTACCAAGCTCCTTAGCGAGCTTGATTCGTTGCGATTCCCCACCACTCATTGTCGGAGCTGGCTGTCCCAGTTTCAGATATCCCAGACCGAGGTCCATCATTGTCTGTGTTTTGTGACGGATGAGTCGAGTGTTCTTGAAGAACTCGTTTGCCTCTTCTACCGTCATGTCCAAGATATCACCGAGGCTCTTTCCATTGTACTTGATCTCAAGCACTTCTTCACAGAACCTTGCACCTTTGCAAACAGGACATACAGTCTGAATATCTGGCATATACTGAAGCTCGATCTTCACAAGACCGTCACCGGTGCACTCTGAACAGCGTCCCTCAGTAGAGTTAAAGCTGAATCTTCCAATCTTGTATCCACGCTCTTGTGCTTCTGGTGTGTCTGTGAAGAGCCGACGAATCTTGTCGAAGAACCCTACATAGGTTGCAGGTATACTTCTGGAGCTTCTGCCGATTGGACTCTGGTCTACAATGCGCACATCCACTATGTTCTCGATTCCTTCTAGTTTGTCCAGCTTACCTGGAATTACTCGTAGGTCTCTCATATCATGGATGATCTTCTTACCGAGTACGTCTTCGATGAGCGTACTTTTGCCGCTCCCTGAGACCCCCGTGATACAGATGAAAACTCCAAGCGGGAACTCCACATCTATGCCTTTCAGGTTATTCTCGCGAGCTCCGATGACCTTCAGCGACTTGCCGTTCGGACTACGAGCCTTGCCCAGATATGGAATCTCTTTCTTTCCAGTCAGGTAGTGTCCTGTCAGGAACTTCGGGTTGTCTATTATCTCATCGTAATGTCCTTGTGCCATAATCTCACCACCATGGAGACCTGGGCCTGGACCGATTTCGATAATATTGTCTGCTTGCTTGATAGTATCCAAGTCGTGTTCTATCACGATTACTGTGTTCCCCGTGTCACGGAGACGTTTGAGGATGTCTATAATCCTGTTACAATCTCTCATATGCAAACCGATTGATGGTTCATCTAGTACATACAACATCCCCATGAGCTCAGAGCCTAGCTGAGTCGAGAGCTTGATTCTCTGAGCTTCTCCAGCACTCAAGGTTCGGGCACGTCTGTTCAGTCGTAGATAGTAGAGTCCGATGTCGACAAGAAGTTGAACTCGTTTCCGTAATTCGGACATGACTTGGTTCCCTGCCTTCTCTTTCTCCTCAGGAATCTTAATCGAGTCAAGATAATCAAGAAGATGATTGATAAAGTACTCACCAAGCTCATCGATGTTCTTCTTACTAACAGTCACCAACATTCTCTGAGCGATGAGTTTCTTACCTCTACAGTCAGGACAGGTGTGTTCAGCCATAAACTTCCTGTACCATTCATAGCGCTCACCCTTCTTCCGGTCGTTCCTGTAGAATCTATCAAGCCAAGTGCAGATTCCCACATAACGAACCTTCTTTCCGGCGTCACGATGTCTATACTTGTTCGGCCAGTCTGGGGGCTCCTGTAGAATAAACTCTTCCTCGACTCCATGGAAGAACTGGTCCTGTATTTCTTGAGGAAGCTCTCCGAAAGGAGTATCCAAGTCGAATCCTAAGTGCTGACTCAAACTATACATCCAATACTTTGGATACCATTGCACTGCTCCCTTCGCTATGATCTTCTCCGGGTTTACGATCAACAAGCGAGCATCTGCCTTCATCAACATCCCTACACCTAGACATGTAGGACATGCATTGTCAGGCAGGTTTGCTGAGAAGGCTCCTGGGAGAAGTGTGTGCATCAGGATATGATGGTCCTTACATCCGAAGGACTTGTAGAACTTCTGTCGAATATCTACAGGTACTTTGTCAGAGACCTCGAACCTGATGAAGCCGCTTCCAACTTCCTTTGCGTTCTCTATTGATAGTGCAAACTGATGATACAGGTCTTTCTTGATGATGATTCTATCCACAACTACTTCGATGCGATAGTCTTTCTCCTCATCGAGTTCTAGGTCTTCGCTGACCGTGTGGGGTTCATCATCGACTCTGATTCTCTTGTACCCTTTCTGTCGTATATCATCGAACAGGTAAGGATAGTCCTCATCATAGAACTTGTTCACAGGAGCAAGTATCTCGACACTGGTCCCTTCGGGAAGTGTCATGAGGTGATCAACAATTTGGTTTGCGTTGCGTGTCTGGATCTTCTTGTTACAGTAGGGGCAATGAGCCTGTCCAAGTACTGAGAAGAGTATTCTCAAGTAGCTCGAGATATCCGTCATACTCCCAACTGATGATCTTGGGTTCTGCGTTCCAGTCCTCTGCTGTATAGCAACGACTGGTGAGAGTCCAAGTATTGAATCAACATCTGCTCGTTCTAGCATCGGTAGCATTGTTCGAGAAGTTGCTGACATAGATTCGAAGAACTTGCGTTGACCTTCTGAAAAAATAACGTCAAAGGCTAGCGAAGTTTTCCCAGAGCCCGACACTCCTGTAATAACAGTGAGCTTGTCTCGGGGGATGTCCACTGACACGTTCTTTAGATTATTCGTTCTAGCATTAACTACACTAATGTGTTCTCTCATGCATTCATGCCTCCCTACACCAGTTTTACCACCTGTCTCCGTTCGCAATGAAGGGACAAAGCAGCCTGATGATAGTTTGAGGTTTCTCACGATATGAGAAAGTATCTTGGCGTGGAACTTGAATGAATATATAGAATTTGGTCTCAGTAGGATGAAGATGTTATATGAGAATTGTTTGGTTTCTATCTACGCTTTATCAATACAATAATCAAAATTACGACAACTCCTCCAACACCACAAATCAAGATAATTTCCAGAGTTAAAGGTCCGATTAGAGTTCCATTAGTTGTGTTGGTAGTTGATGTTGTACTCGATGTGGTTGTTGTTGTAGCGGTAGTAGTAGTTGTTGATGTAATTACTACTTCCTGAACATCGTATAATTTGATTAGCGACCAAGCCCAATTTCCATGAACATCTTCAGCATATACCCTGTATGTCACCTGAGTGTTATTTTGGAATCCAGGTATCTCTGCTATCCAATCTGAGTTGTTATAGACCATGGTGATGTTGTGCCAAACTAAGCCACTATCGGTCGAGTATGAGAGAATCACCTCTACCAGAATGCTGCTTTCGAAGATCTCAGCTGATATTGTGACATTCTGGTCTGGAATGGGAAACATTGGTGCATGATTCACGATGAGATTTGGAGGGTATATATCAACTATCACTGAAGGATATCTATCAACACTTCCTGCTGATCCAGAAATCAGATAATGAGGAGGAATATAGTCACTCCATCTATTCCCTCGATCAACACCATTGTCCCATGTATTTGAACTACCGTCATCTAGAGCATTACCTTGAACATTCCATCCAATTGTATTGTCATAGATTTCAAATCCATTTGAATCTCCCCAAAGAAAAACACCATATCCTTCATTGTTGGTTATAGTGTTGTTTCTTATGAAACAGTCCTCTGATTCGTAACTGGTAATGCCATCATTTTGATTACTGTAGATATTATTATCTACAACTTGGCAATCATGAGATTTGTATAATGAAACTCCATGAAAGTTATGGGTGAGAGTATTATTACTAACTGTGCTGTTCCTCATGTAATAGATGCGGCAACCTGATCCCGTGTTGTTATTGAACACATTATTAGAAACATTGCAGAAGTAGGAGTGAGTCATGAATGTACCGTTTCCATGCTTAGAAATAGTGTTATTCTCGACAACACAAAATTCTCCTCCGAGTTCGATACCATCTGTGTTTGAGTTCTCTAATCCTATCAAAGTGTTGTTGATAACTCTAGTACCATTTGCACCATGAATCCGAATTCCTGCTGAAGCAACGGTATTGTAGATCGTATTATTCCGTACCGTGCAATTCGTACAAGTGGATCCTATTGAGAACGCATTGAAGTTCCTGTCAAAGACACTATTTTGAAGAGTACAATTAGTTGCATAGTAAAATGAAACCATCAAACGGTGAGCTTTGCCTACAAAATCAGTAATCGTGCAGTTGCTTACAAAGGCTAACCTTACAGTCGAGTTGACAAAATATCCATTCTTTACAACAATCTCAGAGCAATTGAAAATTATAGCTGCACCATATCCTGATAGATCAACAGTTGTATCAGTTAAATTGTAGAAGTACGCAATTGGTAATCCATTCACAGTATTATCAGCCAAATCGTGAATCCAATGTGCAATTTCTTCGCCTGAGAAGCTTGGAGTCGAATTAATGAAAACATTTCCTTTGATTGAGCAAAGACCTGTAGATTCACTAAGATTAATACCCAAGAGACCTCCAATTACGATGTTATCTTCAATCTCGAGATCCTCACAAAGCCAAGCATTAACTGCAAACCATCGACTGCCTGTATATGTACTATTTACCAATGTGCAGTTCTCTGAGAATTTTATCAGTACTCCGTAAGCTATGTCTACGAAGGAGCAGTTGGTAACGACTCCATTGGTTAAATTGGCTAATTCTATACCTATGTTGAGATTATCACCAACAATCCTTGTGAAAGAACAATTACGAATGATGAAATGACTAGATGTATTGGTAATGCTCAAACACACATCCGTTGTAGAGAATTCATATCCTTCAATGATATAGGGACCTGACTCTGATCCGTTGCCTGTCCAACTCTCTACTAGAGCAGTTGACGTAAATTCATCATTTCCAAAAATCACTATATTATCGTGTGGATCCAGATCCGTACTGACAAACTTACTCTCTTTGCTTGTTTCATTTGTTGAAAATTCTTCATTGAAACCAAGCATGATTGGTTCAGTCCCTACTAGCCCAATAATCATTATAACAATCAACAGAATGGTTAGTTTCTTCATTCCTGAATCCCCTTCTACACATGCTGCGTTGTAAGAGGTTATGATATGTCTTCCGCAGTTTAGGTCTTGATTAGAATATGAAACATATACGTTCAACTTCATTGATATGTTTCTACTCGTAATTGGTTAGAGGAATATGTTGTCACCATAGAATCCTGAACCAAAGAATACAGGACCTGCCCATAATCCGACACCATCACCATCATCATCGTATAATGGAGTTTCATCCCAACTATCATGTATTGCTGCATAGAGGAATGCTTCACGCATGGAGATACGACCATCAACATTGATGAAGTCTGCATCTGCACCACCAATATTGCCTGGTAGTTGATATCCTATGAGAGCTGACATAAAGTGGTATACGAACTCGTCCCATTGTCCCTCGGTGTCACAAGCATACGAACTTTCACCATCTTCACATGCAGTCATGATAACTCGATTGGGAGCACTGATATCGGGAATAAATTGACCTGACCAACACTGTTCCATTAAGATGATCATATGATGACACGTTATCGAGTCCAACCAACCTGCGACCTCAGTAGTATTCAGATATTGGTCACCGCCATTGGGCCAATAGGTTGTAATCCCACTCGACCCGCCATGATTTGTTGTGAAGAAGAACAACGTATCTCGCGATGTAAGTGTTTGATTGAGTTCCGAGAAAACCGTTTCCACTGATGTTTGAGTGGCAGGATAATCAACAGGTGTGTTCGCGTCCTCCCCTACTCCATCCTTATAGATCACATAGATATTATCCGCTGGGTAACCATTCATCTGTAGAATGAAATACATATAGATTAAATCATTCCAATATCTGTAGTATGCTTTGTCGGCTCTCCACCCGCCGCTATACAGAACTGCATATTTCCGAGCAAGAGGTTCGATTTCTGGTAAGTCAAGACCTTCTAAGATTGAGGTATCTAGAACTTTGTCCTCGAAGACTCCCGGAACTACATCAGTTCGTATTCTTTGCTCAATGTATCTTAGTGCGATTATTATATCCTCGATTGGGTCACAGGATGGATCTACTTCACAGGTTACATCCCTACATCGGCCAAGAGGTTCCAATGATGGCACTACATCCCCAAGAATAAACGAGAGCGTCTTTTCAGAACCGTTTGTGTTATTCAGAAAATCCAGTGGATTGTCCACGAGAACCATATTTCCCGCAGCCATCACAATGTATCCAGTAATAGTAACTATCTTTCCAACATAGGATTCTAGATTATCTAAAACTTCTCCAGCAGTAACTGGAACATCCTGAAGAGGTACCCTCGATTGATAGATTGTGAAGTAGTAGATTGTTGCTGCATTAGTACCAATGAGAACTATTGCCAATGCGATTAGTGCAATAGGTCTCTTAGAGCTTCCTTTCTTCTTCGACATAATCCCAACCACTTTGCAATGCTGACTAAATCCGAACAATAAAAGAAGGTCCCTATAAATTGCTTGAGAGCAGAGTTCTTACTCCTGTTTGTAATAGTATGTTTCCCATGTCATAGGATTGCTGTAACCTAATTTCAGAGCAAGCTTGACTGATGCTTCATTTGCTGCATCCCAATGTGGAACAAGGTTCTTTTCTAAACTATACTCAATAAGAGCTGCACAAACTACTGTGGCCAATCCTTTCCTTCTGTATTTGGGGAAATTCTCTGTAAATACTTGAATCTCAAACTCGTTTTTGAATGGAAAGGGTGTGTACGCGTAACTTGCAAGTTTATCATTGTCATCTACTATGCAGAATCCAAAACCATCTACTACTAGATTCTCAATCTTTCCAAAATACATCTGAATCTGTATTGCGTACTCGTGATTGATTTGAGGTAACACATCTAGGTCGAGTTCCTTGAGACTGTATCCTTCAGGAAGACCTTCTTGTAATTTTCTTAGGTGAGTGATATCGAGACTTCTGTGATCAAAATGCGTACGATGATTCACAACCAATCTCTTTCCGAACTCCTTCTTGAGTAGCTCACTCCAATTTTCATCTGGAACTATGAATATGGTAAGTGGAGGTAGTGATTTTATGAACTCAATAGCTACAGGATTTGTAGTATCCCCTACTAGGAAAATCATCATAGGTATAGAGTACATTGCAACATTTGGTGAATCAACGCTATCTACAGATAGTGAACCTATTCCTGAATGAACACATGGATTGATGACACTCTGTGAAAGAATGTGAGATTCGAATAAGTTTGCTACTTTCTTCCAATGTTCAATATCAAGTTCATATAGCATCTAGTCACACCATAATCCTCGTATGAATCATAATGAGGACTATTTACATTCTTAGGTTGGTATTTCATTCCCAATCCAGAAGTCGTTACTCACCTTCGAAACTCCTGACTTCAGTTACGTCTTGTGTTGCTTCCAAGGTTCCCATAAACTGCGAATCAACAATGCACATAAGGGGGAGAATTCGAAGGTTTTAGTGTGATTGTCCATGAAGAAAGTTATTATCGTCTATGAGAGTGTGTATGGGAATACAAAGAAGGTTGCAGAGGCGATAAGCGAAGGGATTAGCGGAAATTCAGAGCTTGAGACAATTGTAAGAAAGACTGGAGAGATTCACACTGACGTTCTTTGTGACTATGATGCAATCTTGTTGGGCTGTCCGAATCACAACCAAGAACCCGCACGCAATCTCTTGAAGTTCATCGATCGAGCTTCAATTGTACATCTGAATGGAAAGATTGGCGCTGTCTTTGATACCTACACTGGAGGTAACAAGGATGTTGCAGCGAAGAAATTAGAAACGAAGGTCCGGGAAAAACTACCAGGCATTGATTTGATAGATTGTTTATCTTTCAAAGTTACTGGACGAAAGGGACCACTTGTAGATGATGAGGAAGAAAAAGCACTACAATTCGGGATTCAATTCGGACAAAAACTACTTGCATGATAGTATTCTGTTTCCTTCCTTACTCATTCCATTCTACCTAAGAATCCACATTCTTAGGTTTGTATTTCATTCCCAATCCAGAAGTCGTTATCAGCACCTTTCGAATACCACCACAACTCTCTCAACCAACCGGAACCTATGCATACTTGTCCAACATGTTCATTGAACCAGAATATCGAGGGAAAGGTGTCGGAAGGGCACTACTTGATTATGTAGTTGATTATTGTAAAAGTGAGCAGATAGGTTTCCTCTTCTTACATGCCTCTGACAAAGGACTTCCTTTGTACAAATCCATAGGCTTTGGAAGCTCTGAACGACTAATGCATCTTCGCACTTTTGACCATTCTGAATAAGCCCTCATTTTGAGTAAATTATCACACTTTATTAGGAACGTCACTTGAGTTCATTTCATGGCAGATTTACAGATTAAAGAAATTGTGCCCGGGTCTGGAGCATCTCCAACTCAGGGTCAGACTGTTGTTGTTCACTATACTGGATGGCTTACTGATGGAAAGAAATTCGATAGTTCAGTAGACCGAGGTGAACCTTTCGAATTTCAGATTGGTGTTGGCCAGGTCATCCAAGGATGGGACCAAGGCGTTCTCACAATGAAAGTAGGTGGTAAGAGGAAACTTACAATTCCCCCAGAACTAGCATATGGTGACAAGGACGTCGGTGGTGGATTGATTCCTCCAAACTCAACTCTGATTTTTGAAGTTGAGCTATTGAACCTGAAGTAGTCGGATTCTATTCCGAAAAAAAGAACGAAATGAATCCAAATGAAGCTTATATGCTTCCTTGACTGGTACAAAATATCGCTTTTGAGAGGAATTAGGGTGAAGCGCGCACTTGTACTCGTTATTCTAGTAATATCGATATTTACCATGGTCAATCCAATCGTACTGGAGCAAGACCCTGAATATACACCACTATCACATGACAATCTTGTCGAAGAATTTGTTGATAGTGGAGTACAAAATGATGTCACAGTTCGTTTTGATAGAGAACTCACTCAAGCAGAGATAGAGTACTACGAAAAGAACGGAATTAATTTTGGTGACTCTGCACAGAATGTAGGTTCGATCTACATGGCAAAGGTTTCAGATGCTGCACTAGAACATCTGAAAAATGATCCTTTCCTTGAGAGTGCTGAACCTCTACATAATCCCAAGTATCAGATACCTCGTGATATTTCAGTTCCAGGAACAGAAACCTACGCTGATTTAGCGTGGGATATGCAGGATTACTATAGTCTCAATCTTACGGGACAAAATATCCTGATTGCAGATCTTGATACGGGAATTCAGTGGCGACATCCGGATTTCTTCTTTGCAGATGGTGGCACATATTCGTGGCTAGATGTCGTGACTAGCCCACCTTGGCTTTTTATCAATGGAACTGATGGGATTGATCTGAATTCGAACTTTGTCATCTCACCTAATGAAACACTCTATTCAATTGATGTCAATGGAGATGGGAACTTTGATACTGATGTCGACTGGATATATCTAGACAACGGAACCACTATCGGATCAATTGATGATGGGGACACTTTCTTTGTTGTAGATGACATCAATAGAGATACCCAACTTAATTCAGGGGAGAATCTAATTGCTCTTAAAACTCCAAAGACAAAATATCTAGTGCAGAAGAATTTTGGCTTCACACAAGTATGGGAGCGAGGTGTAAATCTCACATCTAGTACGTTTTATGATACAGATGGTCATGGCACAGGTGTAGCGGGTATCCTGAATGGAGGACAGCTAGGATACCGAAAGTATGTTGGTGTTGCGCCAGATGCAGAAGTTATGGCTATCAATATCTTTGGTAGTGATGGATTAACTGTTGAGGAAGGTCTCTTCTGGGCGAGAGATCATGGTGCAGATGTCATACTAATCGAGGTCGGATCTTGGACCTATGAATTTCTTGATGGTTCAAGTAATGTCGAATTGCTGATTGATTCATTAACTGCAAGTGGGATTCCAGTTATAGTCCCTGCAGGGAATCTTCAGGGAGCATGGAGGCATGCGGATAGAACAATTCCGAATAATACACTTTGGCCTACAGGCTTCAAGGTACCTACTGCTTTGGGTGCAACTGAGTTATACCTGACTGTACTGTGTGATAAACCAGATAATAATGTGCAAGTGAACATTACCGAACCAACCTCCACAGGAACAATTGTTCATCAACTATCCTTTGGTCAAGGATACTATAATTTCCAAAGAGCGTCCACTGGCACAAATGTTACAATTGATGCATTCATTGCCAACTCAACTAGAGGTAATAATCAGATGATTGCTATCGATATTGTAGGTACAATCAAGGACACATCATATTGGTCAATAGATATTATACATCCACAAACAGCTCGATACCACTTTTACATTTCAGATGATGCTAGTGCATGGAGTAGTGGGGCTGAATGGAATCCTGCACATGGACTTGTTGATACTCATCTCATTACATGGCCATCAACTGCAGATACTGCAATTTCTGTAGCATCATATCATTCACGATCAATTTGGGCGACGGCAGGAACATTGGCATCATTCTCGTCAGTGGGTCCGCGAGTTGACGGAAATCCAAAAATGTCAATTGCTGCACCTGGCGGTTGGGATATCATATCTCCCTGGTCTAGTGATTCAGCTTGGGCAACATGGTATGATAATTACGGCGGACTTGCACTTGATCCTGTATTTGGAGGGTATCGTCTTTTTAGTGGGACTTCAGCTTCAGGACCTCATGTTGCAGGAGCAGTTGCGTTATTGCTACAACTAAACCCTACATGTGGACTTGTTGCGAAGGACCTTATCGAAGTCAGTGCGTATACTGATGCATTTACTCCAGTAATCACTCCATATCCAGCGCCTGCAAATCCGATATGGGGTTATGGGAAACTGAATATTTCAAAGGCGGTTGAAGAAACGATGAAACTCCCAATTATCTGGGAATCACATCACACTCCATCTGCACCTGAATACACAGAATCCGTGATTGTAACCGCAAATGTGTCTAATGCTGATTTCGTCACATTCCAGTGGACTAACTGTAGTGGGGCGGCATGGAAGGTCTTCAATATGACAAAATCATCAGGATTGTATACTGCATCTATTCCGCTTCACAAGTATGGTTTCCAAATCAGTTACCAAATATGGCCTACAAACACTTCCGCTGTTGGAAATCCAATAGGAGTTGGATCGTATACGGTAACAGATTCAATCGGGCCTGTGATATCTTCTTTCACTCACAATGCAACCGCAACTGTTGTTGACCCGACATATGTAGAGGTCGCAGCTGTAATATCGGAACCTGTGAATTCATCAGGCCTATGGGCTGTGGATATTGAATGGACATTAGATAATTGGGTAAATACCAATTATATCACAATGGTTTCGAATGGTACACATTTTGTTGGAATGATACAGCCTTCGCCACATCCGTTCCAAGTTCAGTTCCGGGTTGTCGCCTACGATAATGCTATGAATACTGCAACAACATCAATCGTAACTTACAATGTTGTTGCGCCAACAACTACTACTACAACAACAACGACCACAACGACCACAACGACTACAACGACAACCACAACAACAACGACCACAACTACAACAACTACAACAACCACTACAACTGGTACGGGCACAGGGAGTTGGCTTCAAGACAATCTGTATCTGGTAATCGGTGTGGGCGCTGTTGTATTGATACTAGTTTTGATTGTGTGCATTAAACGTAGATAGAACAAATGAAAGAGGCTTGAGACTTTCGAGTCTTGGGCTTCTTCTCTATTCTTTTTCCTTTGAACAGCAATCGATTATGTATCTTGATAATCTCAGAAATGTCCCTGTTCCTT
>Ga0114923_10002797_pt1 | contig 11795 bp, 14 predicted proteins | sample SumtaG_FD_89578 | JGI IMG/M metagenome (GOLD analysis project Ga0114923, IMG submission 89578) | Deep subsurface microbial communities from Indian Ocean to uncover new lineages of life (NeLLi) - Sumatra_00157 metaG | ecosystem: Environmental > Aquatic > Marine > Oceanic > Sediment | place: near... | reverse complement strand
TGGCATAGGTCCGCGGCTCCCTGAACTGACTGTAGAATATGCGTTCAATTTCGTTGAGCATGATCCCATGGGGGGAAAAACACAGGGTATTCATATTTTTGTTAAAGGAACGGTTGGGGTTGATCTGCTCAAGATACTTAGGCACCCCGCCAAAAATCAGTTGATAATTTAAGATCTCTTCCCCGCTCCTTTTACTCAAAATAGCGGCTGCTTCCCTTGGAGTGAGGCCTTTGAGCAGGATTTCAAGAGTGGTGCGCCCATAAAGGGCATTCGAGTGAAGCACTTTTTTCACCATAAACGAGGCCACTGAACCGCAAAGGATCAGCATGACATGCCTACCTTTCCAATGGTTGTCCCAATAATACTTGAGAAGTGAAACCAGTCGGCTACGGCCGGCGGCCATCCACGGCAGCTCATCGAGAAACAGGATTTTCTTTGTCCTGGTTTTTCTTTTGAAGATCTTTTCCGTAAGGTATGTAAACACCTGCTCCCAATTTTCAAATCGGACATTAGTAAGAATGGGATCATTGACCTGTTTTTGCAATTGCTGCAAAAAATGTTCAATCTGCCGATGGGTCGTCTCGCCTTCCAGGGCTTCAAATTCATAAAAGGATGATTTTCTCCCAGCAAAATGTTTCACCAGACTACTTTTGCCGATCCTGCGTCTACCGTACAGCACGACAAGTTCGTCTTTTCCGCTACGATATACGTCCTCCATCAGTTTCAGTTCGTTTTTCCTGCCCACAAACATGACCGGTCTCCTAAAGTCAACAAAAATCCGCAAATAGAAAGTATCATATTACATTTGCGGATTTTGTCAATAAAAACTTTTAATCCGCAAACAAATAAATATTTATTTTGTTTGCGGATTTTAGCAAGCTGGAGAGCGGCGTCAAACCTTGATTTGCGATTTAAGCGCTTCATACCACCCCTTGAGATCGTCCTCATTCTCAAATCGGTTTTTCAAAACGTCCACGCTCCGGGCAAATGAAAGGAGTCTTTATTCTTCACAATGATATTTCATTTTGTCAAGAATGAAGACCTGTCCCTATTGTAGAAAAAGTCAAGGGCAGATAACCCCTTTATACATCTTACTTTTTATAGGCGGAGTCATGATCAGGATGAAGGGAAATAAAACGCAGATAATCACCCTCAAGGGAGACTACGGCCCTGAAAGAACGAGCGATTCGTATAGAATAGAGGGGGTTTCCTTTTCGGGTCTTCATATTCTTGATCTGTTCCAGGTTGAGCCCTGGTGAGCGTCTAAGCTGATGGAAATCCATCTTCGAAAGGGTCTTGAGAGTCTTGATTAAGGAGTAACCTTCATTTTTTTGCAGCTTGAAAAGATCTTTTTGGAAATCCGGAAAGTTCAGGTCAATTCTCAAGATTTTTCTCCAGGGCCGAGAAGTCTGTCTCTGATGGCATATTTTTTGCCTCCCAACGATCGAAAGCTTTTAACCGGTCCTGAAACGCCTTGTCTTTGAGAAGGTTTATCTCGAATTCACTGATTATCTCAACCGGTTTTAAGATAACCGTACCGTCGGGGTACAAATCAACCTGAACTCTTTTACCGGCATATTTTTTACCGATAGAGATTTGACCCTGTTTATTAACCTGTTTAACGTTCAGCATCGCCATCGGTTACCACCTCCGTGTTATTAAAAGCATATTTTATTAATATACTATCTTAATAAATATGTAAAGGCAAAAATGCACTCATATTTCCCGATGATACGGATCAAAACGAGGAAGTTATAGGACAACTCAGAATTCCTTGAATCAGATGCGAAATTTTCCCCTTCCACCCATCCCTCATCACACCAGAGACAGACTCAACTTAATGGCCCCATCAACTTCATCCATTCTCTTTTGGCTCAGGCTGCCAAGGCGTTTTTCCAGTCTTTTCTTGGAGATGGTCAGCATCTGACTTGTTTTGATGATCGAAGGACGTTCAAGACCTCCTTCGGGAGGCCTGACCCGGACGTTCATGGGATAGGCCCGAACGGTGCCTGAAATGGCGGCCACAATAGTCGTTGGTGCCTTTTCATTGCCAATATTATTTTGAATAACAAGTGCAGGTCGCCTGCCCGCCTGCTCACTTCCCCTGGTGGGATTCCAATTGACGAGCCACACCTCACCTCGCCTGGGAAAATCCTTCATTTTGAAATCTCCCTCTGGGCTTCAAAGGTTAACCCTGCGAATGCCTCATCTTCTTCAGCCATTTCTTCATAACCCTGAGCCATAAGGGCCTCAGTCTCTTTCTTTAGCCACAAACGAAAGGCTTCCTGAGCAAGCTGGCTTTTTGCTATCTGATGGATCTTCGATGCTTTCTCAATAGCTTCATAGATCTCTTCATCAATGGTTAGACTGACCTTTCTCTTGGTTCTCATTTTATACCTCCTGTTATCCATATAAACAAGGCGATTATATGTCCGATATATCGTCGTGTCAATCATATAAAGATCCGGTCATCCATAAAATTCAGGGCAAGAAACTCAATTAACAGCCGTTTGTGAACATCTCGGTGACAAGGAGGCCCTTGTTCGAGGAGTTCTCTTTTAAACTCTGAGTGTTTCGATGATGGTGGTAGCTTCACCCGGTAAAACGATCTGAATTCCTTTGTACGCTTCTAAATTGAGCAGATGCTTGTCCCCTGAAACAACGAGAACGGCATCATTATCGAAAGCCAGGGCCAGAAATATATTATCAAAAGGGTCCTCGGGAATTGCATTTGGAATTGAGCCGGGGGAAGGAACGAATCTGACGAGATTCATAAAATAAGCAATGACCTCGCCCGGTGAGGTATCTAAGTGGGAGATTCTTTTAACAAACTTCTTGTATCTTAACACACGTCTAATTTCTTCTATGATCTCTTCGCATCCGATTGCCTCCAAGACACCATCACGGGCCCATTTCAGGAGCTGGTTTGGCGGCCCCCCCCACAGCAATCCGGACACGGCCACATTGGTATCAATAACAATTTTCAAGAAACTTCTCTTATCTTATGTACAATCTTGGAGATTTCTTCGAGTTGCGGTTGAGCCCTGTCTTCACATATTGAAGCACGATCAAGAAGATCCGAAGGAGACTCCTCAAAAGGGACGACTTTGAATAAGGGCTTCGACCTTTTCAAGACAATAATCTCGGCCGAACGTTTGAGTTCCTCTGCAATATCCGGAAACCGCTGTCTAAATTCTTTTGCGCTTATATATTTAGGCATATGAGTTTTCCTCCAAAAGATAATCTATTGTTTAACTTAAGATTAGTTTTAGATTATATAATATTTATCTAAAAGTCAACTTTATAATAGGCAAATCATACTCGATGGGTTTAATAGGTATTGACATTCACTGGAGAATTTGTCATACTATGTAGGACTTTTGATAGGAACCCTATGTTGAGAATTTCTGATTTCGAATGGGACGAAGGCAATTCTCTACATCTTCAGTTCGGTCACGGTGTTGAACCTGAAGAAGTGGAAGAAGTTTTTGCCAACAAGCCGTTTTTTAGAAAAACCAAAAAGGGCCACTATGCGGTTTTTGGCCGGACATTGGGCGGGAGATATCTGACAATTGTCTTTGAGCTCAAATCTGGAGGTGTTGTCAGGCCCATAACCGGCTGGGACATGGACCGGGCAGAAATCCGATACTATAAAAAGCATGGAGGTTAGGAGATGGAAACTACAAAGAAGGATAAGGATTGGATCAAGTATTATGAGGAAAAAGATATATTAAATGAGGTTTCTGATGACCCCGCCGATCTTGTTCTTGCCGAGGGCCTTCGCCAGGAGATCTTATCGGGCAAACTAAAAAGGAACTTGAAAAACGTCACGATCAAAATTGATCCTCTTCAAATCATGGCTATCAAAAAGCTCTCCACTATGAAATCGATTCCCTATCAAACACTCATCCGACATTGGCTTGCAGAAGGCATAAAACAGGAGTTGGATTCAGTCATCCGGTAACGATGAGGATGGGCGAAAGCGGGGTCAAACCTTGATTTGTGATTTAAGCGCTTCATACCACTCCCTGAGACCAGTCCCATTCTCTAATCGGCTTTTCCAAACATCCACACGCCGGGTCAACGAAAAGTATGTCAAGCCGAATGACTCTCTTATTTCTGCGTTGCTGAATCGACCTGTTTGCCACAACAGATAAATCAAAAAGTCACGGTTCGTTTTGAGAAGTTTTCTTGACAAAGGATTGGTGCTAATATAGCTATGGTGCTACCTTATGAACAATTAACCTTCTTCAACGTAGACGTCAACAACTCATTCGATCATCGACGGCCATGCCGTACCGGCAAAGCCGTCCCTTTCTTCCAATAAAGAGCGGAGTCTCTAATGGGCTGCGAACGGGAATTTTTCAGCAAACCTTCAACTCATCTGCAAAATGAACTCAAGAGGTAAGAAATGAGCCAGTGGGAAGATTATGCTCAGGAGGGTAAAGCCTTGGAGTGGCCGTACCCGGTACGGTATGAGGAGGAACGGAAAATTCATACGGATGTCCTGGTGCTCGGAGGCGGTATCGCCGGTTGCTGGGCAGCCATATCCGCAGCACGGAACGGTGCAAAGGTCGCCATAGTGGAGAAAGGAGCGACCATAAGAAGCGGCAGCGGAGGCTCCGGTTGCGACCACTGGGTGAATACACCAAATCCATGCTCTTCCATCACCGCCGAAGAGATAGTTGAAAAGGAAATAGTCTCCAATGGAGGATACTCAAACGGGATTTCACGATACATTGCTGCCCGGGAAAGCTACGAGACCCTTCTGGAATTAGAGGAAATGGGCGGTAAGATTCGAGACACAGAAGACGAATTCAAAGGCGCTGATTTTCGAGATGAAGAAACTAAGTTTCTGTTTGCCTACGACTATAAAAATAAATATATGTTCCGCGTCTGGGGGACCACGTTCAAGGTAGCCCTATACAATGAGTGCAAACGTCTCGGTGTGGAGATTCATGACCGGGTGATGGCCACCAGCCTCCTGACGGAGGGGGGAAAGCAGGGAGCGAGGGTGATCGGGGCTACGGGCCTTCACGGGAGGACCGGTGAGTTTATCATTTTTTCTGCCAGGGCCACGGTGAATTGCCTTTCCCGCCACCAGCGAAATTGGGTGTTTTCAACAGAGTTGATCGGAAACGCCACATTCAGACCGGGAACCATCGTTGGCGATGGCCACGCCATGGCCTGGCGGGCAGGTGCTGAGTTTACCCAGATGGAAAAGACCGGGGGTCACGGGGCGGGTACGGGTTACGGTTATCCCTTTTACGGCACCGGCAACCCCTTCTGTACCTGGGTGCCATGTACAATGGTGGATGCCAATGGAAAGGAAATTCCCTGGGTAGACCGAGAAGGAAAACCGCTCAAGACTGTCTCAGAAAGAACACGGCCGGCACCCGGGCAGAAGTTCCTTGGTGAGAGAGAAAGGGGGTATCAGTGGATGGCCCCCCGACTGCCACCCGATCTGGGGAAGCGAATCAGAAAAGGGGAGTTTAAGCTCCCGCTTTATGCTGATCTGCCGAGCATGACAGACCATGAAAGAAGGGCCATCTGGGGTCTCATGGTGGGAGAGGAAGCAAAGACCAGGATACCGCTCATCGAGACCTATACCGAGTCAGGCTTTGATTCCGCCAAAGACCTTCTGCAGAGTTATATCATGTTGCGGGGCGATCCTTTGGGTGACGCTTTCGTGGGTATGGTGAGTCCTCAGGAAAGGGCAGGAGGAGAAGGGGGCGATGCCGGGGGTCTTCTCGTGGACTGGGATTTGAAAACCACCCTTGACGGCCTCTACTGTGCTGGAGAGGCGCTGTTTGCGGCAAATTACCATTACCATGCAGCGGCCACAGGACGGTATGCCGGGAGGAAAGCCGCCGCCTATGCCGACAGATCTCCAGATACGGAAATCTCCAGGGATCAGGTGGAGTCCGAAAAGAGACGGGTCTATGCACCCGCAGGAGAAAAAGAGGGCATTGAATGGAAGGAGTTGAATGCAAGTATCTGCAGGGTAATGCAGAACTACTGTGGGGAACCAAAGAGTGACGAACTTCTTCATATAGCACTTATCTGGCTCAGGGAGCTGGAAGATGAGGCCGTGCCCAATACCTACGCCACCAACCCCCATAAACTCATGAGGACCCTTGAGGTCTTTGACATTCTCACCTGCAGCCAAATGATCGTTCATGCATCATTAGCCCGAAAGGCCAGCAGTACATATCTGGGGTTTGTTCGTTCGGACTATCCCGATCTGGATCCGCCCGACTGGCACAAGTGGATTACCATCAGATTACAGGATGATGAAGTCCAGACCAGAGAATTGCCCATCGATTTTTGGGGCGATCTCGAAGAGAACTATGAAAAGCATTATAAGGCATGAGGAAAGACTGAAGGAGGCCGTATTGCTAAGTAAAAACATGTACGCTACCCCCAACGCCACCGCCCCCACCCGGCCGATCATATTCAACCCTGACCTATGTATCGGCTGTAACACCTGTGTGGATGTCTGCCAGATGGATGTGTTTATTCCCAGTCCGGAAAAGGACAAACCTCCGATTATTCTTTATCCCGACGAATGCTGGTACGAGGGGTGTTGTGTGGCCATGTGCCCGGCGCCGGGGGCGATTCGGCTGAATCATCCGCTGATGCAGAGGGTACGGTGGAAACGAAAAGAGACCGGTGAACATTTGAGAGTATAGTGAGGGTCCGGTTTATCCGGATTAGGCATAGGTAGCAGGTGATATCAACCACAACTTTAAGATTCAAAGGAGGCAGCACATGGAAAGAAAAGGTTTAACAGTAGTATTGCTGAGTACGATCTTGATAGCGGCTTTTATGATGTTTATCCCTTTATCAAATGCTTCCGCCGCTGAGGTGAAAACTCTGAAGGTAGGGTGTACTCTACCACTTAATGTGGGTTTTGGGGTAGAGACAAAAAAGGCCTTGGAGATCATCGTACCTGCGTTTAATAAGGCGGGCGGGTTCGATATCAACGGCCAGAAATACAAAGTTGATCTGATTATCTATGACGATAAATATCGTCCCAATATCGGCAGGGCAGCGGTCGAGAGGTTGGTCAATAAAGACGGGGTAAAATTCAACGTCTGCCAGATAGGCTCGGGCCCTACCCTTGCCGGGCTTACAGTAACTGAACCCGCAAAAGTGGTAACTTTCTGTGGAGGCGCCTCTTCAAAGCTGATCGGCCCCAAGACTCAGTACACATTTGGCACTTCAACCACCCGAACCAGTATCATGGCCCTATGGCTCACGGCCAAAAAAGTATTTCCAAATGCCAAGACCGTTGTGAATCTTTCCCCTGATGACAAGACCGGCCATGCCCGTGCGAAAACTGAAACCAAGATAGCTGAATCCATGGGTCTGAAAGTGCTGGATACCATTTATTATCCCCGAAAGACAACGGACTTTGCCCCCTTCGCAACCAAGGTGATGACACTTAAACCGGATCTGGTGGACTATCCCGGTGCTGTTGCAGGTACCCAGTTGGGCCTGCAGTTCAAGGCGTTGTATGAGGCAGGGTTCAAGGGAGGACATATCAGCGCCATGACTCCCAAGATGGATGAGGTGACGGCAGTTGCCCCCAAAGAGGCGCTGGAAGGGGTCCTTGCCACCATGACGGCAACCGAAATCCCCAACCCTCCCCCTATGGCAAAGGAATTCAAGGAGGCATACATAAAAAAATACGGAAACTGGTCAACCGCAAGTCTCACATGGATTCCGGCATGGTATGCATTTGTGGAAGCCGTCAAGAAAGCCAACAGTGTTGACCCTCAGGTTGTAGCAGAAGTCATCAGCAAGGAGGGGTTGGAATGGGATTCCCCGACGTATAAGGCCCGCCTGGTCAAACGACCTGACCTGGGAAGCAATAGATATTGTGATGTGGTGGGAGCGTCCAGCTACGGGCAGATCAAAGACGGTAAGATGCGTTTTGTAGGGAAACCTGACCTCAATGAGATCATCGTCGCCAGTGAAAAACTCTATGGCGGGAACTGGAGATAGGAACCGGTTTAATTCCGGCTCGTCCGGCTGGGTGAAATTGAGGAGAAGATGACGACAGCGCTTTTTATTCAGTTAGTGGTCAATGGCCTGGTAAAAGGTTCCACATTCATTTTGATCGTCCTTGGGATGGACATCATCCTGAGGGGCACAAAGATCCTCAATTTCGCCCACGGCCAGTTTTACATGCTGGGTGCGTATACGCTCTTCATGTTATGTCGGCTGTGGCATGTCAATTTTTTGCTGTCCCTAATTCTATCAGGCCTGGCACTGGTCCTGGTCGGAGCCCTTTCTTACCTTTCTGTCTTTGGTGTTATACAACGCCGGTTTACGCCAACGACCCCTTTCACGTACCGATTGTTGATGAGTGCGATGGCTTCTGTGGGTCTGATGCTGATTCTTCAGCAGGGGACCCTGATCGCGTTTGGAACCACAGAAAGGGGTATGCCTTCCATCTTTCCTCAGATAATAACCTTTGGAGATGTAAGACTATCTTTAGAAAAACTGTTGATCATACTGTTTAGTATGTTCATCTGCTTTGCGCTCTATCTTCTTATGTACAAGACCAAACTGGGGCTGGCAATGCGAACAGTAAGCTTCGATCCTGAAATTGCATCCCTTCAGGGGGTAAACAGTTTCTGGATGTTCATGATCTGTTTTGCCCTGGGCAGCGCCCTGGCCGGTATCGCAGGGGGGATCATAGCGCCCGTCTTTGCAGTAACACCCACCATGGGGACCCATATCATTTTTACGGCCTTTCTGGTTCTCCTCGTGGGGGGAATCGGGAGCTATAAGGGGGCGATCCTGGGAGGGGTTTTGGTGGGATTGGCGCTTAGTTTCGGGTTCCATTTTTTCGGGGGGATCTCAGAGCTGTTCGTTTTTGTCCTCGTAATCGTCATCCTTATTTTCAAGCCCGGAGGGATTCTTGGAGAAGTCCTTGATTAACGGGAAAATATCCAAGGGCTGGCTCATTTTTGGCGGTATGGTCCTGCTTGCACTGGTATTGTTGCCCTTGGCGGTCAAGAACGCCTACATGTTACACCTTTTCATCATGGCTTACATCGGGATCGTCCTGGGTATGACCTTCAGCATGCTCTTCAGTGCGGGCCTCATTACCCTGGGTGCAGGGGCTTTCTATGCCATCGGGGCTTATGGGTCCACCCTCCTGTCTACCCGGCTGGGCCTTTCCTTCTGGGCTGCCCTGCCCCTTTCTACCCTAATTACAGGGATCGTGGCATTGGCCATCGGATCCATTATTGTCAGACACCCGGGCATGGCATTTACCATTATTACCCTCCTTTTGGCCCATGTGGTTATTCAGGCGACGGGCCAGATAGAGTTTTTCGGCGGGTGGGGCGGCATTATCGGGGTGGAGACACCGGATCCTATAGGCCCGATCCAATTTAAAACCAAAATTTCTTTTTATTATCTCATTTTGTTTTTGCTCCTGTTGACAGCCCTTGTATTCCATGCCCTCTACACCTCCCGCATTGGCAGGGTATGGCGGGCCATCAAGTTAAGCCCCCCCCTGGCAGAGACCTTGGGGATCAATCTCTATCGCTACCGGCTCCTGGCTTTTACCATCGCCTCTTCCGCGGCCGGGATGGTGGGCAGCTTCTATGCCCACTACTTTCAGATGATCACGCCCGAAGCATTCGGTGGATGGCTCTCCATATATATCCAACTCTATGCGGTCCTGGGCGGTCTGGAATTCTACATCCTGGGACCGGCCGTCGGAGCGGTCATCATGACCTTTGTACCCGAATATTTGCGTATTGCCAAGGAGGTGGAACCCATCATTACCGGTGTTTTTTTATTGGTTGTCATCCTTTTCTTCTCCGGCGGCATCCTGGGCACTTTGCGGAGGTTTTGGACGGCGAAAAAAACCGCTGTGTTTTCGGACAAAGAGCAATCATAAATTAACGGACATCCAGACGTACTAAGGGACGAATGAACCATGGCGCTACTGGAAATCAGGAATCTCAAGAAGTATTTCAGCGGTCTTGCCGCGGTAAACGATGTGGGCTTCTCGGTTAATAATGGGGAAATCGCGGGTTTGATCGGCCCCAATGGTGCGGGCAAAACGACCTTGTTTAACCTTATCAGCGGTTTCCATCCGCCAGATCAGGGCGAAGTGATCTTTGCCGGGGAGGAAATCACCGCCCTCAGGGCAGATCAAGTTGCCCGAAAAGGGATCGGCAGGACCTTTCAGGCATCCACCCTGTTTATGCAGGCAACGGTTTTCAGCAACGTGTTCAGCGCCTTTTACAGACAATACCGACAACCGGGATGGAAGGCCTTCTTGCATACCCCAAAGGTGAACAGGGAAGAACAGGTCATAAAGAAGGCGGCCATGGACATACTTGAATTTATGGGCCTGGCTGCCCTGGGAGATGAACTGGCGACCAACCTCCCCCATGGCCACCAGAGGGCCCTGGGCATTTGCATCGCCCTGGCCACGGAACCGAGGCTCCTGCTGTTGGATGAGCCACTCACAGGGATGAATCCCAGTGAAACCATGGAGATTGTCCGGAAGATCCGGCAGATCCAGGAGAAAGGGATAACCATCCTGCTGGTAGAGCACAACATGAGGGCCGTGATGGATCTCTGCGACAGGATCACCGTTTTGAATTATGGGCGAAAGATTGCCGAAGGGACTCCTGAGGAGATAAGAAAAAACAGGGAAGTTACCGAGGCCTATCTGGGACGAGAGGAGGCATGAACACTTGCTTCAGGTCAAAGAGCTGAGAGTTCATTATGGGAAGGCGGAAGCCCTTAAAGGCGTTTCCATCCAGGTGTCCCGGGGATCCATTATTACCCTTATCGGCGCCAATGGGTCCGGGAAGACATCCATGATGCGGGCCATCTCCGGTCTCAAACAACCTTTTTCCGGCGAGGTATGGTTTCAAGACGGGAGAATCGACGGTCTGGGCCCCCACAAGATCGTCAGGTTGGGAATCGCTCACATCCCGGAGGGACGGCGGGTTATCCTGCCCCTGACGGTGTTGGAGAATATGGAAATCGGTGCCTATCTGAGAAAAGAGAAGCGGGAAATTGCAGAGAGCCTGGAAAAGATCTATGGGCATTTTCCCGTTCTTAAGGAGCGTAGAAAACAGGTGGCAGGGAGCCTGAGCGGAGGGGAGCAGCAGATGCTCGCAACGGCCCGCGCTTTGATGACCAATCCGAAACTTCTGCTCATGGATGAGCCGAGTCTTGGACTTTCACCTATATTGGTGGAGGAGGTTAAAAAGATCATCACCGACATACATAAAGAAGGAGTTGGAATTATTCTCGTAGAACAGAATGCGCATATGGCCCTCAAGCTTGCAGAAACCGCCTATGTGTTGGAGGTGGGCCGTGTGGTACTGGAGGGCAGCGCCTCGGAACTGATCCACGACGACCAGGTGAAAAAGGCCTATCTGGGTGGTTGAAGCCCGGGGACCGCGATTCATCCATAAAGCCTTTTTCCATGATCGTTTTCCATAAACACCGCAATAGGAAGATCAAGCCCCCGTCGACGGAATGTACTTTCCCAAAGGCGGTTCTTCCCGCCATCGTCGAAACCCCGTTCGGCAGAACGGTCCATTTTTCCAGAGGGATGGCCTTGAAAAAGGGTTTTCACTTGTCATTGAGATGGTGTGAATAAGTAATAGTATCACCAAACATTAAGGAACACATCGACGTTTCAGTCCTACAAAGGCCGACGGGCCTTTGAAGATATTGCAGCGGAGATCAAGGATGCCATTCTGAGCGATCGCCTGAGCATCGGAGATCGACACCCCTTGATT
>Ga0114923_10002796_pt1 | contig 11798 bp, 13 predicted proteins | sample SumtaG_FD_89578 | JGI IMG/M metagenome (GOLD analysis project Ga0114923, IMG submission 89578) | Deep subsurface microbial communities from Indian Ocean to uncover new lineages of life (NeLLi) - Sumatra_00157 metaG | ecosystem: Environmental > Aquatic > Marine > Oceanic > Sediment | place: near... | reverse complement strand
TCCATTAAATCCGTTTGATAAAGAAAGAGCATGTGGTGGAAGTTCAGGGGGAGCAGCAGGCATGACACAAAAAGCTTCTTTCAGGCATATTGCCTTAGGCCAAAGCACTGGTGGCTCTATTGTATGTCCTGCCTCTTTTTGCGGTGTTGTAGGATTATGCCCAACATATGGAAGAGTTTCGAGATATGGGTTGATGGATTACGCAAACAGCTTAGATAAGATAGGCCCTATTGGAAAGAAGGTTGAAGATATTGCTTTGATGCTAGAGATAATAGCTGGCTTTGATGAAAAAGAGAGTACAACTCTAAATGAGCCTGTACCAAAATACAGTAATTTTCTAAAAAAAGACATAAAAGGAATGAAGATAGGAATAATAAAAGAGGCATTTGGAAAAGGGATTGATGAAGAGGTGAAAAGAAAAGTTGAAGATGGTATTGAATGGTTAGAAAAACAAGGCGCTAAAACAGAAAAGATATCATTGCCTTTAACAGAAAAATACGGAATTGCAACTTATTATTTATTAGCTATGTGTGAAGCCTCTACAAATCTGGCAAAATTTTGTGGTATGAGGTATGGAGCATCTGAAAAAATAGAGGGAAACTTTAATGAGTATTTCAGCAAGGTAAGAAGCGATTACTTTAATGATGAAAGTAAAAGAAGAATAATTATTGGAACATTTGCAAGGATGGCTGGCTATAGAGATGCTTATTATATAAAAGCAGCAAAGGTAAGAACAAAGATAATTGAGGAATATAAAAAAGCTTTCAAGAGATTTGATTTATTGGTTAGTCCTACGATGCCTTTTGTTGCTCCCAGGTTTAAGGAGATTGAGAAATTAACTCCTCTGCAAAGTTATATGGCAGATATTCTAACAGTAGGCCCTAATCTAGCTGGTTTACCACATATTTCTATTCCTGTAGGATTTAACAAAGATAAGATGCCGATTGGTTTGATGTTAATAGGGGATCATTTAGAGGAAGGAAAGTTGATTCAGGCAGGGAGTAAAATGAAGGTTTAAAATGAATCCAGAAAAATATCTTTTATTAAACTGGAAAAGGGTTTTGATAATAATCATTGCTTGGGTAGTGGCAGTTATCTTGCACAACCTAACGTATGCTTTATTTTATGAATATTTCTCAAAAACAGGAGGCGATGAGCCAGTATTTTTCATTATTGCTGTGATCATTATTCCCCTTTATTTTATAATTGCAATAATATATACAATAATCAATAAAATAAAGAAAAAATGAAATTCACAACAGACATTGTAATAGGAATAGAAGTGCATATCGAGCTTAAAACAGATTCAAAACTATTCTGCGGCTGTAAAAGAGCAGGTGAAGAAAATGAAGAGCCTAATACAAGATGCTGTGAAGTATGCTTAGGCCATCCTGGTAGTAAACCTGTTCTAAACAAAAAAGCAGTTGAATATGCTATTAAACTAGCATTAGCAACCAACTCTAAAATAAGCCCAGAACTTATTTTCTCAAGGAAATCATATTTCTATCCAGACATGTCAAAAAATTATCAAATCTCTCAATATGAAGTCCCCTTAGCAACAGAAGGCAAGCTCAAATTAGAGAAAGGAAAAGAAATCGGCTTAGTAAGAATCCATATGGAAGAGGATCCTGCAGCTTTGGTTCATCCAGCAGGTATGAAAGACTCAAAATTAGTTTTAGTTGATTACAACAGAAGTGGTGATCCTTTAGTTGAAGTTGTAACTAAACCAGATTTAACTTCGCCTTCAGAGGCCCGTGATTTTATGAAACAGTTAATTACAGTTTTAGAATATTTGGAGATCTTTGATGTTGATAATTGCATAATAAAAGCAGATGCAAATGTTTCGATAAAAGAAAGTGGTTATACAAGGGCAGAAATTAAGAATATAACCGGGTTTAAAGAGATTGAAAGAGCGCTGAATTATGAGGTTATTAGACAGAAGAAAGAGGTAAGTGAAGGAAGAAAAATAAAGCAAGAAACCAGGGCATGGGATTCAGATAAGGGAATTACATTTTCATTAAGAACAAAAGAAACAGAGGCTGATTATGGGTATATTGTTGATCCTGATTTGGTGAAGATTGAGCTAACTAAAGAATGGATTAATTCTATTAAAAAAGAAATGCCAGAATTGGCTCATGAAAAACTTGCAAAGTTCACAGAAAAGCACGGCATAAAAGAAGAAATGGCAAAGGTCATTTCAAAAGATAAACAATTAGCAGAGATGTTCGAAGCTGTTTCAACAGCAGTTAATCCAGAATTAGCAGCAAAATGGATAAGAAGAGAATTGACAAGAGTCTTAAATTACAGCAAAAAGAAACTAAGCCAAACAGAAATTAAAGATTCACATATGATTGATTTATTAAAACTGATTGAAAAAAAGGTAATTACTGAGACCACAGCACAAAGATTAATTGAAAAACTTATTGAAAAGCCATTTGATGTTAATGAATATGTTAAGAAAGAAGGTTTAGAAGCTGTTTCTGATAAAGGTGAATTGGAGAAGGTATGTAAAGAAGCAATTAAAGAAGGCGCTAAAGCAGTAGAAGATTTCAAAAAAGGTAATGAAAAAGCGCTACACTTTGTTGTTGGTTTGGTTATGCGTAAGACTAAAGGGAAAGCTTCTCCTAGAGAGGTTAATGAGATTTTGAAGAGATTGATAAAATAATCACAACCCCAAAACCTTCTCCATCTCCACCTTAACCCTCCTCTCAAAATCCATCACTTTTTCTCCTTCACCTCTAGAAATAGATAAAATTCTCATCAACTCTTTTGTTAGCTCTAATTCTTTTTCTTCAATACCTTCAACCTTAATCTGCCCTATATGTTCTTTAATTATCTTATCCTCAACATCCTCAATATTATGGGCATCTATCTTTATCTCCTCAAATTCCTTGGCAACTAAAGCATTTGTATTCTTCATAACAAAATAAGCTGATTTTTCATACAATTTCTCAAAAATATCTTTAAAGTTAATATCAGAAGGTTTTCCACTCTCTAAAACTCCCCCTACCCTAATTGTAACAATAGTATCATTAAACTCCTTGCCTTTAATCTGCTCCATAATTTCATCTCTAATCTGCTCAGGAGTTTTGTGCTCAGCCTCAATTTTGATATTAAAGGTATTATAAATTTGTATTGGCTCAAACTCAATCTTATCATCCTCAACAATATAAAAGCCGCCATTTCCTAATTTTTCAAGTTCCATAAAATTATTCGGAAATAAAGGGCCAGGATAAGCTATTTTGCCGTAACCATCTATTTTGGCATCTTTAACAATATGTGGGTGGCCACCGGCATAATAATTGAAATTTTTTGGTAGTAAAGATAATGGCTGTGATTGGGCTTTTTCTAACTCTTTTGGCTTTAACTCAGAGAGTAAAGAATGGAACAAGAATATCTTATAGCCTTCTTCCTTTTCTAATTCCTCTTTTAACAAATGCTCATAATAACTCTTTTCTAATCCTCCTCTTTTTCCTAATAAACCAGTAATTTTAGCTTCTGTCTTTTTATCAACAGTAAAATTGAGCTTTAATTTTCCATCTACTTCTTCTCCCTTTGCCACATTAATGAATAATCCTGCATTCTCTAAAACATCCAGCATTGTTTTTCCGGATGGAGAAAAATCATGCGAACCAGCAATAATATAAACAGGAATATTTTTGTCCCCTAACTCTTTTAATTTCTTAACAGCTACTTTTAAACCATCAACAGAAGGCAGGGAAGTATTAAATAAATCCCCTGCAATTAAGATAAAATCAACATTCTTTTCTATACATGAATCAATTGCTTTCTCAAAAGCCTTTGCTGCTATATTTCTTAGTTTAGGATCACGCCAACCTCCAATATGGCAGTCTGCTAAATGTGCAAATCTCATAGAAAAAAGTAATCCAAGAGAATATATAAAGATTATCATCCAGTACTTACCAATTGCTCTTAAGGAAGAATACCTAAACGATTACATAATCTGGTTTTTGCACGTAATTTGATCTATTCAGTTGCCTTTCATACCTTTCTAATGGACTTATAATCCACTCTTTCATCATATCCTTAATTGTTTCTGAAAAATCCACATTTTCTCTTTTGAAATTCTCAGTCACATACTGATTAATTGCTTCATCAAAAAGAGCCCTAGAAGGGACCATATTATTACTGATAATATAACTATCAACATAATCTTCAACTAATGATCCAACATATGCTTGCCTTTCTTCTATTCTTTCTTTCTTTTGTTCCCCTATCAATATATCATAACCAGTAGCTACAGCAACCATTCCAATAGCCTTTATCATAGCTACCAAATCTTCATTTTCTTGGGTATATCCTAAAGCTATCATCTTAAAATACAATATAATAAAAGAAGTTCTTATTATTGTGCTATATAGGATATATACTGTATATAGAATTAACTAAGACTAACCCCACCAAAATCCTTCCTAATCTCTTCTTTCTTATCTTTCTTAACAAACTCCTCAAACAAAGGGATCTTAACAGGAGTAGCAAACTTAGCGAAATTAGAGCTAATTATGGCTTCTCCTTTGTCTAGACTTGCAATGTTTCTATCATCATCTGATAAATCTTGAGCAGAACTTTGGATTATGGCTTCTCTTTCTGGTTTCATCTCAATACCTAAAATTATCTTAGTATTCATATTAGCTAATATTTGCCTAGGGATTAATGAAGGCAGCTGTGTTATAGCGAATAAGCCAACCTTAAACTTTCTTCCCTCTCTTGCAATAGTTGAAAATATATTTGGTCCTTTTTCTAAAGCTTCTTTTCCTAAAACCCTGGGAGCTTCTTCTAAAACAACAGAAATTACGGGTTTATCCCTTAACAAACCTTTCATTTTATATCTCTTATATTTATTAAAAACATCTGTAACTATTAAGCTTCCAATTAAAATCTCAACAGAGCTAGAAAAATCTGAGGTATCGATAATAACAACTTTGCTTTCTTCTAATTCCTTGCAAATGTCACTGATAGTTGACTCTCCAGCTTGTAAATCAAAAACTCCATTACAGGATAATTGATTGTTGCTAAATTCTAGATCTAGTAAGGACATTATTCTTCTTCTGACCACTGCTAAGGTACCTTCTTGAAATTGTGCATTATCCAGCTTTTTACTCATCACAATAGATTCTATCCATTTATTCCCAAATTCTCTGTAATATTGATTTAAAGCCTGTATCTGAGGATCAGACCAATAAACTACCCCATTGAAATGCTGTGGTTTTATCAAGTTGAGGTTAATTTTTAAAGTCTTGCAACCAGCAGGTACATCATTTGGTGTATAATAAACAACCTTATCTTTTGAGGGATGGTCTTTTAAACCCAGCTTATTTCTTCCATAATATTCGTCGTGGGGGTCTAAAACTAATATTCCGCAATAATCTTTGTCAAGGGTATCCCACAATATAACTGAAGTCATGTTTGACTTTCCCCTTCCTGTTGTAGCAGGAACCAAAATATGATGTGAGAAAACATCTTTACCGTCTAGATAAATTGGAAGCTCTAGAACCTTGCTTCCACTTCTTAGATTGCCAACAAACAGGGAGTTTTTTGGCTGTGTTAAAAATTTTAGGTCTTCTTTTGTAATTTCTCTTATAGAAGAGAAAAAGGCAGGTAATCTTTTACATACACTTGCTTTATTTTCCTTAATTGTTATTAAATTCTTCAATACAGCTAGATTATAATTCCTTAATTCAGGATCCATGAAGTCTATTTTTTCATTATCTTCTAAACTCATTCCAGAGATTAGTTCTAGATTTTGTTGGGAAATTTGACTTCCATATAATAAGTTTATAGCTTGCATTAATATTTTAGTATCTTTTGTTTCTCCAACTAAAAGCTCACCTAACTCTATCTTCTGCTCTGCCTTCTGCCTGATAAGTATCTTTCCATATTCCCCAGAAATTACCTGTCCTTTTATCACAAGAAAAAGTTAATTAAGGTAGTTATATAAAAGTTTTTATTTAACCTCCATCCTAACAATCTCCTCTATCTCCCTATTAGAAACAGAGCATCCATTAAGCTTTACTCCCCATAAAACAGCCTCCAATAAAGTCTTCTTTGGATTAGGGACGTTAACTAAATATTTATCCAATAATCCTAGCTCATAAGCAACACTTACCAACTCAACAGACCTTATCAGTTTTATCCCTTTAGTAATATCCCTAAACTCATTCAAATCCTTCTTATTAACATTAATACTAACATGTAGTTTCTTACTTAAAATATCCTTTAACCTCATAGGATCCTCTATCAATAATCTTGTATTTCTCTCATCAACAACAAAGGCTTCTGCATTATTCAAAATAGCAGCAGCTATCCCGCTGATTTCAGCAAAATGAACTATTTGTATAAACTCCCCCCTACATGAAAAACATTTATTTGCTAAATCAAGCAAATGAAATGTCTTCTTTCTCAATTCCTTGCTATCAAAAACTTCCAAAACATCAGCATGAATACATCTCAATACTTGTAAAGCCTCAAACTTAAATTTCTTAGTATCTAATGGCCTTTCAATAAGCTCTTTTCTAATTGAATTCGTTATATAAAAACTTCCAGTATAATGCTCCTTCAAATTAGTCAATAGCCCTAAAAGATTATTTGTAGTTAAACTAATAATTGGGCCAGTATCAAATACAATTACTTTCATTTAAACAAACCCCTCGCATAATTAAGCCTTTCCTTAACTCCAACACCACCTTTTATATCAGTCAATTTAGTCTTGCCAATATAAAACATCAATTCCCATTGAGAAATTCCTAAAATCTCAGCCGCTCTTCCCAGAGAAATACCATGTGCATATAACTTGCTTCCTTTCTTAATCTCAGCCTGGTTTATCACCTCTTCAATATAAAGCTTCAACTTATTATCTATTGTAGAAATAAAATTAAAAAGTTTTTTTATCGTCTTCCTATAAACATCCATCCTATTGGATTCTAAATTCCTCTTTCCATCAATAATAAGCTTCAACAAAACCTTATAATTCAGCTTACCCTCTCTCCTCTCAATAACCTTAGATAAAGAATAAATCAATATTGCAATACTTACACTATCTTCATCCTGAAAAATAGAAGCATTATGAATAGTATGGTTGCTTAACTCCCTAAGTTCAGCAATGTCCTTTTCTTCCTCTATCCCCAGTATTCCTATAACATCAGATAAGACCCTTAATATGTCTCTTTTTACTACTTCATCCATAAAAAATAACCAAGCAAGGAATTATTTAAACGTTTCTATTACAAAATTAAAAAAACGCAAAATATATAAACTAACTATCTCACAATCTTCATGACAGCTTAAAAAGGGAATCTAAATGGTAGTTAATTTAATTAAAAAATTTATAAACAAAGTTCTTAGAAATATCTTCAAAAAGAAAAAACAGATTAAGCTTGGGTTATATGGCCCGCCAAATGGCGGCAAGACAACCTTAGCCAATAGAATCTGTCAGGATTGGTTAGGAGAAGACATGGGTGCTGTATCTAACATAGCCCATGAAACCAGAGAAATACAAATAAAAGAGCAAGTAAGCATTAAGTCCAAAGATGGGAAAGAATTAAGCTTTAATTTGGTAGATACTCCTGGAATAGCTACAAAGATAGATTATGAAGATTTCCTCAAAGCAGGCTTGAAAGAAAAAGAAGCCAAATCAAGAGCAGAAGAAGCAACAAAGGGAGTAATAGATGCTATAAAATGGCTTGTTGATATGGATACTGTTGTTATAGTTTTAGATTGCACAAAAGACCCATACTCTCAAGTTAATATCACAATCATAGGTAACTTACAGGCAAGAGATATACCTGTTTTAATTGTAGCAAATAAAATTGACCTTAAGAAAGCAAGAATAAAAAAGGTCCAGGCAGCATTTCCCCAGTATGATGTTATTGGTATTTCAGCCAAATATGGCAACAACATAGATAAATTTTATGAAGGGTTATTTGCTTTAGTAGGGTAAAAAAGAGGTGCAAAATGGGATTAGTATTACAATTTGTTCCATATTCAGACATAGAAGACCTAGGACCAGCCAGAAGAGTGAATAAACTACTGGATATAGCAAAGCAGAATAAAATAGTGTTGCTGGAAGGCAGATTAAAAAAAGAAGAGGAAAAAGACCTGATAGAAATAACAATGGAAGAAGTAGACAATAAATTCAAAGGAATAGAATTAGCAGTAATCAATCCACAGAAAAAAGAACAAGGCCTTTTAAAAGGTATGAAAAGCGGCATGATTAACATGTTAATGGGGGACAGAATGGGATTCACAATAATAGGTCCTGCAACTATTGTAAAACAAATCAAAAAGGATCCTGATAAAATAGAATTATTCACAAAAGATATCAAGAAAAAGAAGAAGAAATAAAATGCCACACCAGTGCGTAAGATGCAACACATTCTATGATGACGGGGCTACTGAAATAATCAAAGGCTGTAAATGTGGCGGCAGACTATTCTTCTACATAAAGAAGGGAAAATTAGAGCAAGCACAAAAAATAGCAGAAGAAGTCAAACTTAGTCCAAAAGAAAAAGAACAAATAGAACACGATGTTTTTGAATTAGTGGGCTCTGAGATTGATAAAGATGAGCCTGTTGTTCTTGATCTAGAGGCAATAAGGGTTTTAAAACCAGGTAAGTATGAACTTGATTTGGTACATTTGTTTAAGGGAGAGCCCTTAATATTTAAATTAGAAGAAGGGAAGTATATGATTGATTTGGTAGAGAGCTTTAAGAAATTTACAGATAAAGTTAAAGGGAAATAATTTATTTGCTTGTTATAATTTCTATAACATCTCCATTCTTTAGTTGATGTTCCTTTCCAATTACCTGCTTTGTCTTTAAATCAACAGCCTTAATAAAATTATTCCCAATATCTGTATGTATTTTAAAGGCAAACTCCAAAGCAGTTATTCTTTCAGGAACTAAGAAACAGTCTGGCAAAATATTCAAATCTTTATCCTGCAAATGAGAATTAGCAACAGGATAAACGGCTATATACTTTAACAATTTAAAAACAGCATCATCTAATACCTGCTGCACACCAGTACTTCCAAACTTCTTTAAAACATTTTCTCTAATAAACTCTAATGCTTTTTTCTGTTTCTCACTTAGCTTATTTTCATCCTTAATCTTAAAATCATTATCTCCAGGTATATACTCTATTAATTCATGTTTTGCAGCTTCCCTTAAAGCCAATTCACTTTCTGCAGAGCAAGCAACTAACATATGATCAGGAAATTCATTTTCTAATCTGGCAAAATTCTCAGCAGCTCCTTTAATATCTATTTTATTGCAAGCTATTATCATTGGCTTTGTTTCTTTTCTTATTTCTGTTGCTAACTTCTTCAGTATATTTTCGTCCCATTGGGCAAGGTCTTCCGGCAGTTCTAATCTTTTTATAAGCTCTTCAATCATCTTTTCGTTTACTCCTAAACCGGTTAAATGCGAGGATAATGCCTTATTCAGCTCTGGTTTTTCTTGGATAGTTTTTCTTGCAAATGGCTCCCATCCTTTTTTTATCAACCTTAAATACCACATATCTAACTCTATCTCTAAAAATTTAATGTCATTTGCAGGGTCGTAAGAGCTTGGTTCAACTGGTTCGCCTTTTTCATTAGTGGAGCCAGAAACATCCAAGATATGGATTAGAACGTCTGCCTGCCTTAAGTCGTCTAAAAATTGGTTGCCCATGCCTTTTCCTTCATGAGCCCCAGGAACTAAACCTGCTACATCTAATAATTGAACTGGAACAAATCTTTTATTGTTTAAACAATAACCATGTTTTGGCTGGCATTTAACATTAAACTCTTTATCAACACAATCAACTTTTACAAAGCCAAAACCAATGTTTGGTTTAACAGTTACAAAAGGATAATTTGCTATTTCTACTTCTGCTAGAGTAGCTGCTTTAAAGAATGTAGATTTCCCAACATTAGCTTTTCCAACACATCCTACGAGCATATTTTAACACCCCAACAACTACTATTCCACATATATATAAAAACTTTTGTATTAAACCACCACTAAGTAATATAAAACGAAAAATTTATATAAGCACTTCATAATGATTTGAATTATGAATGAAATTAAAATCCCTGAAACAAAGGTAAAATTCAAAGATGTATTTAATCTTAAGAATCTATATGTAATGATGCATGAATATCTTCTTGAAGAGAAATGGTTCGGCAAGGAAGGACCTGCGCCAGGAGATCCAAGCAAACAACACAGATATATAGAAGATCTTTATCTAGAAAAATTCTGTCAAAAAGGACTTCACTCTGGAGGAAAAGAGGTGTGGATTTATTGGAGGGTATTCAAAAAACCAGAAGGAAAATACTCTGGTTATTTAAGATACAGACTAAATATTGACTTTCATGGAGTGTACATACAAAACAGGGAGATAATGCATCAAGGAAAGAAGATTCCGGTACAATGGGGAGAATTAGAAATATTCTTTAACGGAGCAGTTCAAACAGATTACAAAGGAGAATGGAAAAAACATTGGTTTTTGAAACACTGGCAGGATTTATACGAAAAAAGAATAATGTCACAAGAATTAGAAAAACATGAAAAAATGCTTTGGAGAGAGATCTATAGGCTAACAGGTATTGTAAAAAGGTATCTTGATATGAGGGTCTTTATACCAACGCCAGAACCATTTACTCCTAAATTATATGGAATAGAAGCATAAGATTTTTAAACAATTGATATTTCTTTTATATTCAATAATGCCTCCGTAGCAGAGCTGCACCCTTTCTTTCCAAGAAAGTGAGAAAAGAAGGGTACCATACTCGCTCCGCTCGTATGGCACGGTGCCTCCGTAGCATAGTAGCTATTGCGTCTGAGTTATTAAACGACGAAACTTGTAGCTTTTATGCAAGCAATCAGAAGGTCGGGAGTGCAACTCTCTCCGGGGGCTTTCAATTTCAAAGGTACTGAGAAATCAGAGATTTCTGGTACGTAGAAATGCCTTTGGCATTTCTTGTACACAAAATCCGAAGGATTTTGTTGTACCTCCAAAAATTAAAATTTTTGTAGGTGATAAAATGAATCTGATATTTTTAGGTCCGCCAGGAATAGGAAAAGGCACACTAGCTAAGATGCTAGCAAAAAATCTTAAAGTACCGCATGTTTCATCAGGAGATATAATCAGAGAAGAAATAAGATTAAAAACTAAACCTGGAATAGAAGTTGAGTCATTTGTAGAGAAAGGTCTTCTTATACCTGATGATATAGTTATAGAGCTTATTAGAGATAGATTAAAAAAAGATGATTGTAAGAATGGAATTATATTTGATGGCTTTCCAAGAACAATACCACAGGCAGAGCATTTAGATAAAGCAGGAATTAAAATTAATAAAGTAATCAACTTTACAGCTAGTGAAAAAACTATTATTGGAAGGATTTCTGGTAGGAGAATGTGTAAGAAATGTAATATAATTTATCATATTATAAATATTCCTCCAAAGGTTGAAGGTGTTTGTGATAAATGTGGGAACAAGCTTTACCAAAGGAAAGACGATAAACCAGAAGCTATTAAAAAAAGACTTAAGGTTTATGAGAAACAAACAAAACCTTTAATCGATTATTATAAAAAGAAAGGTTTGATTGTGGATGTTGATACAGAAAAACCAATACCTGAGATTTTTAAAGATACGTTAGCTGCAATAGAATAAACTTATATATTATTTATTATTCTTAATGTTTTATGCGCCGGTAGCTCAGCTTGGATAGAGCACTTCCCTCCTATTTCAAAGCAAAGCTTTGTAATCCTTCAAAAGCTTCGCTTTAGAAGTAAGGAAG
>Ga0114923_10002794_pt1 | contig 11800 bp, 14 predicted proteins | sample SumtaG_FD_89578 | JGI IMG/M metagenome (GOLD analysis project Ga0114923, IMG submission 89578) | Deep subsurface microbial communities from Indian Ocean to uncover new lineages of life (NeLLi) - Sumatra_00157 metaG | ecosystem: Environmental > Aquatic > Marine > Oceanic > Sediment | place: near... | reverse complement strand
TAGAGGGTATCCACCAGCCCTCACCTCCACTAACTATAATCCGGTGTACACATACCCACCACTACTCGCCATACTTGAATGACAAAGGTTACAGAGGTTACATGGCATACGAGGCCTACACATTTAATCGATCTAGACAGCCACGCTATCATTGCAGCTGGCTCTTGTAGTCATATCGCAGTTGTGCAGAAAATAGAGTAAAAGTAGCGGACAAAAAAAAGGACAGCCTGAGCTTTACGCCCAAGCTGCCCTCATTCCGTTTGTCAATGTCAACTAGTCAGTTGATTCGACAAGTGCTGTAGCTTCATTTAAGCTACATCCTGATACGGTCATTATCATCTCGATACGTTCCGCATCGCTTGAAGCTGCGTATTTAGCTTTACCTGCTAGCGTCACGTCAACCTCACCTTTACGTCCTGCCGATACAACCGAAATTGTACCTAGATGCTGTCCATCCGTAAATTGGTCGAAGTTGTCACGATTACCATTTTGCCAAGCTATTGTTGCAGCTCCCACGGTCTTAGCTATTACGTCATCTATTGACATAGCTGAGAAATCAAAATCAACCTGTAGCTTGATGCCCTTCTTAGCCTTTTTCATTTCATCATCTCTGGATAGCGTAAAGCTATGATTCTTAATGATTCCGACTAGAAGTGTAGTAAGTTCTAACATTTGTTAGCTCCATTCATATGTGAATTGTGGTTTGGAATGTGTGAGTTTACCCAGCAGCTTTATAACCTGTAGCTAGGAGCAGATCAGCCCTCATGCGAGCTGGCTATCGGTCATTTCAATGAGCTTCAATCTCGACAGCCAGAACCTAAGCTATTAATGTGAAGTTATGATGAAGAACGTGTTAAGATTCAGTGAAGTTTCAGCTACCTCAATGTGGCCACAATCCCCAGCAAATAAGACATAGCTGTCCTATTACATTAAAGGGGTGCCTAGGGGGATTACGTTTCGCTGACAAGGGGTTCACCACCTGACACATTTCTTTTAATTATTAGATACCCCATGGTCAAACATCGTTCAACTTTCTACGTGGTCGGAGTGTTCGACCATGTTGGAGAAATTACTAGTACAATATATTACTACAGTTCCTGCTGTATTACAAAATGTAACGCAGTAATGCAAATGCTCTCCAAATATCTAGAAGGAACATTGTTTTTAATTGTGTTGCAAACACCTATATTTAACTGTAAATTATAACGGTGGATTGTACCATGTAAGCTTTATCTATATAGGTGTTTTTAATGAGACCATACGAGAAGATAATAATTGTACTATCCTTTCTTATATTCACCATTGCACTAGGCTCTGGTATCTTTGATATTTATATTCAGTATCTTAAGGATGGATTGAATGTATATCTTGATCTAGGCAAGCATAGTGCTGAAGTTGTTATTGCTTTAGTTGCTTTAACGATGGGGATTCTTACAGCTTTGAATGGCTCTAAATGGGGTAAGATACGTGCTCCTAAAAAACCTACATATAAACCTTTACATAAAACTAAGAAGAAGAAGAAATAATGCCAACAGGACGTCTACCACAAAATAATCGAAACTACAACATTAAAATGTTGCAGGATAGGCATAAAGAAATTATTCGTCAGTCCGTTCTTGGAGTTGGTCGTGAAGAGATTGCATTAAGTCTTGGCGTTACTCCTGCCACTATAACCAATACGTGTAATAGTGAGTTAGGTAAAGCTCAACGTGAGATGCTTCAGATTGGTAGAGATACAGCCGTTACAGAGATAGATGAAAAAATTCAAGCCATGCTTCCTATGGCTATTGCAGTAATGGGTGGAGCACTTGAGGGTCGGATAGAACAAGTGGAAGGTTCTAATATCTCACCAAGTCAGCAAATGAAAGCTGCTCAAGATATTTTAGGTCGTGGTGGTCACGTTCCACCTACCCGTGTTCAAGATAATCGTAAAGACGATAATAAATTTAGTGTTGATGATATTATAGAATTGAAAAAGAGAGCTGCTTCTCTCGACGTCAATGGCTACATTGGTGATATAGAAGAAGCAGTAATAGTTGAGTCTAAATCCTTGGAGGAAACAAATGCAGAAGATTCAAGTACTGAGGGGCACTCCAGCTCCGACATTCCTAGTGACGTCAGCTGACCTTGCTAGATATTTAGCATACGATAGAATATTTAAGACCAATCTTTTGGCTAATGGTGACTTTTCGGTTGCTGCTAGTAACTGGGCTGAGTATGGTACTCCTGCTGCAAGTGCACAGGATGCTACTAAAGTAGTCACAGGAGATTTCTCTTGGCTATTAACACCTAATGCTGCAAATGAAGGTATCCAATCAGATGCCTTTACCACCTCAAAAGAAGATGTACTCTATGGTAGATTTCAAGTTTATCCTGATGATGGTACTGTAGTGTCTATGATTCTTGTGAGTGGCGATGGTACTACTGTTCTCTTAGCCAAAACCTTTACTGGCCTTACTGAGAATGCTTGGAACATTCTTGAGTACAGTATTAAAGAAACTGTTGGTGGGACAGGTGCATACTTAGTCCTTCACAGTGGTGCTCAAACGAGTGGAGATTTTTACTTTGGCGATTCATTTATGAGTAAATTAAATGGTCAAGGTCAGATACTCGCTCGTAAAGCTTCAGGTGCCCGTATTACAATTGCAGAAAATGATATTCGCTGGGCTCAAGGTGGTACTACTCCTACAATGGAAGCTACTGGTAAATTAGGCCATATCGTAGTAGATCCTGATGTAATATTTTTGGATAACTTTGACGCAGTTAAAAACTTTCAGTATGTTTCTAATGTAACAGGAACTGCTGGCTCAATTAATATAACTCCTGAATTCTAATGGCTCATATAACTTATGTAACTACAGGAACTCCTATAGGGACTTTCCTTGGGATTGTTGGAGATGAAGTTGTTACTATTAAAGACATCATTCCAAAACAATCTCATGGCCTTACCTTTGCATTTATAACAATACATCAAGCTGATATGTTAGCATGTATTGTTAATCCGCCAATTCAAGAAAGTATAGAAAATGGACCATTTGGCCACTTCCTTGAAGAAGGAACGACTATTGAACTTCGTAATAAAAGAACAATTGATCAATTTAAATGTATAGCATTTACACCAGAGAAACCAGTAACACTTGTTATCTCAGTAAGTGCTTATGGTGATTTTGATCCAATAATACAGGAGTAGTTATGCCGAATCCTCAAGAACAATTAACTAAAAATTTCAGACGGTATGAAGTAGAATGTCCTTGCTGTGGAGAAATTCCATCAGAGAAATTTCTATCTCAACTTCAACGACTTCGTGATAGATATGGTGCGCCAATTAATCCTTCTTCAGTTTATCGTTGTCCTAAATATAATAAAAAAATAGGTGGTTCTAAAAATAGTGCACATCTACTTTGTCAATTAGTTGATGAAGCATTAAGAATGGCTTATGGTGCTTTAGATACTGGAATTCCTCAAAATCAAAAGGTAAAACGTTTTAAGTTGATCAAAGCAGCTTTTGGTTGTAATTTTAATATGGTAGAGATAGCAGATAAGCATTTACATTTTGCTATAGTTCCAGAAGGCCATGTTATGGCTAATAAATTCTATTCAGGATTTAAATCTAAATGACTTGGAATAAAGCCGAGGCTAAAATTATAGAAGATCAAGGTAAGACACTTAAAAAGATTGAAGTTGCTCTTGTTGGTGATATTGAAACTAAAGAGCCTGGTATGATAGACGATGTTAGAGATATCAAATCAGACATTGAACATATGAAAGGAAAACTTAAAAGTAATAAGAAACAACACATAAGATTGTTTATTATTAGTTCTTTAAGTTTGGTACTTATTCTATATCATTTATTTGGTGAACAAATTACATTTAATGGAGTTCTTAAAATAGTAACTGAATTCATAAAGGCGGGAATATTCTAATGGGCAAGTTAGTAGCAAATATAATAGGATTATTCGTAGGTGAGAATAGTAAGAAGCGTCAAACCGGCTTGATGATAGCAGGTGCATTGATGCTTGCAAATCTCTCAGGTGTTCTTGATGATGAAATGTTTAAGCTTCTGATGGAGTTTGATGCTATCTTTCTTGGTTTAGCATTTTCTGCTAAACTTTCAAAACTTACAAAAGCAACTCTCAAGTTAAAGGAATAGAATTAATGGAAAATCTTACAAATATTAAAGGTTATGTTACAGTTGAAGTGCTTCGTGCTAAGACTGGCTTGATTGAATTAGTTCACGAAGGGCCTAATACAATTAATGCTGATCTTAAGGATGCTATGGCAGAGACAATGCATAGCAGTTCTGATTTTGCTTTGGATAATCTTCAAGCAACACAGATTGAACAAGCAGCATTAAGTGCAGGTGCTAATGGTAAAGATGCTTTATATATAGGAGCTAATAGCTTAGTAGACCATGATAGTATTCTTGCAATTATGGCATCTGCAGTACACCCAACTGATTCTGATGGTTCTTATTATCGTCAGTGGCAAGGTGTATGGCAGAATCTTACTGGTGTTACTAAGAATGCAACAGGTGGTGCAATTGGGCAGGGTTATGTAAACTCTGCAGGTGGATCACCACAAACTACTTTCATTACTCTCATATATGCTTCAACTACATTCTCAAATGTTGCTATGTTAGCTAATGATATAATGACATTTAACTGGCAGATTTCTGTTGGCTAATCACGCAAAAGGATTCATTGATACTTTTCTGGTAAGTGATGCGCTTACGTCAGCGGTCACTCCAGAAAGGTTTATAAAGAATTTTGAAGATGAAATATCTGTAGATGATGTTTTTGTCAAAGTATATCTTGCATCAGAAAGAATAAGTTTTGATGATGAAGCAATACTTTCTAGTATTTTAACTAAATCTTTTACTCAAAGAAATGAAGAATCATTTCCTGATGGTCTTGCTATAGGTGAGATTTTTAGTAAAGATCATAATATTGCTCGAATCTATGGTACTGCAGATACAGCAGTATTAGAAGATATTCTTACTAAACATGCTACTGATAGATATGAGAAAAGTTTTGAAGAAGATATCACAATAAGTGAAGACTTTGACTTTATCTCTACTGAACAATCTACAATAAAAATTGTGGAAACTTTACCAATAAGTGAAGTATTTACAGAAGCTTCTACTGTTAGATATGATGAATCTAATGATGAAGATTTAGGTCTAACTGAACTATTTAAAGTTTTCTTTGGTCTTATTGTAGTAGGTGGTACTGGAGATGGCAACTACGATCATAATGAAATTGTTCAACTAGGTGCTACAGTTCCACAAGGCTTTGTATTTTTTAAGTGGAATTTTAATAAGACTGGCCTTAGTAACATATTTGACCCAAATGCTACTCTAACTGTACCTATTGGTGGTGGAGTAGTCACAGCAGAATTTATAAAAATATCAGATGAGATAGATAAAACTGTAATAATTTATGACGTATTTGATTTTACTTACGTCGAAAACTTTAGTGATGATGATGAAATTTTTGCTAATCAGACAGCAGTTTATAGTGGAGGAACTATGGGAGTAGCAAATCACGATTTTGTAATTCCTCAAGGAGCACTCTTTCATAATATAGTTATCTATAAAGATAACAATGGAGATCCTGTTGATATTACTGGATATACTATGGCAATGCACATACGTAAATTCAAGGCAGATGAGGATTCTGAATTAGAAATTAGCTCAAGTGATTACTTAGAAAATGGTGGAGCAGCAGGATCTATCACAATATCAGTTCCTGGTAGTATTACTGATGACTTAGATTTTGTATGGGGTTATTATGACCTTGAATTATACCCTAATGGTGTAGAAGCTGATGCAATTCGTATTCTTGAGGGTAGAGTAAAGTTATCTAAACAGGTCACAAGGCAATAATGACTCATATAACATCAGGATTAATGGCACAAGACAGTGGTATTGCTGACTTAATGGCAGCATGTTATAAGTCTACTGAACTTTTCGCTGGAACTCTCCTGAATGAACGTTTCTACAGACCTTTTGACCCAATACATAGACAGATATTCGAGATAATTGATGATGACTCCTTACCTAAGGTAGCAATTGCAGCTCCACGTGGTATTGGAAAGACTTCTATCATTAATTTGGCTGTCCCTGCGAAGAAAATTCTCTTCGATGATAGCCCTTACATAGTTCCTGTTAGCCATTCGGCTACTTCGGCTGTTCAGCAGTCAGAGAACTTAAAATTAGAACTATTATCCAATCCTCTTGTTCAAAAGATGTTTAGATCGATTAAATCTGATGTCTTTAGTAAAGAACAGTGGATAGCGAACAATGGAATTAAATCCTGCATCATGCCAAGGGGTGCAGGTCAACAGATTCGTGGTCTTCTATATAGAAACAATCGACCAAATCTTATTATCGTTGATGACTTGGAAGATCCAGAAGAAGTTGATAGTGAGGATCAAAGAAAGAAGAAAAAACGATGGTTTTTTGCTGATCTTTTGAACTCTATTGATCGTGGTAGAGATGATTGGAGAGTTATTGTATTAGGCACGATACTCCATGAAGATTCACTTCTTGTAGATTTACTTGATGATGAAGGTTGGGAATCAATAAATCTTGCTCTTTGTAATGATAAGTTAGAATCTAATGCTCCTAACTTTATGGATGATGCGAAGATAAAAGAACTCTATAATGATTATAAGCGTCAAAATGCGTTAGGTATTTTCTACAGAGAGCACATGAATATTGTAGTTCCTGTAGGACAAGCTAAGTTTCGTCAGGAGTATTTCAAGTATTACGGTATTGAGGATGATGTAGATCTTACTATATCTGAATCAGAACTTAATAATGATCGAGATGTAATCAATGTAGTTATGACTGATCCTGCTAAGTCACTTACTAAAGAAAGTGCTGATACAGCTATTGTAGGTGTAGGTATAAATGTTATGACTAAGGCTATCTTCATTCGTGAAGTAGTTTGTGATAAGTTCTACCCTGATGAGATATATCAAAATATGGCTGATATGGCTGCAAGAATTAATGCACATGTTTTAGCATATGAGGTAACTGGATTGAACGAGTTCATATCATACCCTCTTAAAAATCATATGCTTACTTCAGGCCTTATCTTTACTTACATAGAACTTAAGGCTCGTAAAGGTACAGGTGGTCCTCAGTCTGGTAAGATAGCACGTGTATCTTCCATGGCTCCTATGTACAAGGCAGGTTATGTTTATCATAAATATGGTAATACTTGTCAACAACTAGAAGGTCAGTTAATGTCATTTCCTAAAAGTAAGAAGTGGGATATTATGGATATCATTGGATATATCACTGAGTTACTTGATAGTGGAAATTTATTCTTCACTCCTGAAGAAGACTATGTGAATCAGTCCATCGCTGCTAGAAAAGAGATGGAAGAATTAGACAAAATGTATAACGAACCAGCATTCGATTTACCATCAGTATGTTAATTACTGTATTACAATTTGGAACACAGTAGGAATTATGGCTAAACACACTGTACTATTTGGAGACGGTAGCAATTTCATTGGGGATGATGTACTCTACCCTAAAGCTATGTCTACAGATCGTCCTGTTAAAGTTGGAACTCCTGTAGATGCTACAGACGCTGCTCAAAAGCAGACTGCTGCTCCTTTTGATGCTGAGTATGTTGTATTAGCCCTTGATTCAGGTTTGTCTAAAGAACGTGTTTTGACTGCAGGTAATAGTGTCACTTTGGTAGATAATGGTGCTGGAAGTACTGTAGTATTTGATACCATTCAAGATATTAGAACAAGTGCTATTCCTACATTCGCAGGAGCAATTTTATCTGGTTTAGTAAAAAATACTACAATGGAATGGGACGGAAGTCAACTTAATGAAATTGTTACCAATGGTGTAGCGGCTGTTAATATTAATTTTGATGGTTATAATTCGGGAACTACACAGTTTAGAAATTTTGCTGTCTATAATGGTAAAAGAGGTCTTATACTTCATGTAGATGGAGCTGATGCTTATGTAGGTATTGGTACTAATGTACCAAGTGGTGATTTAGAGATTAAAAAATCTTTAAGTGGTAGTACTGTAAAGATAATAATACGAAATACTGCTGCTGCTGCTGATTCTAATGTTGAATTTCAATTAGTAACTGGTGCTGCTACTTGGAGTTTAAAGAATAATAGAGCAGATGGTGTTTTCTCATTATTGTCTGATGCTGGAAAAGGTATTTGGATACTTCCTGCTTCTGGCAACGTAGGCATAGGGACTCTTACGCCCGACCTTACGGGTTATGGTGGAGATAACAAAGTCCTTACTATATTAGGAGGAGCAACAGACAAGAGTGGGGTTGTTGAAATAGGTGTACCCCATGCAGTAGGCGCAATACGTATTGGCGAAGTTGCATTTGTTAATCTTAACAACACGGCCGCAACTGTTGGTAGGGCTGCTGTTCAAGGGTTACGTGACGGTGGCAATGCTAATACTGCTTTGCTTTTCTATACCCAAAGTGCTGCTGGTTATTCAGAGAAAATGAGAATAAATAGAGACGGCAACGTCGGCATAGGGACTACTGATCCAAAATCTGATTTGCATCTATCTTCTACTACCAGTACAAACCTTATTTGGAGTGATACAAATGCTGGTGGTGATGGTAAAAATTGGGACCTTGTTGCAAATGATACGTTTTTTACTGGTAGATTAATTAACGATACTTTTGATGGAATCACAAGTTGGATAATCGTTGAACGTAATGGTATGACTGTTACAGATGTGTCTTTCCCTAATGGCAACTTCGGTATAGGGACTGCTTCGCCAAGCGGTACATTAGAAGTTGATCCGGGTGAGATAATTCTAGATCAACAAGGCAGAGCAGCATATATAACAGGTAACGCAAGAAGTGGATTATACACAACTAATGGTGGTGGTTCATATCCATTTGATAACGCTGCACACTTAGTATTTCAAACTGCTTCGGCTGCTGTTAGAGATATAATATTTGTTACAGGTACAACACCTACGAATAGAATGGTTATTACTGGTGGTGGTGATGTCGGCAGAAATACTACTACACCACAAACTGGATTCCACAATGTAGGAACAACACGTCTTGGAGATCAAGCAACTAATTATATGGCTGTTAGTGCTACAGGAGATACTACTTGGGTAGGTTCTGGTGGACTAATATTTGGTTCTGTCTATGGTAATGAAATTGGGTACTCTACTGGAAATGCAACTCAAAATCTCTGGTATGATATAAGTGATGCTACAATGGATGATGGTAAACTTCATGGTATCACTCACGATGGTTCTGGTCAAGTTACTGTAACTGAGCCTGGAATGTATTTAGCAGTTTATTATGCTGCTGCTGAAGTATCTGTTGCTAATAAACATATTCAGATGGCTTTTAGTATTAATGGTACAGAAATACTTGATGGTATAAATCATATTGAACCTAGAACTGCTAATTCACAAATGCCTATTAGTGGTACTGCAATCTTAGATTTAGCAGATAATGATACAGTAAATATGTCAATAAGAACAACAGATGCAGGGACTCCTATAATAAATGTAGATCATTTAGGATTCTCTCTCGTACAAGTCGGAGGAACTTAGAATGGATTTCACAAGAAAATTAGATGAAGATGAAGTTAAAATCTTATCTTATAGACATGTAGATGTTACGAAAGCTTTAAATACTTTGATTGATAATGAACTTAAATCATGTGAGCATCGTATGATATCTAAATATAGAGATACAAATAAAATTGAAGATAGTACTATACTCGCTATAGTTCTAGATGACCCAGGTTTCAAAACTGCTGCAACAGTTCAACTTGAAAGAGAAGCAGCACAAGATATACTTAATAACCAGTAAATGTTAAACTAACAAAGGCGCAAATTATGCAAGTAGATTTTAATAGAACATTTAAAAATCTGAAAAAGACTGAGAATATAAAAGAACCTGATGGTCAAAATGATTTGACGTTAGGGTTTGTTGTTACTGAAGCACTCATGTCTGGTGCAGGAGATCAAAGTGGTGCTGCTAAAATAAAGAAATTTAATTTGGCATTACAAATAGAAAAAACTTCAGTACAAGAAATCACTTCAGATAATATTAAAATGTTTATAGATTTAGTTGAGAAGTTATTCGGACCACTTATTTATGTAAGAGTTATTGAATACCTCGATCCTGATAGATTAGGAAATAAAACTAAGGACTAATATGCCTCATATTATAGATAATCCTGATAATAAGTCTGGCGTTTCTGGACTTAGCGGAGTAAAGTACGATTATAAGTATCCGAAAGGGATGGATTTACGCCCAAATTCTGAACTACACCAAAAAATAGTAACAGAAGTTCAACGTCGTTCTCGTGAGAGTTTTAGAGTCATGAGTAAACGATATGATAGTTGGCGTGAAATTGATAAAGTTCTTGCTACGTTTGTGACTAAGAAAGAGAAACGTACGGCTATAGACCGTGGTGATAAGACTATTCCTGTTATTATCCCTACGTCTTTTGCTACGTTAGAAACTCTTTTAACATATATGACAGCTGCTTTTCTTCAAGAACCTTATTATCGCTATCGTGGTGTAGGTCCTGAGGATATAGTTGGTGCTATGCTTATGGAAAGGACTATTAGTCTTCAAGCACATAAGATGAAGCATGGATTAAATCTCCATACTTTATGGCGTGATGCTTTTTCTTATGGTATAGGTGCTGCATCTGTATCATGGCATAAGCATATGGGGTATAGACGTAAGAGAATTACTAGTTCTGTACCTAGTTTTAACGGATTATTTAATGTTAATAAGTCTGCTACATTAAGAAACTGGACGACTTTATATGAAGGTAATAGACTTAATAACATAGATCCTTATTATTTCTTTCCTGATCCATCTGTGCCTATTCAAGACGTACAACGTGGAGAATTTGTAGGTTGGAATGATCGTACGAGTCTTACTGACTTACTTGAGATGGAAGAAGAACCTGGTAGTTTGTTCTTTAATGCTAAGTACGCAAAGCATATTGATGGTCGTTCTTTTCTTTATGTAGATTCATACTCTGATGCTTCTGTTAATAAGAAAGATGTAACAGGCATTCCGCGTCATGAGCGTAGGCAGTATGAACTTAAAGATACTAACAGACCTGTTGATCTTACTTACATGTATATCAACCTTATCCCCAAGGATTGGAAACTTGGAAAAGGTGAGTACCCACGTAAATGGATGTTTATTATAGCAGGTAGAGATCTAGTAGTAGGAGCACAACCCCTTAATCTAGATCATAATATGTATCCTGTGGTAGTTGCTGCTCCAGACTATGATGGTTATTCTACATCACCAATCAGCCGTATGGAGATTGGTTATGGTACTCAACATATCATAGACTGGTTATTTGATTCTCATATTTCTAATGTACGTAAGATGATTAATGATACTATAATCGTTGATCCTTATTTACTTAATATGAATGATTTTGTAGAAGGACGTTCGGGTGGTATAATTCGTACACGTCGTGCTAATTGGGGTAAAGGCGTTGATGGACTAGCACAACAGTTAAAAATTCAAGATGTCACTCAAGGGCATATGAGTGATGCTAGTATTCTCACAGATATTCATAATAAGAGTACAGGTGCTACTGATATCCTTCAAGGTATCATGCGTCAAGGTGGAGAACGTAGATCTGCTACTGAGGCTCGTGGTGCTCAGCAAAGTGCTCTATCAAAACTTGAGAAGGCTGCAAAGATAATGTCTATGCAGTATCAAGGTGATCTCGCTTATATGAATGCTGCTCATACACAGCAACTTATGAAAGAAGACGTGTG
>Ga0114923_10002793_pt1 | contig 11801 bp, 10 predicted proteins | sample SumtaG_FD_89578 | JGI IMG/M metagenome (GOLD analysis project Ga0114923, IMG submission 89578) | Deep subsurface microbial communities from Indian Ocean to uncover new lineages of life (NeLLi) - Sumatra_00157 metaG | ecosystem: Environmental > Aquatic > Marine > Oceanic > Sediment | place: near... | reverse complement strand
CTAAATCAAAAATGTCCCGTATGGCTAAACTGCAACCGCGATATCTGATCTTTTTTGCGCTGATTTCCGCAGGGGTTTCCACATTGATTTGCGCCCCTTTGAAATTGTAAATAAAAAAGGGGTTTTCAGTGATGTTGCTTGCAAGGATGAAATCGATTTCCCCCTCTTGTCTTATCAACTTCAAATAATTGCCCGGGAATTGCCAATCATCTGAAATCCGTTTTATGCGGGGATCTCCGGCGATCCGCTTTAATGCGCGTGGGTCTTCAAGAAAGATATCAATATCATAACTGACTCTGTGATTAAGGCTCAAAAACAGACCCGTACCACCGCCCAGTGTCCAGCACGTTTCTAAATCAGATAAAACAGGCAATGCCAAGCCCAGCAGCCTTTCCCATTGAGAGATAGGCCATTTCCTGTATCCAGCGGGTGGTGTTTTCATCGGCATACTCCTTGGTCTGCCACCGGTTTTGGGCGTCCGTGAGATCTTCGAAAGAGAAAACACCCGAAAGGACGATATCATGAATCAACCATATAGGGGTCTCCAGGAAAAAGCTCAGGATGTGCCCTTTCCACTTCTGGTCGTAACACGTGTTCCTGATGCAGGCAATCAAGATGTCTTCATCGATCTCCATGGGCAGGGATACGTTGACGTGCACAATGGCCGCTTTCAGAGGAGTTATGTGTTGTTTATGTGCAATCTGATTCATTCCTATTCAATTCCATTCTAATCGTTTCAGCCATATATTACAATCCCGGGCAGTAATTTCAAAGGAAAAGTGACAATCAGCCTCGTGACGATACTTCATGAGTCTGGGGTTGGCCGAGTATGTTTTGCAGCTTGGTTTCATACAGGCCACCAAATGATGAACAGATCAACTAATTCTCTCAGCGGTCCATTTCACTTGCTCCGAGCCGAAGGTACCTCGAGTGTGAGTGGTACCTGAAGCCCGCCTCTTTGAAAAGGTTCCTTTTACTGTCCATGGACCGAGGTGGATAATCGGTCGACATTTGTAGGCATAGTCCAAATACCATCAATATTACACATCATCGCACTGTTTCTTATTTTTCCCTTCCATTCCTGAAAAATGCGGAACTCTCCCCATCTCTCAGACTCCCCTATCGTGTCAATGGTTGCTGTTACATGGAAGACGTCCTTTTCTGTTCCCTTAGCTCAGGGTAGTCAAGGTTTTCTTAAAGTTCAAACTCGGCAGGGTAATCGATCGGTTTTTTTTTCGGGCTGTCAAATGCCTCGATTTCATCCAGGAAATCAAAGTAAGGCTCCAGATCTAAAGGTTTCTCAAGAGAAGCTGTTTTTCCCATAAGCCCAGACTTCCTGCGATCCTTTGGAAAATCCGTTTCAAGTTCAATCAGTTCCATGGGTTGCTTTCCCCTTGATAATTTCATAGAAATCCTTCAACAGACCATGTTTCTCAAAATAGGCTTTGACCTCTTTTGTTTTGATTTCTGGTAGGGTCATCAGATGTTCAATATCGGCCATTTCCCGCAATCTTCTGCTGGGATCGTTTTTTATGGTAAAGATTTTCAGCGCCACGAGGTGTATGGGGCTGACTACGGGTAAATCTACATTTCTTAAAACGGAAAACCTTTTTACGTTCGAGAAAATGGTGGTTGCGGTTTCGCCTTTGATATAGACAAAATCGATTTGACCAAGTCCTGACAACGCATGCCGGTGGTTGGAGTATCCCGTCGACCGATAGAGCGTTTCAAAGCCAAGAGACCCCAGGAATTCAATGATTTTCGCTTGATCCTCCTGCCTGACGACAAAATCCACATCCTGTGTGGCCCGCAGATACCCGTATACCTTCAGCGCAAAGCCGCCGATAAGAGCATGGTCCATTTGATGGGTATTGAAAAAATCGATCAAGAGTTGAATTACGTTTTTAAATTTCAATGGAACCCCTTTTCAAAGGTCTAAACCTCCAGATCCGTGTTTCACCTATCCTGGTATTTTTTTGATAAAACCTTGCTTTTTGGAGAAATTAATATACAAAAATTGGTCTTGTGTGTCAAATTAAACCCTGTCCTCACAATGCAAGGGAATCCGGGCATAAAGAAGCTTTCCGTGATAAGTATCGCTTTTTGCGTCCAATAACAGGCGGAATATCACATAAACGACCGGATCGCCTGTTAAATTGTTGGCCCAGGAAAAACGGCTCTTCAGCGAAATCCTCAACCTGCCGCTCTACTCCATATCACTGCTTACAATGCTTATGGGTGGTCCGGGATGAAAATTCCCTTGACCCTGCGCTCCTTCTTGCCCTATATTCACGCTCAAAGACAGACAAAACAGAATAATAATGGGAATAATAACGCATTAACAGGGAGGATCAACGTGGATGCTTTTTTAGAAGACGGGCCCAAAAACCCTCTCAAAATTCAGGATAATACGTTCAGGGACGGACATCAGTCATTATTGGCTACAAGGATGAGGACCGAGGACATGATCCCCATCGCGGAAAAGATGGACACCGTGGGGTTCTGGGCCATGGAGGTATGGGGAGGGGCAACCTTTGACACCATGCACCGTTTTTTGGGAGAAGACCCCTTTGAACGGATACTGACCTTGAAAAAGTATATAAAGAAAACACCCTTTTCCATGCTCCTGAGGGGGCAGAATGTTGTAGGGTATCGGAACTATGCGGATGATGTGGCCAGGTTATTCGTGGATAAGTCGTGTGAGGCCGGTATGGATATCTTTCGGGTCTTTGATGCTCTCAATGATTTCCGCAATTTTCAAACTGTTGTGGAGCGGATCAAGGCCAACGGCAAGCACTTCCAGGGGACCATCTGCTACTCTTTGACGGAAAGACGTATGGGTGGCGACGTGTTTAACCTGGAATATTATGTCAGCAAGGGGAAAGAGATTCAGGATATGGGGGCCGATACCCTCTGCCTGAAGGATATGGCAGGAATCATGTCTCCCTTTGATATTGCCAAGATCATTACGGCCCTCAAGAAAGTGATCACCATCCCGATTCATCTCCACACCCACTATACAAGCGGTATGGCCTCCATGATCTATTTAGAGGCTATAAAGGCGGGGGTAGATATCGTGGATACCTGTCTGGCTCCTTTTGCGCTGAGGACCTCACAGCCGGCTATTGAGCCCATAGTTGCAACGCTTTATGGAACCGTTAGGGATACGGGATTTGATCTGAGCCTCCTGTTGGAATTAGGAGATTATATAGAGACCATCGCTCCCAAGTACCGGGACTATCTGGCAAAGAATAAGATGTCGGTGATAGATACAGGGGTCCTGGCCCATCAGGTGCCCGGCGGTATGATCTCCAATCTGGTGAGTCAGCTTACCGAGGCAAAGGCCTTAGACAGGCTGGCGGAAGTTTATAAAGATGTGGCGGTGACGAGGAAGGAATTGGGCATGCCCCCCCTCGTTACGCCCACCAGCCAGATCATAGGGGTTCAGGCCGTGCTCAACGTCCTGTTTGGCAGATACAAGATGGTTACAAACGAAGTTAAAGACCTGGTCTATGGTCTATATGGCAAGACACCTTTACCGGTAGACCCGGAGATCCGGAAAAAGGTGCTGAAAGGATATAAGCGGGGTGAAACACCGGTAACGGGCCGCGCTGCGGATTATTTAGAGCCTGAACTCGAAGAGGCCAGAAAGAAGATAGGAGACCTGGCCAAAGACGATTATGATCTGCTTATCTATGCCCTCTATCCAACAACGGGAGAGCAGTTTCTCAAATGGAAGTATGGCCTGGAAGAGAGACCCCCCGAGGTCAAGCCAAAGACGTTGGAGGATATCCGGAAAGAGGATGAGGCCCTGGCTGCAGCAATAGCGCAGGTATGCAAGACCATGTGACCGCTGCAACTTCAAAGGTCTCGGTGGATTGGCAGTAAAGGAAAACGATTGTTTATAACACTTGAAGGGATAGAGGGGTGCGGAAAGTCTACCCAGGCGAGACGGCTTGTGGATAGACTTGAGGGAGCAGGAGTTTCATCAATCCTTACCTTGGAGCCGGGGGGGACTCCCATAGGGAAAGAGATTCGGCGTATCCTTCTGGACTCTAAAAATAAGGACCTGCCGCCTTTATCGGAACTCTTGCTCTATGAGGCGGACAGGGCGCTGCACATGGAAATGGTGATCAAACCGGCCCTTGTCAAAAAAAAATGGGTTGTGTGTGACCGTTTTTTTGACGCGACCACTGCATACCAGGGTTATGCTCGGGGGCAGGATAACGAGCTTGTCAGATTGCTGAATGAAAAGGCCTCTCTTGGCATCCGGCCTGACATCACCTTCCTGATTGATTGCCCCGTAGAGGTTGGGCTGACCCGGGCGCTCAAACGAAACGAAATCATGGAGCAGGAGGGTCAGGACCGGTTTGAAAAAGAAGAGATGAATTTCCACACGGCTGTGCGGGAAGGGTATCTCTCTATCGCAAAAAATGAACCTGCACGATTTATGGTGGTGGACGGCACCCTTGGGGAGGATGAGTTAGAGGAGAGAATTTACTCGCATATTCGACCCTGTTTATGAAGAAAAAGCACCACGGAGTTCCTTAACTTTAGGCATTTTAGGCACTTCAAACTTTAGGCACTTTTATGAACCTATGCTTTTTTCAGAAATAATAGGCCAGGAAAAGGCCAAGCGGTTTTTAAAACGTGTAATGTCTGAGGAAAGGATCCCCCATGCCTATCTTTTTACAGGGATTCCGGGGATAGGGAAGACGAGTATGGCTAAGGCCTTGACAATGGCCTTGAATTGCCATGAGCCAGCAGATTTTGATGGTTGTGGCCAATGTCCTTCATGTCGTCAGTTATTGGGAGGAAATTTTCCGGATTTCATACACATCCAACCGGATGGGCAAAACATAAAAATCGAGCAGATTCGAGATTTAAACCGGAGTCTGAGCTTTGCCCCGTTGTCTGCTAAACACAGGGTGTGCGTGGTTCAGCAGGCCGAGGCGATGACAGGTGAAGCAGCAAATTCCTTTCTAAAGACATTGGAAGAACCTCCTCCCGGCAATATCCTGATCCTTAATGCGAGAGAGCCGCGCGACCTGTTGCCCACGATAGTGTCCCGGTGCCAGAGGGTCCCTTTTCAGCCTCTGCCCGTTCAGGCGATGGCTGATTGGCTTGTCAGGGAAAAGGATATAGATGGGCAAAGAGCGGCAATCGCAGCAAAAGGATCTTCCGGGAGTTTAGGAAGCGCCCTCAGGATGTGTGAGGAGGTTTTTTTAAAAATAAGAGAGGAGTGGCTCTCAATGCTCCTGAAATTGCCCCGGTTTTCAAAGGGAGAGGCGCTGGAAATGGCCTTTCAATCGGCAAGCAGAAATCGGCGGGGAGGGATTGATAGCTTTGACGCAGAGGAACCTGGCCTGTTGGAGATGCTCGCCGTCTGGGGGTGCTGGTACAGGGATCTTCTGGTAGTGAAGGTTGGTGGACCTGCACACCTGATTATTAATGTGGATTTCTTAGATAAGTTTAAAAACCTCGCTGGAAACTTTAAGAAAGCCAGTCTGATAGAGAGCCTTTTTGTGGTGAATCAGGCCATAAGAGACCTGCGCAGGATGCGCAATGCCGCACTGGTGATGGAGCATGCGGTCCTTAAACTCCAGAGACTTGGAGGGGCTGGGTGTTAGGTATTGGAGACTGGGTATTAGGTATCGGGTATTAGACAGTTATCAATTAAATCTTGTGCAAAAAGCACAAAAAATCTTTGCAATTCCCTGAAAACCCCGCTAAAGCAGCGGGCTGGAAAAAGATGAACATCCAACATCGAACATCGAACGTCCAGGTAAGCGAAGACTCCGACATCGAATAAAAAACAAACATCAACTTTAGCTCACTTTAGGCATTTTAGGCACTTTTCCGGTTTATCCGGGTTAGGTATTGGGTATTAGGGGATTGTTAGATCAGAATTTGTCTGAAATATTTATATTGTTGCCTTTTGTGAAGGTTATTTAAGATGAGCAAAATCGTTAGTATTCAATTCAGAAATCGTGGAAAGGCGTATGACTTTGCCTCGGGCCACTTTGTTCTTAAGAAAGGGGACAAGGTAATGGTGATAACCGAGAATGGACCCGCTGTCGGTTGCGTTTGCACACAACCTCAAAACAGGACGGAAGGATGCTCGAAGCGTAAACTTAAAACAATCTTCCGTCTCGCTACAGAAGAAGAGATTGATAGTTATGAAAAGGGCTGCAACTTAGAGGGGCAGGTCTATGAATATTGCCACCTGAAAGTTAAGGAACGATCTCTGCCCATGCGTCTTGTATCTGTGGAAAGGCGCTTTGACGGCAGCAAAGTTATTGTCTATTTTACCGCTGACGGAAGGGTTGATTTCAGGCAATTGGTGAAAGACCTGGTAGGCAAATTCAGGACCAGGATTGAGATGAGACAGATCGGGGTCCGCCACCAGGCAAAAATGGTAGGTGGGTTGGGAAGCTGTGGACGTGCCTTATGCTGTTCTGCTTTTCTCAACAACTTTGACCCGGTAACCATAAAGATGGCCAAAAAACAAAACATCTCTCTCAATCCCAACAAAATATCCGGGATGTGCGGCAGGCTCATGTGCTGTCTCTCATACGAATATGATCATTATGCCAAGATCAAGACAAGGCTCCCCAAGATCGGCAAGAGGGTTATGACAAAAGCGGGAGAAGGGAAGATTATCCGTCAGAACGTACTAAAAGAAACCCTGACAGTGGTTCTCGATTCAGGAGGTGAAATTGAGGCACAGGCCAAAGATCTCTCCCGCGATCCCGGCTCGAAGAGAGACAAAGCCCGTTCAAAAAGGAGTAACAGTTCACGGAGCCGGGGTAAAAAGTAGATAGTCAACCACTTAACGAGGTATAGAAAGGAGTAACCATTTAAAAACATTGTCTAAACAATTCTACGTTACAACACCCATATATTATGTGAATGCAGAACCTCATATAGGGCATGCCTATACGACCATTGTCGCTGATGTTTTAAACAGGTTTCATATGATCTCCCCCATGGAAACGTTCTTTCTCACAGGGACGGATGAACATGGGGACAAGATCGTTGCGGCCGCTGAAAAGTCCGGTCAATCACCCAAGGAATACGTTGACAGGATCAGCGGAATGTTCAGGAACCTGTGGCCCAAACTGAATATTTCCTACAACCAGTTCATTCGAACCACTGATCAATATCACCAGGAAACTGTGAGATTGATCCTGAGCCGGGTCAAAGAAAAGGGGGATATTTACTTCAGCGAGTATGAGGGGCTTTATTGTCTTGGCTGCGAACGTTTTTATACTGATAGAGAGCTGGTGGACGGGAAGTGTCCCGATCACCAGACCAAACCTGAGGTAATCAGGGAAGCCAACTATTTCTTTCGGATGAGCAACTATCAGGATTGGCTTATCGGGCATATCAACCAGCATCCTGATTTCATAAGACCGGAAAGGTACAGGAACGAGGTCCTCTCATTCCTGTCTGAGCCCCTGGAAGACCTTTGCATATCCCGGCCCAAGTCAAGACTCACATGGGGGATTACCCTTCCATTTGATGAGGATTTCGTTACCTATGTATGGTTTGACGCGCTCATCAACTATGTGTCGGCCTTAGGATATCCGGAAGGCGATCGATTCAGGAAGTTCTGGCCCAGGGCCCAACATGTTATTGCAAAAGATATTTTAAAGCCTCATGGCATTTACTGGCCCTGCATGCTCAAATCGGCAGGGATCGAACCTTATCAGCATCTCAATGTCCATGGGTACTGGAACCTGAGTCAGGGAAAGATGTCCAAGAGTTTGGGGAATGTTGTCAGTCCCCTTGAGCTGGTAGATATTTACGGCCTTGACGCATTCAGGTATTTCCTTTTGAGAGATATGGCTTTCGGGCTCGATTCTGCTTTTAGTGAAGAGGCATTGGTGGCGCGACTCAATGCCGACCTTGCAAATGATCTCGGGAATCTGGTGAGCCGGAGTCTCACCATGGCGCAAAAATATTTTGAAGGAGACCTGCCTGAACCGGGCCCTTCCCGGGAGGAGGATGAAGAGCTGAAGAGAAGCGCCCTTGAATTAATTGACATATATGAGGGATTGATGAAGGACCTGGCCTTGCATAAGGCCCTGATGGCAATATGGGAGGTCATCGGCAGGGTAAACAGATACATCGACTCCATGGCGCCATGGGTGCTGGCAAAGTCTGACAGGGAACGACTGTCTACGGTCATCTACCATATCTTTGAAACCCTGAGAATTATTGCCGCGCTACTCTGGCCCTTTATGCCCGGATCTGCGGAAAAGATCCAGGAGCAGTTAGGTCTTTCGAAGACAGGGAAGGATTTTACCCTCGAAGAAATCAAGAGATGGGGCATGGAAAAACCTGTGCGAACAATTATCAAGGCGCCTGCCCTGTTTCCACGCATTGATGTGGGGAAAGAGGAAAAACAATCAAAGCAGTTGGCTCCTGAGAAGAAAAAGGCGCCAGAAGATGAAGGCGGCACTGAACAGGCCGAGGGTCTCCCCTTGATCTCATTTGAGGACTTTCAAAAAATAGATCTCCGGATCGGGACAATAAAGGAGGCTGAGGCCATACCGGGTTCCAAGAAACTTATCAAATTGAAAGTAGATACAGGTGAGGAGCGGACCGTTGTGGCCGGACTGAAGGGCCACTATACTGAAGAGGATCTCATTGGAACGGAGGTATTATTAATAACCAACCTTGCCCCGGTTAAGTTAATGGGTGTTGAGTCGCACGGTATGGTGCTGGCTGCCAGCGACGAGGCCGGTCTCCATCTTCTGGTTCCGGACACCAAGGCTGTTCCGGGGAGCAGGGTGAAGTGAACAAAGTGACCAAAGTTGAAAATGCCTAAAGTGAGCTAAAGCGCTTATTTATCCCGCTTGTAGCGGGGAAATGCCTAAAGTTGGGGTTGTTCATTCGATGTCGGAGTCTTCGCTTACCTGGACGTTGGACGTTCGATGTTCATCTTTTTCTACTTCCCTTTCACCCCTTCTCGATTTCGTGGCGGATGATCGCATTGTCGTAAGCAGTAATCACATCCTTTTCCCTCAAGGTTGCAATGACCTTTTTCCCATTGTCTCCTGCAACCACGGGCAGTTGGGAGAGGCCCTTTTTGCTCATGATATGCAAGGCGTGCTGAATGTTATCTTCCGGGCTGACAGTGGCCAGATCTGTGGCAGCCACATCCTTGGCAATAATCAGGTAGCGCGCCTCTTCCTCTCCTAAGAGAGGCCGGATATCCCGAAAGGAGATGATACCGGTCAATTCGTGGTTTTCATTGACCACATGGAGATAGGCTATATCCTTTACCTTAAAGGTGTTGATCAGGTTTATGAGGGCCATCCCTTCCGGCACGGTGGCAACATCCTCTTTCATGATCTGCCTGACTTTTAAGGCCCTCAGGATATTCTGTTCCAATCCTCCGGAAATATCCACGCCCCTTCTCAACAGCTTGACGGTATACATGGAGCCGTTTTTCAATGATATGGCCACCAGTGTACTAAGGATGCAGGTGATCATCATCGGAAGTATGATCTTATAGTTCCCGGTCATCTCAAAAATAATCAGAATGGCCGTAATCGGAGCATGGGTTGTGCCAGCCACAAGAGCGCCCATGCCGACAAGGGCATAGGCAGCAGGTGAAGCAGTAATGCCAGGAAACAGGATATTTACAACCCATCCAAAAAACCCGCCGGCCATTGCCCCTATAAAGAGTGACGGCGCAAAGATACCACCAGAGCCACCTGAGCCGATGGTAAGAGAAGTTGCGCCTATCTTGACGAATATCAGGGTGAAGAGCAATAACCCTGACATCTCGTTTAGAAGGGATTGGTTGATGGCCCCGTACCCGACCCCGAAGACCTGAGGCCATTTCAACAGGACCAGACCGAGCAACATACCCCCGAGAGCGGGTTTGATCCACTCAGGAATCTTGATGGCATCAAAGAGATCCTCAGCCTTGTACAACACCACAATGAACAGTATGGCCAGTAACCCGGCCAACAGCCCCAGAAAGGGATAGATGGCAAATTCCCAGAGGGACGCAAGTTCATAGGATGGGATAACAAAGGCCGGGAAGTCACCGAAGTAGTGTCTGGAGATGGTAGTGGCCATAACCGAGGAAAGAACCACCGGCGAAAACGCGGCTAAGCCGAAATCCCCGAGGAGCACCTCCAGGGCAAAGAGCACACCTGCAATGGGGGCATTGAATGTGGCGGCAATCCCGGCCGCGGCCCCGCAACCAACCATGGTTCTATGCTGAGGCCCGGAGGTCTTGAATATCTGGGCGATGCTGGAGCCTATGGACGAACCGATCTGGACAATGGGCCCTTCCCGGCCCACTGAACCTCCTGAGCCGATACATACGGCTGAGGCAATGATCTTTACAACGGCTACCCTCTTGCGAATACGGCCGCCGCGAAGAGACACGGCCTCCATAACCTCTGGTACTCCATGCCCTTTGGCCTCCCTTGCCCCAAATCGAACGAGCAGACCTACGACCAGCCCCCCGATGGCAGGCAGCCCGATCAGGCGGTAGACAGGCACGGTGCTGACAAAAGTCAGGATATCTGCGGTGTTTTGATAAAAGGCATATTGGGCTCCCTGGATCACAAAACGGAAGAGCACTGCCCCGTACCCACTGAGGATACCGATCGCAATGGCCATTAGCAGACTGGATATGTGACGATCAAGCCTATATCTGTGCAACCCATCGAGGATGTTAAGACGCTTCATCAATTAAATATACCCAAACCAGAGATCCTCAATTGCTTTGAAGTTCTGCTTTACAGCCTCCCTGCCTGTCACAATATCGCCGTGACCAGTTAGCACATAGTCTACGTCAAGACTGGAGATCTTCCGGATACTCTCCTTGAGTTTCTCTCCGTCACCGCCGGGGAGGTCGGTTCTCCCTATCCCCTGGTCAAAGACCACATCGCCTGTGAAAAGCGTTTTTTTGTCTCGCCAATAGAGACACACGGAGCCTGGTGAGTGTCCCGGGGTGTGGATGACCTCAAAATTCAGATTGCCGATTTTCAAGTCCCCCTCTTGTAGCAGGATGTCCGGCTCAAACCCAGAGATGCCAAGGGCCTCTCCGTAATGGGGGGCAACGGCTTTTATAAATTCCATTTCCGCAGATGAGACTGCAATTTGTGTATCTGTCTCTTGAAAAATCTTTACACCTTCCATATGATCGGGATGAGCATGGGTAATGATTACCAGCTCAATATCTTCGGGGGAAAGGGAAAGCCCTGTGAGCTCGTCCCGTACATGATCGAAAAGGTGGTAGTGGCCGGGATCCACCAGGATCCGTTTTTCGCCATCGATAAAATAGGTGTTGCAATTATTTGCGGTCATGCTATTCCACGGAAAGAAATATAAGTTGTCAAATATCTTCATGGGAATCCTCTTTCAGTATTTGTTGAGTGGTTGAATGGGAAATAATCTATTTAAAGTTGATGGTCTCGTAAAAAGCCTCCAAGGTCGTCACTCCCGCGAACGCGGGAGTCTCCCGCCGCGGCGGGATTGATTTCCATGGATTCCCGCGTTCGCGGGAATGACGAAAGACGGTCAGTGGCTTTTTGCGCGTTTGTCGAAGCCGAGGCTATGATAGGAATCCATCCCAATGATGTCAAGGGATTAGGCAGGTAACAGCGGTTCAAAGGTCCAGGGTTAAGAGTGCCGTGTCCTGAAAATTTTTAGCGGGAGGAAAGAGCTCTTATGAATATAATGATTATTGCATCGGAGGCTGCACCGTTAGCCACGGCCGGCGGCTTGGGTGATGTCATAGGAAGCCTGCCCATAGCCCTAACTGAACT
>Ga0114923_10002792_pt1 | contig 11802 bp, 5 predicted proteins | sample SumtaG_FD_89578 | JGI IMG/M metagenome (GOLD analysis project Ga0114923, IMG submission 89578) | Deep subsurface microbial communities from Indian Ocean to uncover new lineages of life (NeLLi) - Sumatra_00157 metaG | ecosystem: Environmental > Aquatic > Marine > Oceanic > Sediment | place: near... | reverse complement strand
ATTGAAATCTATGATCCTGTCCAAAGACTACAGCAAATCACTAAAACAGAAAGAGAAGAACTTGATTCATTAGAAAAACTAGCTCAAGAATTAACAAACAAAATAGTGGAACACTGTGACATTGATTCAGAATATTTTGGTATAACTGGTTCAATAATGATAAACTTACATAGTGAGAAATCAGATCTGGATTTAGTTGTGTATGGAAAAAGAGATGGTACTAAAGTCTATCAGGGAATGAGTTACATCTTTGAAAATTACGATAACATATCACGGTATACTGATAAAGAATTGAAGACTTTATGGAGAGATCGAGGGCAAGAAGATCAAATAGATTTTGACTCATTTCTCAAGAGTGAGAAGAACAAGCAATTGCAAGGAACAATATCAAATATAGATTTCTATATTCGACTCGTTTTACTCCCTGATGAATTTTATGAACCATATGAACAGACTAAGATTACATCTCTGGGTGAATATGAAATCGAGGCTACTATAGAGAATGATGACCATTCGATTTTTACACCGTGTATTTACCATCTCAAAGATGTCATAATAAAAAATGAAAAAATAGAAGAATCAACTCCACCAGATAGAATCTTTTCAGTTCGAGGTCGATATTGTGATATTGCGAAAACAGGGGAAAGAATAACTGCAAGAGGAAAATTAGAGCAAGTAAAAATCGTTAATCAGAAAGAGTATTATCAATTGACATTAGGTTCAAGTAGAAACGAATTCATGAAGAAAATATCATAAAATCATTATTTTACTGTTCTTTGGACACGTATTTATATTGAGATGTGACCTAGATTTTTAAAGAACAATTTAGACTAAAAAGAATTGAGGAGTCAAAACCATGACAATAAAAATCGTTCAAGGAACACCAAAGAAGCTCTACAAAGAGGTTTCACCTATTGTGAAAGACTGTTTCGAAGGTGTTTGGACAGAAAAAGACTTGTTACAATTATTAGATTTACCACATGAGAATAATCTCTTTCTAGTAGCATACGAAGAAGACAAACCAGTTGGCTATGCTTTTGTTGTAGCTGATTATGATAAATCTGTTGATACAAAAATCGCAACTATCCAAGAAATAGGCGTTCTTCCGGAATTCCGTGAATCTGAAATTGCAGAAGATTTCCTTGACAAAGCTATCCAATTCTCGAAAGCTACTAAAGCTGAATATCTCGAGCAAGTAGTGTCCACTATTGATCAATGGTTAATCCCTGCTTTCGTAAAGAAAAATCTCAAACCAAGTGAAATAAAAGCTGATAGAGAAATTTCCTCCTTTAACGAAGCGAAATTAATTCTAACTAATATTAAGAAGAATCCTAAAATCACTGTCTTGATGAATCAATTATTCTTTGAGGATAATGATAAACTAGAGACACACATAGTTGAAAATGAAGCGGATTTTGAACTCATCAAAAGAAATGATCCAATTGCTTTTGGGTCAATTATTTCAATAGACAAAGCTGATGATTTAGAAAACACACTTACTGAATTAAAGAACCTAGATATTGAATGGGATGAAATTGGTATAACATTCAATTATATGTTGTAAAATCCAATATTACATTTTCATTCGATTTCATTTTCTAATCTTTGAATGGTTTTCCAATAAACCCGTACAATTTTCTTTGGCCAGGAACGATTTTTTTTGTAATATTGTTTCAACCAATTGATGGTTTTTTTATCATTAGTGCTTCCGGAACCAAAATCACCGTATTCTGTTCTAATTTTTCTTAATTCTTCTAAAGAAGCATTTCTAGCTAGAACTGAACCTGCTCCGACAGCGATGAATTCTTTCTCTGCTCTTGGAGTTACAATTAGTTTAACATCTCGAGTTGATTTGTTCTCCTTCAATAAAGAACGTAATTTGCCTACTGCTTGAAAATTATCAACTTGATATTCTGCGATTTTAGGTACTTTCTTAGCGATATCTTCAATAGCTCGAAAGAACGCATATGCTTCAGCTTCGTCCATTGACATTCCATTTTTATTGTAATTAGTAAGTACCTCTGCAGAGAGAGTTTTAACGCTCCAAACGAGAGATACTCTTTTAATTAATTCTGCATGAGCGCTGATTTTGTTATGAGAAGAATAATTCTTACTATCTTTTATCCCAATTCTTTCGAATTGTTGTTTTATGGAATCATTTACGGCACAAGCACCAATTGTCATTGGTCCTATAATCAATCCTCTACCAGCTTCATCTGCCCCAACGACGATTTTTCCTATCTTTTCCATAATATTATCAACCATTTTTTCTTAATTTCGCAATGAATTGCCCAGGTGTATCATGCACATCCGGATAGAAATATTGTAGATATTCTGATCCTGGGAATCTAGCTGAGCATTTCACTCCAAAGAACAATTCTTGCTTCTCTATGGTAAAATTTAGTTCTTCGATAGCAAATTGAATATTGCCTTCATTTTCTGCTGGATCTAAACTATTTGTTGTGTAAAATAGCGTTCCACCAGGTTTTAGCAACCTTGCAGCATGTATTAAGTATCTTCTTTGTCTCCTAGAATATTCAATTATTTGGCTCTCTCTAATCATCTCAAAGATTTTAGGTCTCAAACCCATATCGGAAGACGGGGGATTAGCTATTATCAAGTCAAAGGTCTCTTCTTTATTGTACTTCTTTACAAACGCACTAAGATTCAAATTTTCCCGAACAATAGGGGCTTTATACATTCTTAATCGTTTAATGTTCTCATTGAATTTTGTTAATTTATGAGCAGTACTTCTTTGAGCAACAATTTTCGAATCTTTTACTTCAAAATTCCTTTGCCAAATATGTGTTAAAATTTCTCCAGTATCAGAGTTCATATCTAAAAGACGATCTTCTGCTTTAAGATTCACAGAGGAACCTATGAGCATGCTAGGGATTGACTGAGGAATGAATTGCCCACGAAGGTATTCCTTCAAACCATTGATACTTGGTATTTTATACATGCTTTCAGTGATTTTTATCGCAATACCCTTTTTCTTTTCCTCAAGTTCATTCATATTCATCATTAAAATTCCATTGCCTACTACATCTCCCTTCTTATCGAGCAATGAAATCTCATCACCAATATTAAGATCATCAGTGTATTCAAAATCATTAGATCCTATTCCCACACCGATTAAGACGCTATTCAATGGTCTTTTATAATTCAAGGTAATCGTTTTCTTTTTTCTTGGGATTACTTCATTTCTAGAAATTTCAAGTAAAACAGCTTCTTCGAAGTCAGGATGTTGTTTAGCAACAATTTCTTTTTCATTTAATGTTTTGATTAATTTAGATGCTGTAGTTATCTGTGTGTTTACTCTTATTGGTAAGGATTGGGTGTGCTCTTTAAGACTAGCAATTAAAGCACTAGTTCTTTGTAGTCCATACGTAAAACTTAAGCGTTTGATCAACTCAAAATTAAATTGGTATTTTTCAATGAGTTGCTCGATTTCTTCATTAATACTCAGAGTAATTCCCTTCAATTTTTTTTCTTGAATTTTGTTCTACTAAATCTTTTCTAGTTTATTAAACATAGCATGATTTTATAACAAAAAGAGAAAAACGCAATTAAAAAAATCTATGAATGACTTTGTATACAGATAATACATAACAAAATTATTCGTAAATAATTAATTATATTTTCTTGATTAAGTTTTTTAGTTCACGATAAGACATCATTTTTAAGACATTATCTGCACTTGATGGAGTTATTTGAAGAAGACATTGCTGATGATAATCCTTTCCTTTCTTCGTCCAATGCCCAAGACCATAGACTCGTTCTTTTTCGTTGTAAAAGCGCTCATGTAAATGACCAATAACTAAATGTGTTTCTCTAGTGATAATTGGGAGCCACCTTCTCGCTTTCATTTGTCGGTCTCCCCTTGAAGTTAATTTTCCTTTAGCAACAATGGTTGCTCCTTCGGCATTTGTTTGCTTGACATCATTTGGGTTTATGCCAATTTTAATGCCGTGGACAAATAACACTTCACCAGCAGCAGTTTCTAACCAGGCATAGTCTTGCTGCATAATGTTTGCAAAATTAGCTAGTGCAGAGTCATGGATGGTTGAGCTTCGCACCAGTACTAATTTCGACCAGAAACCCTCTCTTATTGCTTTCTGTAATAATTTCTTAATCGCTTCAATCGATTCTTTTCCACCCTTATCCAACAGGTCACCATTAATGATCAAGATATCAGCTTGCTGACTCAAAACACTTAATGCATCATAAAACTCCTCTTCATAACTGAACTCACTGCCAAGATGTATATCTGAAAGGGCGATAATCCTCTCCTCCTGATAGCTTGGCTGAATAGTTATTTGTTCCTCAAGCTGAGAATACAAATCCTTTTCAGCTATTTTCCCAAGATCTCTAGTTAAGCGCAGCAATTCTTCTTTGGAACCTTTAGGCAGTTCACCTGTGATTTCCCCGTAACACATCTTACATCCTTCTTTGCAAGAACAATCCGCTAATCTCTTTTCCAATTGTTCTGCCACTTCTTTAAGATGCTTGTAAAGGTAGCATGCGTTTCCCTTACCTCTTCCTTTATCAAACAATGTTAATTCCTTATTATTACTAATCAATCCAAATTCAGATGAAGGAATACCCAGAATTATTTCAGTTTCGATTAAAAGCATTTTACCAAATAACTGCAGCATTCTTTTATTCGACTTTCCTTTCAAAGACTCTATTTTCAGACTAAAAACAATTCCTTCAACAATCTCTCTAATAGCATATTCTTGTGCTTCCTCATCAGTTAGCTCTTGCCAAAAATAGGCCGCATTGTGGCTTTCACTGTTCGAACTAGTAATCCTTCTATTTGGATTGAAGTTCGCTAGGGCTTTTAGTGTGCGTTCAATTGTTAATTGACCAAAACTAATGTTAAATAATTCTGGTCCCTGTGTTGTTTTAGGAAATAATCCTACAGTTATACTTGGCTCCCGTAAGCGATTCATAGGAGGAGTTACAAACTCATTTCCTTCTCCTGGGAGATATTTTTTCACGAAAATTTGTCTGGTCCTGTGGTCAAAATCCTCAACAATGTATTGCTGTCGACTTCGGGTGAGAACATTTCCAGTCCTACCTTTTCGTAAAACATCTCGAGTAGTGATCTTCCCAACTTGTTTGATTCTCTCGTCCATAGTACTTGCATCGACTCCCAGCATTTGATTGATCGTCCAACCAGGGTCAATCGCTCGAATTGAGAAAGGCACTAAATCCTTCTTCTCCAAGAGGAGCTCTTCTCCTTTACTTGTAAACAATATTTTCCCATCAGCTTTTTTCAAGATATTTTGTGTGACCAGACGCGCATATTGTTGTCGAGTATGCTCATGAGGAACAACTCCTTCCTTGAGAAAGAAGTTCATGATTTCTTGAAAATCAGTAACACCATAACGAAGCAGTAAAATGAGTATCCCTGCGAAAACTTTCGAGTTTCGGTTGGGATAGAGGATAGGATTACAAGCACTTGTCTTGAGAATTTCTCGAAGAATTTCCTTGTGTTCCCAGTAGAACCTATCTCGAGCGTTTGTTAAATCAAAAATGAAGAAATTCACTCTATATTCTCCAGGTTTGGTGCGGTTGCGTGCCATTCGCTGAACAATGCCGTCCTTCTGAGTGATAGGAATACCAATATTGACTATTGATTGGATGTTTGCTATGTTCACTCCTAACTCAAGGACAGAGGAAGAAATAACGATTCGAATAATGTTTTGTTCTCCTTTTTGCAAGTTATCTAGTATTTCTTTCCGCTGAGCATAGGTCACATCTGCGTGGATCACTACGACAGATTCTTCATCAAAAAAATCGTGTTTTTGTCTGAGAACACTACACAATCTGTCAGCTAGTATTTCGATGTCTTCTTTTGAATCAGCAAAAACAAGACAAGCTTTCCCTGGCAGTGTTTCTAGTTCTTCCCAAAGATCAACTAATAGAGAAATTGTGTGTTCGATCGACAACCCTAGGAACTCTTGTTCTCCTCGAACAGGGGGGCAAGTGATAACACCAGCGTCAGGTAAGAAGGAGTCTCGAAAATCAATTACTCTGTCTATGGTAGCTGATGAAAGGACTACTTGGCACTCAGGATTAAGCATTTTTTGCACTTGTATAAACAATCTGATGATCGCTGCTGCAAACCCTTCGAAAGCATGGATTTCATCAAAAACCATATATTGACAGTTCAGGATTTTCTCAATTATAGTTTTCTTATTCCCACGAAGTAGTTGGGACCAGACTTTGTCAAAAGTAGCTAGTAAAATATCAGGTGGGTTTGCTTCGATTTCGTGAAGCTCTCTATTTTGAGTTGTTCTACCTTGAATTTCAGTCTTTCCTGTGTCACCGCTATACATTCCTGTCGTTAACCGCACACCGGTTTTTTTCTCAACTTCTACGACCATTTCTTTCATGCGTTCAAATTGGTCCATGAGTAATTGCTTCGATGGGTAGAATATCACCATGAAATTTATTTCCCCTGTTAATAATTTGACCAACCCAGGTATGGTAAATGACAAAGATTTTCCCGAATAAGTCCCACCGTTAAGGATAAGGTCTTTACTTTTCTTTTTTGTTTCCAACAAGTGTTTGAACGCTTCTTTTTGATGAGTGTAGGGATGAGGAGTATTCACCATTGTTTCGAGGACAGAACCAAGCAATTCAGCTTCATTTGGGAGGATGTCTTTCCAACAAGCATCGAGTTCAATTACCGGTTTTACTGGTGGAAGTTTTCCTATTTGTAACCATTCGCGACTGTTTGTTGGCTTTATTGGGAATTTCTCTACTGAGAAAGGGTTTTTGCTCTTTTTTTTGTTATTTATCATGATTTCATCCTTCTAATTACTCGTTTCAGAAAACTTAACTTGTTCACTAATGAGCTCAAATACTTGCTCTACAGTAATTGGTATTTTCCAACCCCTCCAACCAACTGTTACAGGTAATCCATGCTTTTGCTGCTGTATTTTCAGTAGTAATTGTTTCATCCTCAAGAGAACATTGATAGAGTTTTTTCTCAACTCGTCTACTCTATCTTCACTTGGTATATGTCCAATAGTGAAGAGTAGCTCATGTATTGTCTCGTTCTCAAGATTAAGTTGATAATAGCTTTGTAGGTCATGCTTCATTTTTACAAGTAAACCTTGAGAGACCATTTGTGAGAGAATCCTCTGAGCTTGGTTTTGAGTTAAACCTAGAATGTCTCGAATTTGCTTAGTTGAATAATAACCAAAATAGCCATCCATTTGTAAACCAGAAGCCATCAATATTAATGCTATTATCAGACTTCGTTCTTGTTCCTTTAGCTGATGTTTTGTTAACCTTATTCTTTCTTTCCCTCTTCTACCACTAGTTGTTCTCCATTTCTTCTTAGCTAGAGCTCGATTGACGTTACGTTCTTTTCGTGCAGCTAGCACTTGTTCTTCTCGACCCTCAAAAAAGAAGCTATTATCAGTTGCGAAATCATAGCTTATTTTTAATTCTTCTCTGCACTCAATAGGGCAATAAACAAAAGGACTGTAATTCGCTGATTTTAGGCACTGAATGACTTCTTTGGATGTTATAGTTTTATTTTCTTCAAGTTTCTCGAACCATAATTCGATTGCTTTTCTGAAGGAGAGTAAATTATCTTCAAAAGATTCCAGAAAAGTTAAACTTTTTCCATTGTAGAAAACTTGCTCATTTAGAGCTTCCTCTACTAATCTTTCGATCTTCTCAAGAGAAGAATTTTTCACTCGAAAAATTCCGTGACCGCTCCCATCTAACGTATAATAGCAATCATCCCCTGTGAGAACCCCCTCAGCTATTGCTTTGAGTATAGTGTACAATGCTAATGTTCCAACGGATTCAATCAGATCAAAATAAAGACCCTTACGATCAATATCTGAGCTGGATTTTCTTCTGTGGAAAATACCCGCACCCATGGAAAATGGGTCAAGACCAATTTTTCTAAAGATCTTGTTTATAACGAAACGAAATTGTCTTAGAATCTGGTTTATGAGTGCATCTAGTGGTGATCGGGCATTACTAACACGTATAGTAGATGAGAGGAATGGATCCTTTACTAACCGAGATAGGACTCTTCCATGTGTCCAGAGACCAACCTTGAACCCTTCTTTCTTTAGTAAATCGAAAATGCAATCTTGACTTTGGGCTTCTAATTGTCTGCCATAGTAACTAGATTTTACTCCTGTTTGTGCGATCATAAAGAGATCAGTCATTTCATGTAATTGTCTATTTATATTTGATAAATTGGCACTTTTTTCTTGCATAAATTTCTGATACCCAAGCAATCCACCAATTGAGGATAAATTCCTTCTTATCAAGATAGGATTGCTTAACAACTTTTCATCTGATATGCGTGTAATAATTTCTTGAAACATCTCGTATTGTTCGTCAGAGAATGGGTCGCACCCTTCAATTATTTGTATTTGTTCTCTCTCTATTTGCTGAGAGCGATTGAGTTTATAGGTGAATTTATCAGGTCTAGCTTTTAGAGGAGTTTTTAGGATCTTTTCAAGTTCTGTATGTTTCTGACCTACAAAAAAGATGGATTGGGCTTTTTCAAGGGGAGCTCTATGGTTGCAAACCTCAAGTACTAACGAACCATCTTCCTCCATGATTATTCTTGCAGGTTCATCATCATAGATCGTGTAGTCGTATGCTGGTTTTAGCTCTAAGATGTTTTTCGGAACAAAACCTGCAGCTTCGTAACATTTCTGACGAAGGATATTTCTATGCTCTATTTGGATTAAAATGAGTCTTTCAGTTTTCTTTTGGTAGCCTGTAGAGCATTTCGGACAGTGAATTTTTCTCTTTCCTCTTGGAAAGATTATCTCTTCCCCTGCACCAAATTCTTCTATAGTCTCTTTACAATTTATACACAAATACTTTGCTTGAACCTTTTGTCCACTAAGAAATGACTTTTCATAATCACGCATCTCATGTTCTAGTTCCTCTTTGGCAATAGTATATCTCACTTTTTTTCCTACAAGTTCTTGTTCGGAAAATTCTGTTACGAATTCACAGGCAGTCATGTATTCACAGATGTAATTAATAGCTTGCTCATAGTATTCTGACGGGATAGCACTTGCACCAAATCCTGCTAAAATCTCAAACAAAGCACATTTACCAAAACGTTTCTTGTAAAGAAGACAGATGGCACAAATTTTCTTGAGATGAGGAAAAAGCTTCAAGACTTCTGGTTGGCAATACTTTAACCGAGTACTTCCATCAGTCCTTGTTATAGTAATACATTCAAGTAGTCCTGTTTCTTCTAGTTTTGCAGCTTCTCTAGCAGTTTTGGTGTACCCTGCTCGAACCTTTCGACTGATTTCTCCAATGAATAATGGTTTGCTTTTCACTGCATCGAGAATTGCTTGTGGAAGGTTTTTTTCTCTCCTACGCTTTTTCTTCTCTGTGAATTCTTTTAATTTCTTGTAGAGGAGTGTTGCTTGGTCATCCATGTAGTCCTTAAAAGCATCCAAGAATTCTAGTGCCGCATAATTAGAATAATCATTTCTTATGTAGCCAAACTCTCGAGTAATGTATTTGTTCAATTGCGTAAGTAATTCTTGCTCCGAACAGTTAATGTCTGTATTCAAACACTCTTTTAATGAAGAAGGCAGTTCAAAAGTGTTCGAGCCAATCAACAAACTATAACACCGCAGGATCTCCTCAATTGAGAACTTCGGATGAGGACCTTTCTTCCTGAAGAGAGTGTTTGCCATAGAAAGTAGTAAGTCTGAGAGGCTTTTCTTTGCACCAACAATATTTGTTGTGCTTGTTAGAAGTATATACCCTAGTTTTGTTAAGTAGTAATTTCGATCCTTTTTCTTTTCTATTAGTGGGAAAAAACCTGGCGTTTCTGTTGGGTCATCCCATATGATTGTTTGTTTATCTTGTCCTTCCTCATATGATTTTGTCCCAATGATTGTTTTCGAAGGTTTCTTACTGAAAAGCAGTAGTGTTTTATTGATAGATCCTTTGACTTTTTTATCAATGTCAGTTTTTACTTCTCTGAGATTTCTAAAATGAATATCTAGTCCTTTTCTTTTCAAATTTTGAGGAATTATATTATTGCTATACAAATCTAATTTATAGGTAAGTGTATTTTTGAAACGTTCGAACAACCCATCAAGGCTATTTCTTCCTCGAAACAACTCTCGTAAGACAAAAAACCAGTAGTGCTCATCAAAAAGGCGTTTTAGTGAATCCAATTTGCTTTTATAAGTGTTGAAGGGTTTTTCTACACAACCAAAGAACAAACAGTCATCAACGGCTAATAGGTGCTGATAATCTTTTTTCTCGAGCACAGGAAAGGATTGAGCGTCAAGAATATAAGTAAAATGGGGTTTCTTTCGTTTGTGTTTAATCAAGCCATCCTTGATATCATCTAGTGTTATGACTTCTCGGTGACAATTGCGTTTTGTAAGAGGATTAATGAAGATGATCTGTTCTGTTGCAGGGAGAGCGTCTTTAAGCACAAGTTCTCGCAGCTTCACATAAGTTATGAGAATAAAGTCTGCTTGCTGAAATTCTTTAACTATCAATTCTTCGTCTAATTTATCTTTTAATGAATATATCATGTTGTAAAGTTTATAGTCTACCGAATGTCTAGCAAGTTCTTCAGCAGTCTTTTTCCCTACATACTGGTTTTTTACAGTAAACACTACAGGAAGTTTCGTTTTGTTTTTTAAACCATAGACTCGTCGCACTGCAAGAAAGACAGCCAACTCATTGTTTTTATCTCTTAATGACTCTTTGCAAACAATTGCCAAGGAGCTTTTGCACAGAAGTGTTTTTTGTTTTTCAAATGAAAGAGAGCTAAACATTTCATCATGAAGAGATTCATCTCCAGATAGTTTAGTTGTAATGCCTAGTGAAACACTTAGTGGGATGCGTTTTCTAGGAAAAACTGTTGCACTCATCAAATCCATCCTAATAACTGTTTATTGCTCAACACCACTTTGCCATTAATTCGAATTGACTAATTTTCTATATAAAGAACTAAATTTTCCGACAAAACTATATAAACAGCAGAAAAAAAGAGGTTCCTTTCTGATTATGGACTAATGTTAGTTTTTTGCATAAATTATATAAAAAAACCCAAAAATCCTTCGCACTGACGCGTAGTCTTATCGCTGTAAGCGATAAGTAGCGTCGATGCGGACACGCCCCAAAGCGTGAGCTTTTGAGTTTCTTCTTTCTTAACTCAAAACCATTAATCTCGGAGAATGAAGAATTCCCTTACAAACTTATTTAGAACTGTATTACTGACACTAGTTGTTGTTATGTCTATAGAAAAATGATCACTTATTTCCTTTCTATATTGCTTAATTGACTTTTCTTTTTTGCCATGTAGCATTAGACATCCTCTGTCTTTTACTTGTAATCCTTGAAGTAATTCAAGTAGATATTCACTTGGTTGTGTATCTATCCAACAATGGGAACATCGGGAATGCAGAAAGACTTTTGGTTGTTCTTTAATAACTGAAAAAAGTGTAAGATTATAGAACAATAATATTTTTACTAGATCACCTATTGGTATAGTAGTTTTATTTAGTTCATAATTTGATATCAATGCTCGAGATATACCAACTTCTTTGGCTAAATCAAGTTGAGTATGGTTTTTCGAAATTCTTAGAAAACGTATTTTTGATCCAAAATTTGAGATACTTAATTGTGGAATATATCTAAAATTTTGGATCAAAAATACGTTTTCTAAGAATTTCGAAAAACCATACTCAACTTGATTTAGCCAAAGAAGTTGGTATATCTCGAGCATTGATATCAAATTATGAACTAAATAAAACT
>Ga0114923_10002791_pt1 | contig 11803 bp, 10 predicted proteins | sample SumtaG_FD_89578 | JGI IMG/M metagenome (GOLD analysis project Ga0114923, IMG submission 89578) | Deep subsurface microbial communities from Indian Ocean to uncover new lineages of life (NeLLi) - Sumatra_00157 metaG | ecosystem: Environmental > Aquatic > Marine > Oceanic > Sediment | place: near... | reverse complement strand
CCATGTCCTTTTGCAGCAGCTTTAATTTTTCCCTGGTTAACTGCACCCGGTGTCCGATTTCTTTCCATAAAGGATTTTTCATGCCGCCCTCAATTTTGATGCTATTCCGGCCTGTCCCCAAATTTCCAAATTTGTCTGAAAGATCGATATGATTTTGATCAGTAGAATGAGATAATGAAACAAAAACAATCAGGCACCAACAAAAAGTAAATACCGTGAATTTTCCTTTCATATTATTCTATCTCCTAAATGTCTTTTATTTTTTTAAAATCCGATAGAGTATTTATATTTGACCAATAAAAGATCTTCCTGTCTTTTTGTCTCCTCAAAATAAATATACTTTGGGGAAATAAACAAAGGAATCTTTTTGATTTTCAATGTCCCTCTAAATTTCATATTAAAAGTATACAAATCGACTGGTACAAGAGAATTTTGATTTACAATATTTTCTTTTATCCTGAAAATCCAGAAATATGGTTCTGAGATCAAAATATGGTTAAAATAGTTTTTATATTTTGGGATTTTCTTAATGAATTTTTTTTTTGCAAAATCGGGTAATTTCCTATTAATATTAATTTCGTTCTTAAAGTATTCTTTTTCTTCCTGGCTGATTATACCTGGTTTTATGTCTCTATATATCTCATTCAAAATTTCGCCGTTCTTATTTAACAGAAGAATTTTATACTTATTGGTAATACCAACAATTGAATAATTTTTATATTGATTGAATAGTAAGAAGGGGGTATATTCTTCCGCAAAATTATTGATCATAACTGATCTACCCTTTTCATCGGCGGCATTTATAGAAAACTCCTCTCTTGAAACAGAAAAAAAAGATTTCAATATTTTCCCATTTTTGTTAACCAGGGCTTGTTGTTTTCCACCAGGTGTCCATATCCATACATAGAAAAGATTATTGTTTATTAAGTTTAAATCAAGACCCCTGGAGACTTTAATTCGAGTTAAAAATTTTCCTTGATTATCAAAGATAGAAACAAAATCTTTTACTTCATTTACAGCGATGTTCCCTTCAGGAGTGATATGGACACTGTGTGGGTTTGAGAAATCGCCCGGACCACGACCCCTCTCTCCAAAAGAAATTAGCATTTTCCCATTCTTTGAAAATTTATACAACTTGTATGCCTTGTGATCTAAAACATAGAAATTCTCCATTTTATCTTCGTAAACAGAAGTTATACTATCAAAAAAAATCTCTTTTTGCCCAAGCGAGAATTTTTTTTCCAGATTTAATTCAATTACCTTCTCATTCTCAGGGTATAGTGTAATTACCAATGTCCACAAAATAAAAAATAGAAAGAGAGTTTTATTCATTTTTAAACCTCCGGATGAAAATTATAACAGGAAAGAAATAAAAAATCTTTGTCATTGAAAAAATAGAATTTGCAAGAAGAATCAACCGATAACTACATCTTTAAACACTTTTAAGCAATCCGGGTCTTCACTCAGTAATTGGGTATAAAGCTTAAACGCTTTCTCGATGATTTTCTTATTTACGGAGCAAAACTCCTCTTTTACCTTACCGGAAAATTCTTCAATATCTCCGATGGTCGCCCAACATCTTTCGCAGTGACTTATTGCCCAACAGTTCCTGCAATCATCCAACACGTCTTCAAACTTCCTGTAGTAGTAGACAATTCTTTCATAATCAAAGCCTTTGTCGATGCACCCGATCCGGTAATTATTATGAACCCTTTCGCAAATATAAAAATTTCCGTCTGTATCGACAAATAGTCTCCTCAACCCGATATGACAGGCCCCCAGGGGATGAACATATTCATAAAGTCTCTTCAATGGTCTCCTGGCAAGATTATAAAGTGTCATATAGACCTTTTTCTTCTCAATCGTCAGGAAATCCAGGTCTCCACAAATGATTGATTTTTTTAGTCTTTCATTGAATGTGTCAAAAACATTCGGAAAATCCTTAAGGCTGTCTTCGAGAGCAAAATCTTCAATAAAAGAGATCCCCCGGGTTTCAACCACGCTGGACCTGATTTTGCCCTTTATTTCTTTCAAGGTATCATCGGTTGAAAAAAAATCAAGAATATCATCGATGTGATCATAGGGGGGCGATATAACGCTGGATATAGAAACTCTGTTTGAATAATAGTCACTATTATACCTTTTTATAAATTCCAGGTTTCTCATGATGCGTTTAAACGTACCTTTACCATTTTTGTACAGGCGATACCGGTCGTTTATTATTTCCGGGCCGTCCAGGCTGACCATAAGGTAAAAATCATTTCTTATGAAGAAGTCCAGGTTTTCTTTGTTAAAAAGCGTGCCATTGGTAGTTAAATTGAAACTGTATTTTTTCCTGCCGTATTTCTTTTTTACATACTCAACGGCTTCTTTTATTAAATCGAACCGTATTAACGGCTCCCCCCCATAGAGGGTGATAAAGGGTTGTTCAGATGTGACGGCCCTTTCGCAGAAGAAATCAATGGCTTTTTTGCAGTTCTCGCTGCTCATATGCATCCCGGATGTACCGGGATTGGAATATTTTCCCGATGTAAAACAGTAGCGGCAATTCAGGTTACATTTTTTTGATATTTCAATAACTAGTTGCCTGAAACCCTTTTTATGCAATGCTTTCACACCATCGGTCCCCTTTACTCCTAAGGTTACTTTTTGGGGTCTGAAACCGGAAAATAGGCCGTGATCTTTCCAGACTTTCTCTATCTGATTATATGCCTCCCTGTATTTGTCATCGAGCCGGTGGTGATTATCATCATCATATTCATCGATGATATCGTAGACAGGCTTTTCCACTTCGATGATTTGATTGGTATTAACGTCATATACATAGAAAAACCCGCCGTCACTGAATTTTTTTACAAAGGGGTGATTCTTAACGGTAACATTACCTGTCATTTGGGGAACCTCCATTTTATTTTTCAAAACTCATCTCATATTCCAATATCCTCTGGTTAAGACTACCATCGATAATAAAGATTCTATTGCCATGTACATATATTCCGTTACATATAACTGTTAATGGGGTTTCAGCAATAACTTTACCCTCCGGGTTGAAAACCAGGAGCCGATAGACATCGATATTCTCTACCACATCGAAATCCACCAAACTCCTGTCAATATAAGTAAAACTTGAATAATTACCGGAAATCCTGGTAGCATCGCTTTCCTTTTCTGTAAAATGCCTCCTGGGAGCTGCTATATATATATTGTGATGCGAATCACATCCTACTGTTATACATCCTCCGAATTTTTCCTTTTCCTCATCTTTTCCTTCCCGCCTCTCGATAACGACACTTTCACCTTTCGTTTAACCCGAAATTGTGATTCCGGTCCTCCATCCAACCGTTGGATTTCATCTCCTTTCTCATTCAAAGTAATCTTCGGACGAATTTTAGAGGGGGTTTCAAAGGTGAATGCCATCGATAAGCTGCCGCCGGACGTATATTTTCTAACAACCGGAGATCTTGGGTTAGCGGCGTAAAAATTATCACCGGCATCTTTTGCAAAATAAAGCATCTCCGAACCAACCAACTGTTTGGATTTATCATGGTAAACACCGATTTCCCTCTCCAATTTTCCCTTGCTGTTGTAAAATGAGAGCAGCTTCCTGGATTCGAATGTTCGTTGGTGACAATAAACGGCAATTTCATTTTTTGCGGTAACCCCCATCCACGATGGGATGCCCTTGTGCCTGAAAATAGTCTTACTTTTCCCGGAAGCATCAAAACATTGCATTCTTCGCCCCCCCCTCTCCGCAACCCATAGGTTACCGGCAGGTGAAAAATCAATGTCGCCGGGCCCGACTAAATCACCGGGGCCGCGGCCCTTTTGGCCAATCGTATGTAAATGTTTGCCGTTGAAATTGAAAACCTTTACACAGTAGTTGTACAGGTCGCAGATATAAACATTCTCTTTTGCATCCACGGCGATTGCAAAGGGAAATCTGAAAAATTTTTGTTCATCCTCTTCTTTATCTCCGCCCCATATGCGGATTAATTTCAGTTGCAGCTTGTCTTTACAGGCCTCGATTTCTTGATAGGTATTGTGAACCAGCTTTGCCCTATCTGCTGCTGTACAGGTTATACCTTGAATTAGCAGTGCAGTAAGCATTACTGTTAAAAACCCTCTTTTCATTCTCATCTATGACTTCTCCTTTTATAAGTCTGTACGAAAAACCTGCATCCCCCTATTTTACCTTACTGGAAAACAGGGGGTGCAGGTAAATCATTTCAAAACGAAATTACTCTTGTGACTACAGGTAAGTTGCTGCGGCAGTTCCTCCACCTGCAAACGGGTATGAATCACTCTTACAATTACACATGCAATCACCGCCCTCTTCGCCGGAACTCCAGAGCCCTTCAGCGGAAAAGTTACATCCACAGGCACAAGCACCTCCTTTCATTTTGTTTAATTCCGCGGGCGTCATTTCAATCCCGCTCTTCAGAACTTTCATTATTACCTCCTATAAATTTATTTTTATCTACTTGATGTCAAATTGGTACAGATAATCAAGCTTCCCGGGATTTTCCTCCATGAGAGTTACAAAATACAACAGGCATTTTTCTACGTTATTAAGTACTGTTTGGCAGTGCCCGGATTTTTTCTTCATATCCAGTTCCCCCCGTTCATTGAAAGCATAGACATAACAAACATCACACAGGCGAAGACCCCAGCACCGGGAACAGGTGTCAATACTTTTCTCCACATACTCGTCGATATAGATGTTTTTAATGGTCTCAAAATCGAACCCGGTGTTTACATTCCCCACCGCAGGGCAATTGCCGGGCATTTTTTCACACAACTGGATATCGCCATTCGTGGTGATATAGTTTTTTCTTAGCCCGGGAATACAACAACCGTTAAGGAAATAACTGTCCACGGGTTCCGTTAAAACCGGACGCTGCATAAATTTTGCAAATCTCTCTTCAATTTGTCCTTTAACCATGGAGTCAGATTTGTCCGGATCGACTTTATATTTATCTACGGCCCAATCAAACAGGTATTTATCCTCTTTTAAATCTGCCTCTGCTGCAAATGCTGCCGGAATGGAATTGTTAACCGGATAGTGTGTAAGTATGGGCACTTCCTTAGGCAGCCATTTAAGTTCTTTGAAATAATTATTGGTGGTATCGAGTTTGTGTTCTGAGAAAGGAGGCGTATAGACCAGGTTAAGAGCAATCGTTCCTTTTTTTGTTTCTCTGTATTTCTCGGAAAGTAACCGGAGGCCGTTGAGTGTTTTATCAAAACTGCCGTGCCCCTTTGCATCCTTCCTGAATTTGTCGTGGAAGGCTTTCGGGCCATCGAGGCTCACCATCACAAAAAATCCTTCCTTTATAAGATATTCGGCAACCTCATCGGTGATAAGCGTTGCATTTGTGGTGATATTAAATCCTATTTTTTCCCCGGTGAAAAGCTTCTTTGCATATTCAACGCAATCTTTTATAAAAGGAAACCTCATTAAGGGTTCCCCTCCATAGAACCCGATTGAAACAGTATCAAGTGCGGAAGAATGTGCTTTTAACAATTCAATGGCTTTTTTGCCAACGTCAAGACCCATGACTTTCTGACTATAATTTCGCTTTTCCTTAAAATGATCCTGGTAAATGCAGTAAGCGCACCGAAGGGTACAATCCTGGGTGACTTCGAGGTTTATTGCTTTTACTGAGGAAGTCAACATTTTTTTGAAATCCTTGAAATGATCGGACAACCCGGATTTTGTCGCTTTTTTCACCACCAGGATTTTTTCTGTGTCCATTGCTTCTACAATTTCATCTGCGGCAGCGAGAAATTCGTTCTCACCCCAGCGGGAAATAAAATCCGCTGCCGCCTTGTTGACATCTTTAACAAAGAGTTCTTGAATTAAATCGTATACTTCTTTCCTGCATTCCAGTATTTTATTGGTACCGGTATCGTAGACATAATACCCGGAAGAAGTACGGAGCATTCTTGCCAATGGTTTTTCTTTTCCAAATGCCTGCTGCAGCCGATCAAGATAAAATTTTTTTTCTCGCATCACAAATACCCGAAGCCGCCGACTCTCTTACTAAAACGCCCTGTATTGTCACGGTTATTTTTACTTGAATCAATAGTATAGAAAAGAAAAAATTTTTTGTCAACAGGAAAGCATAAAAAAAACTTTTTTTACATAATTTTTAAAAGATAATAAGTCAAGGGAATACAGTGACGGCAATAAATTTTGACCGGAACTTTTTTAGAACCTGCTTATTCTGGAATGTCCAACTCTTTTAAACGGGATACCATCTGCGACCACATCTTCACTTCACGAAAATCCCGGCCTTTGTATTCTTTCTTAAAATCATTCACTTTTACTTCTTTTTCCGTGGTCAGGTAAATCACAGATGACCCACTGCCCGCCCAACCCAACATGATGTCGTTCAACTCGATTACAAAATGGTCCGGCATGTCCAAACATACATTATCCACCAGGTAAATCTTATGCTTTAAATAGGGAAGTATAGTAGAAAAAACGTTTCCCTTTTGACGATCAGTTAATTCACTAAAGGTTTTTCGTTTGATTTTGACCATTTCGCTGTCGTTTCTCAGCGAGGCATAGATGGCTTTCTTTTCCTTTCTTGACAGTCCCGACAGCCGGAGAATAAAGCTTACAAAAGCACCTGCTTTTATATCCCCGGGTATTTGACGGGGATGACAGAGGCAAAGAAAATCCGCCCGGGTCCGGTTATCGGTATAATCGACATTATCGATTTCAAGCTTGATGGTTTCACCGGTGCGCAGCTTGCCGGACAACAGGTTATATAATTTTTCATTCAGTCCTTTTGTTTTATCCATATGGAGGGCTTTTAGTTCTCCTTTACTCACGATTATGGGATGATTTTCGTTGCCCAGCCTTTCTTTCGCCTCGATGGCATAGATATATTTTTTGAAACGGAAAAGAGTGATAATCACCATGATGACCAGGATGCCCAGGTTAATGATGACGCCCTGCCAAAAATTAACAGGCAGCCTGGTTTTGGCATAAAAGAGATTCTCATTGGCTTTGATGAAAGAAACCAGCTTTTTGGGATCGTTGTAATAACACCTGTCGATGTAAAACCGGATGAATTTTTGTTGGAGTTCCTGGTCGTAACTGTAGAAATCAAAATAATTTTCATACCCACGGCTGCTGACTTCATTGCCGGTTAATTGAAAAAACGTTACCGGGGTCCATACGGCCAGCGATTTATAATGATCGATGGCCGATATAATTCTCTCTTTTAATTGCTGCTCAACTGCTTCTATCTCTTTATTCTCTTTATTCCAGTAGTTTTCTATTACTTTTCTGGCACTTTCTATTTTATTCCTATCAAAATGACCAATCTCTTCGGCAATCCTCTTTTCAAAATTTGATAAAATCTCGAATTTGTCCAATCCTGTTTGATAGTTGGCGGATGTATCCGGGACATGTTTATCAACGATCCTGTTAATGGCCCCGGGAACGATAAATAAAAAGAAAAACCAGGCTGCCAACACACGTATTCCCGAGAAAACACCTTTGCGGGGTGCCCCGGTCATTACGCCCAATAGGAAGAAGAAGGCCACCATAATAAAGGCGGCACACATATCCCCCCAAATCCCGGTATACTCGCCGGCAGATAAAGCAAGGCCATTGATCTTCATCATAATAACAATGGCAGCGGTTAAAAAAACCATTGCTGAAGCAATGATACAAATCCGCGATAAAACAGTATAAAGATGGACTCTCCCGGTTGACAACCTGCTCGATAAGAATCTATAGTAGGCCTTGCTTTCAAAAGAATTGCGGCCGTAAAAAAGGGCCAGCAGACTGACAAGCAACATAAAAATCCCGGCAAAATCCATATCGATTGAAATTTCTGCCGGGGACAGTGACTTGCCTTTAAAATTGTTAAAAATCTCCAAAGTCGTCAAAGAATCGAATTTCGACATCAAGTCTTCGGGGACAATCGCATCCCGGTATAAGAAATCCAATTTTGATTTGACGAATAACACCTGGATACCGTATACGGAATAGACCGCGTAGCTTCCTATAGTTCTGAAATACTTTTGATAAATGTCTTGGAACCGCATTACTTTTTCATCCTGTGCTTTAAACCCGTCGATTCCCCCCTGGACATAATACATTAAAAAAATAAAAACCAGCAGCAGTACGATGATATATTTCTTGCTGCACTTTCGTTTTAATTCCAATAGTAAAAAGCCGGTAAAATTATTCATGTTACCCTCGCTAAATTTTTTGCGCCCTATTTTTTAATCTATTTCGTGGAATATCCGTGCGACATATTGACCGAAAATAAGCGTTTTAGAAAACATCTCGTTTAATTTCCATAGATTGTTGAGATCAGGTGTTGTTTTTAATGCCGCGGCAGCCTTTGCCGAAATCAGCATTTGTTCAATCTCTTTCACCCTGGAATAGATGAGAATATAAGTGCCGGTGATATCCCCGTTTTTCAAATACTCTTCCACTTCATTAAAAATACATCCGTCCAAACCATGGTTTTTTAAATATCCATTGTAATCGAAAGCGGCCAATTGGTCCAAAACTTGCGGGTTATAAGGAGTGGATTCCGCTCTGGCAATTAACCGGTAATAGGTATCCTTAGCGGTTTTAATACTTTCAATCACAATAGAGAGCCGTTTTTCCGCCTCATTGGGGTCGATGCTGTTCAGGCCGGATAGCTCCACCCGGTTTAAAAAGGAAATATAATTGGCATAGGCAGTTAAGTATGCGGCTGCACCCCCTGTAATTAACCCATCGATGTTATTGCCCGTATTTAATATACTTGCCGTCTCACCGCATCCTGACCCTGTTTGACCGTCACAATAACCGGTACCGGAGCCATTTACCAATATGTAAGGAAAAACATTCACTGAAATAAGCAGCGAGAGCACAATTCCAATGACACCTTTTGGGATTAATCGGTTTACCCTTTTAATCATTTTGCACCTCTTTTTTTATTTTATTTTTGTCCATATCGATTTTGATCAACCTTTCGTTTTCATTGATATAAGCGAAAAAGTAATTCATCATGGCGTATCGTACCATGGGTGAATGCTCGAAATAGGAAATAAATTCCCTGAACCAATCCTTGTATTTATCCAGGACTTCGGATCGATGAAATATTTCCTCCTCTTCATGCATAAACATATCGCCGGTACCGTGCAGGAGATAAAGAATGTTCACCTTAAACTTTTTGGTGAGATTGAAGATCAATTCAAAGCGAGGTTTTATATGACCGGCTTCGATATCGCATAAGCTGCTGGAAGAAATTTCCAGTTCCTTGGCAAAATCCTTTTGCAGGAGATTCAAGCTTTTCCTGATCTCCTGCAGCCGTTCACCGATACGTGTTAAGTCCGCATCCACGATGTTTCCTCCATTTTAATAAAAAATTCAAAAAAAATCATTTTACCTCTTGACAAATTCTTGTTTTAGGATTAAAATTCTGTTATGAGAAAAACAGGAGGTGCTAATTCGGGTTTTCGGCTGTGAGAACAAATATTTCAGCCGGATACCGTGTCATCATAACGAATGCATTCATATCAATTTTCCTTAATGAAATTTCATTCTATATGAAACCCGGAACATTGTCAAGTATTCCTGTTCACCAACCTTCGCCGGTTGTTTGTATAACCGCGAAGAACAATTGGAACAAAAAAACGGCCCCGCCGGGGTCAAGCAATACTGCTGCCTTAAGCACAAATAACTCAATTAAGTATATAAATCCGAAGCACGAAATCCGAAATACGAAACAAATCCAAAATTCAAATTTTCAAAATTCAAAACAAAAACAGCATTATACCTTACTATTAATTTTTTGTTTTGGTCATTTGAATTTTGGTCATTTGAATTTGTTTAGAAATAAGGGGGCAGGCGGGAAAAGTGCTAAAAAAACAGGTCACCAGGATATACCGGGATGCCAAAACCTGGAAAGGAAAACCGACTCTTCTTTCTTAATTTCCGGTCATTATAAATGGGTGAGCAAATGGATGTGAGAAGGTTTGAGAATAAATCTTTTCACTCCCTCACCCGCCCTTTCTATTTTTACCACGAAGGGCACGAAGGACACGAAAAGGTTATCGTCCGTCATGTACGTAAAAATGGCGCAGATCAAAGGTCGCTTCCTTTGGTCTGCGCCTGCGCACATATTGTCTTAATTGCTCTTTGGTCGAGTTTTCCCCGGGAAATTTCAACGTTCAATATCCAATATCCGTTATTCCGGGTGCGACAGCCGCAGCGCATGGAGTTATGCCAAAATCACCCGATTTCGTTCTCCATGCGCTGTGTGTTGTTCGCTGTGCTAAACCGGGAGGTCTAAATGGGCAGTAAAAAACCGTTTCCATCAATGGCTTTAGATCAAAAAAAAGAAATAGAAATTGAAAACACGATCTCATTATTGATAAATTCCATCTATTACTTTTTGGAATTTGTTTTTATAATCGCTTCAGAAGGTGATTACCGCCTGTTTGTTTTGAATGACAACCATGTGATATTGGATAAACATTACAAAACCTTTGAGGATGCAAGGATGGCTTTTAAAAGATACTTCAGCGCTAGGGCTTATAAAAAATGGAATAATGCCGAATGGAGTCATTTTTACCCGGTGGATAAAAAATGGCTGCGGGATAAATTAAACCACAAGCATATGGATGCATAAAAATGAAAAATGATCACTGGAAACAATAAGCAAAAACGATATCACCTGCTCCTGGACCTTTTATTTCTATCCCTGGTTACTTTATTGCTGTTCGTAGTCCTGGCCATAATCACCGGGTGAAAGAGGTGAAAGGTGAAAGGTGATAAGTGAAAGGTAAAATAGAAATAAATTTCAGGTTTCAGATGGATTTAAAAGCAGTTATCAACGATGAAGCGTTGAAAAAAGACGAAAAAGGGGCCATCATTTACATCAAACAATTGGTAAAGGAATTTTTAAATGACCCGTGTATCAAAAGTTCCTTTTACCTGGAGAGTTTTTTAAGCCTTTTCAGCAGCGGTGACCTTTATGATATCATCAAACAGGGCTTTAAGATAAGCGAAGATGAGCGGGAACATTTTTATCCCCTTGCCCATAGGTGCGATGCAGATGTAAGGGATTTTACCCGGGATTTATTTAAACCTGACAATAGAAAAGGAAAAGAGAATAACAGTCTCATTCCCCTGGATATAGACATCGAAAATAAAAGTAGAAATGAAAACCGTGACCTTTTGTACGATCAATTCAGCCCGTTGAAAGTAACCGGTCTTCGTTTTTGGGAAGACTCCCCCAATGGTCTGGTAGTGGAAAGCCGTTTAATACCAACCATGGGTTGGCAAAAGCGGACGGCGTCCCCTCCCTATAAAAATCTTAAGCCGCATAAAGGTGGCGTAACCATATCGAGCTTGCAAAACTCCATGTACTATTTTCTTCAAAAGGTATATATTGCAAGGGATAAGAAATCGCGGGGGTATCGTTTGATTGTATTTCACCAGGGGAGCCTGAAATTGGACCGGTTATATAAAACGGAAAGAGGGGCGAAAATCGGGTTCGGTAGAATTTATAACTGGAAATTATGGAAAAAAGGTTTAAAGCCGGAATGGACTCCCTTTTACTCCCCGGAAGAGAGTTGGCAGGAGACGCTCAGTGCTTAATAGATCGCTGAGGAGTGACATTTTAAATCTGAGGAGCCATGCTTTCATTTTGAGGAGTGCCTTTTTCAAGCGATTTCTTTTTTAATCACCGATATAACAAAAATTGTTGCATCGTGGTATAAAGATATATTAACCTTATCGGGGAATCTATTCAAGATATGCAAGTATATTCTTTGTTAAGAT
>Ga0114923_10002790_pt1 | contig 11804 bp, 8 predicted proteins | sample SumtaG_FD_89578 | JGI IMG/M metagenome (GOLD analysis project Ga0114923, IMG submission 89578) | Deep subsurface microbial communities from Indian Ocean to uncover new lineages of life (NeLLi) - Sumatra_00157 metaG | ecosystem: Environmental > Aquatic > Marine > Oceanic > Sediment | place: near... | reverse complement strand
TTTGAAGCCGATACTTTTCAATTAATCCCATATTACAGGCTCTTTCTGCACCCCATCAACATATTCGTCCCTGAGTTGATAAATATCTGCAAACGGATAGTGATCAACAAGTTCAAAATTCTTGAACCCCACAGTGTCTTTAACTTCCCTAAAAGTCCAATCATTCATATCATGAGTTCTAAGAACTATCCATCTCGCCCATTTATCCGGGTTGTCGGTAGCTGCTTCCCAATATTTACCTGTTCCCTCATGAACATATTTACTCATTGGAAGACCAGATGAAAAAATAATTGCGTCATGAGAAGCTACCGAAATCAATACAAAACCTTCCTTGTCAGCCACATTCTTCCTTAGCCAACTACTAACTTCCGCTACGTTTTTACCACTTGCTCCGGTTAATGCATCATCAATTGTCACAGCATCGCTGTTTACAAAGGCAAATAATATTACAAAGGTTAACAAGCCTATATAAACCCAGCGCATACTTTTTACCCTATCAATTAGATATCCGATAAATATCGCGATTGCCGGCATTAACATCATTCCGTATCTCACATTGAACCACACGTCCCCGACAATACCCTGAACAAAAAGTACCGAGTGTCCAAGATAAAGTGCCAAGACGTTGAAAAATAATGGGGAAATCAGTGCCAAACCCGAAAACCTAACGTCAAATCTAATTTTTTTGTCTTTAAAGTATTTATATGCGCCAATTCCAGCAACAATAAGTGGAATAACGTAGGTATTAAATCCTACGGCGTAGAAGTAGGTCTTTAAAGACAACAGCAAATTTCCCTTTGTCCACAATTCCCCTGCTGCCTCAATTTGCTGCTGCTGTGAGTGTGCCGAAAAAGGTCCAAAAGCAAAATATAATGGGTCATTAAATATTAGTAAATTCCATATTAACCAAAGTAAAATTCCAAAGCTGGCCATCGTCAAAAACAATACAATCACTCCCTCGGTCTCTCGGTATCCCTTTTTACGAAATATTGTGTAGGATAAAATAACAGTTATAAAAGCGAGTAAAAACCAGCCATCGTATCTTACAAGTGTCGAAACCATTACCATAAAGGCTGATTTAATTAAATGAAGTATCTCCTTTTCTTTAGCCCACAACATTAGATAATATGCACCGGCAGTCATTGTCGCCAGCAATAACAATTCCGTCATAGCAGTTGATTGAAGATATAAAACGTTTATGTTAGCTACGAATACTAATAACCCAACCAATCTTCCAACTAATCCAACTTTTAAATTTTTCAGGTACTGAAAAATTAGTACGCCCACAACGACAAAAGAAGCCATCGATTGCAAGGCACCGGAGAGCCCGGAATGCCAGAAGAAATCATTCCAAACCGTTGGAGCCATCAAAATGTGAGGCAAAGGAAGCCATACGGAACCCAGCTGCGCAAGACCGGGCGTTAAACCTTCTACAACCCTTCTTCCAATATCTAAATGGCTTCTGGCATCGTTATATGCCACACCAATGCCATTTTCATAGTAATAGTAAAAGCAGACGATTGAAATTACGGAAAGAAATAATACTACTAGTTTCAATGCATTACCTTCTAAAACATTCTTAAGAGAAAAATACTGTTTTACCGGTAATGAAAGGGTGATGTTAGTTTTATTAAATTTTATTTTCATTTCTTTTCCTCCCAATATTTGAACTTAATTACATTTTTTTGAAAAAGAGTCAGATAGGAAACCGATAAAATAAGGCCCAAAAGAATTGGTAAAGTCACCAAGTAATAATATTCCCAAACGTATATCGAGTCTTTTAAAAATTGGTTATATACGAAAGACTTTGAGTTATTTTCAAGCAATAAGTCTATATTGCGTTCAAAGGTGAACTTTTCTTCTCTTCCCGAAATTTCAGATAAACTTTGGGCTTCAATTTCGGGTGGATTAGCGATTGTAGTTAATGCACCCAATGAATTCACTAATACGGAATAACTTATCAGAACTAAAACTATACTTATTAGAAATATGTCTTTCCTCAATTTGCTTAAAACAAAAGGAGTAAATATGGATAACACTGCATAGGTGGGAATTAGATATCTCGAACCAAACGCCCAACCTCCCCAAGGGTCTCCCCACATTGAATATATAATTATATTTACTCCTACAATTGCCCAGAATACTGTAATATTTTTTTTCTTGGTTAAAATAAACATTCCCATTAAACCCAGGAGTATCACCGGAGCATAAAATACAATACCTCTGTCCAGACTAAATATATGAACATATAAACCGTTAATTATGTTTCTGGTTTCAAAAAAACCGGCAGCTGTTTTTTTCTCCAACTCACCTAGCTCATTCTCACTTACATTCTTTTCCTCCGACGCGCGATAAAATAACGGCTTATCTCCCTCAATCTCCACCACCCTTGGTATCGTGCCTGATAATCTAAAAGCTGAACCATATGAGGTTTTATTGAACCATAAGAAAAATAGTAGCGGAGGTATAACCGCAATTAACGCAAAAGGCTTCAGCAAATTAAAATTAACTTGAATAATCTTCTTATCAACAACTTGCCTTTTAATCAACCTTCCTAAGGCAAATATCATTATCGGTGCCACTAAGATTGCATTCGGATAATCGATAGAGATTCCAATAGAATACAAAAAAGAAACAATTACCAAGCTGATAATATCTCTGTGACTAATCACCGAATATAATGACAAAAGAATAATAAAAACAGATATATGATGCTGATACATGGTTGTTGCATAGGAAAAAGCCGGAGTTGCGAATAGGAATATAAGAGACGCAATCTTTGCGGAAAGAGTGTTGGCTCCCAATTTCTCGGCAACTTTAGCAACCAGTAATGTATTCAGTAGTGCAAAAAAAGCAATTGTTGAAAATGCTCCAATCTGTGATGCATTGAACGCTTTTCCTACTACATAACCCGGGATTGAAATAAATGAAACGCCGGGAGCGAAAAGCGATACGAATTCTCCGTTTTTATAACCAAGGTCGGGTGTGACAAACTTGGCAATAGGAAGAGAAAACTTAATACTTCTATCCTCAACTAACGAATAAGTTAATGCAAATCTCCCCCGCTCAGGAGATAGCTCGAAAGGTCCTTTTTCAACCCACCCGTCTTCATTAATATTTTCTTCATTAGGATTCCCATAATTCCCACGTACTGTTAGAGCTAGTACTACCGCAATAAAAGATATAAATAATATGTTTAAAATTATGCTTCTCATTTAATTTAATCAAATACTCTTCAAGTGCTATCTTTGATTTTCAAAATTCTTGTATGAAATGAGTTATATAGCAAGCCCCACCTTGTCAATAGAACTCCGAAATTCTCGAAGTTTAGATACTTATCAACCGTAACTCTCTTATATTTAAAGGGAATCATCGACCGAGAGACGGCCCCACCATCAATCGTAAAAGCGGCATCAAAACCCGCCCTCTTGACAACACCAACTACTTTGTCGGAATACTTACCGTGGGGATAAGCAAAATATCTGATCTTTACTCCAAGTTGTTTTTCTAATTTCTTTTTACCGCTAATAATCTCATGTTCAAGCTGCTTTTTATCTATGTTGATAAGTTCATCGTGAGTTTTGGTATGAAATCCAATTTCCCAACCGAGTTTTTTCAATCTTTTAATTTGTTTTATATTTAAAAGCCTCTTAGAAGTTCCCAGTTGGCTTCTGTTTACATTATCTCTATCCCCAATTACAAAAACACAAGCAGGAAGGTTATGTTTTCTTAATATCGGTAGTGCAATATTATAAACATCTTCATATCCATCATCAAAAGTAATTGCAACCATATTATTATTGCGACTATTAATTAATTTATTTAGCGACATTACTTTATGCTTGGTAATTAAGTACTTTATTTGACGTTCAAATATTTTGGGTGAAATAGAAAATTCCCATCCGCCGTTAGAAATTGAGTGATAACAAAGTACGCAACCAGGAGTACTTCGATTTACCCCCAATACTATGTTTAATACTTTCAAAATCTTATTGTTAATTTTCGATGAAATTGGTGTTTTCATAATTTCTTTTCGCTTATTTTGTCGAGTCGGCAGTATACCAATCCAACTTATATTTCTTTGAAAGGATAGGGAAAAAAGGTTTACAAGCAACTTTAACGATTATCATGTATAACGTACCAAGCGGATTTTTGATAAATACCTCCAATATTGCTCGTAAATAAAATCCAATCGGACGGTGGTATTCCTTATCAACCAAATCTCCAAAATGTTGCCTAAATATTAAATGAACCGATTCCGGGTGAGTTCTAAATATCTGTTTAAGAAAATCCCTTAACGAACCCGCAAGTTTGTAATATACAATTGCATCCTTTGCATGTCTGAATTTGTAACCCATCTTCAAACAAGAAAAGTATAAAAATGTATCTTCACTAATAATATTTACCGGAATGTGGACTTTCCTGGCAAATTCTCTCCTTAGAGCAAGACATGCTCCTGTACAGCCAAAAGCATTATGACCTCCCCTTAAGGTATCTCGAGATTTGAAATATACATAATATGATGTAAAAATTGCTTTCTGGAAAAATGAACTTGGTGTATAAACTCGAGAGTTGCCCCCAACCAGCATTACATCAGAATCAAAGTTAAACTGGGTAACTAAATTTGAAATAATTTTCTTATCTTTAAGTCTTATGTCGGCATCAAAAATAACTAAGACATCTCCGTCAAAACCCTTCAACATCTGGTTGACGCGATATACTTTGCCTTTTCTTTGCTTATTATCAAAGACCTTAATATAACGACTCTTTATACTTTCCGCTTGGGCAGCGGTTGTGTCAGTGCAACCATCACAATAAAGCAAAATCTCTACCAATTCCCACCCAACTCTTTCCTGAGATAAAATATCGCAAATAATATTCTTGATATTTTTTTCTTCATTAAGAGCCGAAATTCCGATTGAAATTTTTACTAGTTGTTTTTCTTTTCTCATACAATTAGGTTAGCTACTTAAGTTAATTGTTTTTTTCGATTATCCTCGACCATAAACTGAAAGAACTTTTCATATTCACCTGTTACGTCATCCCATGAGTAGTTGCTGGCAACCTTTTTGCATTCTTTCCTCAATTTCTTGTTTACATCAGTCTTTATTGCCCGTACTATATGTTTTGCATAGCTATCTACATTAAAGGCTTTAGCCTTAAGTGCCACATGACCTGGAATCCAAGAAAGTCCGGGAATGTCAAAGCAAACAACGGGAACACCAACAGCAATAGCTTCAAGTGCAGCAATACAAAAACCCTCATTTCTCGAGGGAACAGTAAAAATTATCGCTTCAGACAACAATCTATCTTTCTTCTTACCAAAAATTGCTCCCACCAATTTAACTTTTTTCTCAAGCCTATACTTTTTAATAAGACCGTGTACTTGATTTTCATCAGGACCGTGACCAACAATAATAAGGGGGTAAGCAAGGCTTTTTGCAACCTTCTTATAAGCTTTCAGTAGTAAATCTATTCCCTTTTGTCCAACGTCCAATCTCCCCAAAAAAAGAATGTGTTTCGGATGTTTTACTGGTTTTACATTTAAATACTTTTCGTCAACACCCTGTGCTACCACTTTCGATACAACTCCTGGGTTTACTTTACGAATCTTCATTTCAAAAAACTTTGAACTTGGGAGAAAATATTTGTAAAACCTAAGTCCGAATTTCTCAACCTTATCGAAGGGTAAATGATAGAGTTTTGCAAAACGTTCAGCTTCAAACGAAGTGGACAAAGCAACAACAGGAATTTTCGTAAATAAGGGACTAAATAAAGTTGATGTTGGAGCAGTAAAACACTCGACAATGATATCTGCTCTTATTTTCCTAACCACAAAGGGAAGTGCAAGTATATATATTAAGTTGTTTAATCTAATAAACCTACTTCCCAAACCTATATGAGTATATTTAATCCCACTCTCTACACGGCTTCGATATCCCGGATATTTTGAGCAATAAACCTCAACCTCGTTTCCTTTTTTGATCAACCTTGTCGCAACTTGATAAGTAGCCCTTGCCTGACCCGCCCCAAGTAGCGGATTTCGGATATCATCAAAGTCAAGGTAAATAATTTTCAATTGTTTGTTTATCATAACCATCATTATATTTTCTCCTCTGCATACGCAGGTCTTTCGACAAATACTCTTCTTTTCCTAGCTACAAGGTCGCTTAGGATTACGTTCAGAAACTTGTTGGCGCCATCTGCCCAGCTGAAACTTTGTCCCCACTCAAAGGCTTTTTGGGACATTTCTTTCCTCAAATATTCATCCGAAAGCAGGCTATTCATTTTCGAAACCAAATCTTTCTCATCGCCGACATTAAATAACAACCCCGTTTCGCCATCTCGAACCGAGTCCCTTAGACCCTTTGTATTCGAGGCAATAACCGGAGTTCCACACGCATTTGCCTCAAGGACAGTTATCCCCCACCCTTCGTAAGATGATGGTTGTACTGCCACCCAACTTTCAGAAAGAAGTTTTGTTCTAGTTTCATCACCCACCCTGCCATGGAAAATTACTGAATTCTCTATTCCTAAAGTCCTGGACAGTTGCTTCAAAGCGTTTAGCTGATTTCCATCACCCGCAATAGATAACTTCGCATCGGGATAGCTACCTAACATCTGCTTAAATGCTTTAATGGCTAAATCGATATTTTTATAGGCTTTAAGTCTCCCAAAATAAACTAGGCTCGGGTAAGTTGTTTTTTCGCCTTGACTAAACTTCTTGGAATCAATTCCCGGATTGATGATGTTGATATTTTCTTCTTTTCCCCACCCAACTTTGACAATATCAAGTTTGGAAGACTCCGAAACGGTTACAGTTGGAAAGTTTCTATATAGTACCGGCATAAAGTTTGTTTCAAGTTGACGTGCAACAAAAGAGAAAGGAAACTTTAAGTGCCTTCTAAAAATATCTTGGTGGATGTGGTGAATTAAAAGAATAATTGGCACCTCAATGAAAAATGGAGTAAAGAATGGTATCCCGTTCTCACAATCGACAACAACATCAAACTTTCCTCGCAGCTTTATAAGGTAATATAGAAAAGCAAAAGGATAAACTGTATAAAAACCTCCTCTTCTTATTATGTTAACTCCGTCTACTGTATCATTCCTGCTTCCTTTTCCATCCCATCCGCAAAATACCGTTACGGAATGACCTTCGCTTGCCCACTCCTTACCGATTTCTTGAATATAGACCTCTGCTCCACCGGCCCATGCGTGTTTTTTATCTCTCCAATTAAGAAATAAAATTCTCAACTTCCCACGTTTGGATTTCTTTAAACTCGGAATCTCCCCGGTTAGGTCCATCAAATCATAAAAATTTCGCAGAACAATATAAAGTGTTCCGAAAATAATATCGGGAACCTTTGAGATAAACCCGAAATCAAACGGGAGTGAGAAATCAACATTTACTTTAAACTTAGGCAGTAACAACTTCGGCTGCAGTAAGTGAAGCCCATGTTGAGTTTTTTCCCAATGGTGCGGCTTGACTAGCAGTTGATAAAAAGCTATAACCGCGGAAATACTGGTCATCGCCCAATAGAATGGTACGAAAAAGACATACTTTATAAGGTGCCACTGCCTTCTTTTCGCAAGGCCTATCATGTAGTTGTAAAAATACATAAAGTTGCCAAAAACAAGGCAAAATACAGCAACATAAAAAACCAGACTGGGATAAAGCGATTCAATAAAGGGACCCAGTGTTTCTGTAAATAGAAAATATGACAAGGTCATCATCCATAAAACCGGATTAATCAATATAAATACCATTCTCATTCCAATAACAAGTTGAAAAATCAAAGCATGTATACCGTGCTTTTCAAAAAAATCTACCGGATCTCTCATATGAACAAGGTAAGTTTGGAGATACCCCTTAATCCATCGAGAACGCTGCCTTATCCAGCTTTTAACCTCGCTGTTAGCCTCTTCATACGTGGTCGAGTTTATTATCGCGGTTTTAAATCCTTCCTTGAATAATCTTGTCCCCAAATCGCAATCCTCTGTTACATTAAAAGGATCCCATGCACTTAAGAATTTCAGAGCGTTACTTCGAAAATGGTTACTAGTTCCACCAAGAGGAAGGGTTGTATTTATCGACTGGAGCGCCGGAAGCGCCAAATCAAACCAAAAAGAATACTCTGCAGTGAAAAGTTTTGTAAGCAAATTCTGGTTAGGATTATAGTAATTAAGCTTACATTGCAAGCAAACCACTTTCGGATCAACTTTGTTAAAAGCAATATACGCTTTCTTCAATTGAAGTGGGTCGGGTCTATCTTCCGCATCATAGACAACTACATATTCACCCCTGGCATAAGCGAATCCGTAATTACATGCTTTGGGCTTTGTTTTCGGTAACGAATTGGGGACAATATGTACGGAAAAATTCTTGGGTAAGTTTAAGCTATTTGCCTTTTTTATTGTTTCCTCGTCATCCTCCTCAAGTAGCAGAAGAACATCCAGTTTTTCCTTTGGCCAATCAATTATTTCTATCGCTTTGACAAAAGCAGTCAATACGTTCGCCTCTTTATATAATGGGCATAATATTGAGTAAACAGGAAGTTTGCCGTCGTCTAAGACGGCTATTTCTTCGTCTTTGATAAACAGTTCAGGTGGAAAATGCAGGCTCTTCAGAATTAAATACAAGTTAAATACTAAGTCAATAAAATATATAGACGTAAGTATTGCTAGAAAGACCGTTAGTGCTGTAAGTGGATTAATTATCAATGCAACTAGAAATGAGGATATCGCTCCTCCGAATAACAAAACTTGCCACGATTCAAAAGTTTCCAAGGCTGACTTGTTATAGTCCAAGTTGGTATGTGTAACAAACTTTTTCCCTTTATATTCAACGCCGTTGCCAACGTTGTCCCTTGATTCGAAAAAAAGAGTAGCTTTTTTTACCTTTTTTCTGTAAGTAGACGTCTTCGCTTGAGCCTCCCGTGGCTTAACAAATTCACCGTTGGTTTCCGGACTAGTTTTCTCAACACATTCACCATTACCGAGCTTCCTATTCAATCCCCCGTTCACTTTTTCCGGTTTATCAACAAAGTCCGCAAAATTAATACCAGGCTGAAATGTGACAATATCTTGCAAGGCAGAAGAGGAGTCATGAAGCTCCACACCCTGCTTTGCATGACGCGGTATCTTCTCCTCTTTCGCGGAGCGAAATCCTTCCGAAGCAGAAACACATTCATCCGCGGGCGACAAGTTTCCCGTGTTTTTCTGCGAAGGAGGAAAAATAACTCCACTATTTCCAATATTAAAGTTTTCGTTTGAACCTGGTTGAGACATATTTAAAATATAAAAAATCCAGCCATAACCGGGCTGGACAGGAAAAAAAGTGAACTCAGGGGATATTATACTATAGGTAAGGCTAATTATGCAAAACGCACTCTGTGGAATATATTAGAGGACTATTTTGAAGTTTTTTCTCTCAAACCTTGATTAATAAGCTCGTCGACAATTTTCTTCCAACTACTGAACTTTAAATTCAGCTCCTTTTGAGTTTTTCCAACTTTTAACCCTCCGAATTTAGGGTATCGAGCCAAAGAACTACCCGTTTTCTTCAAGAAGTCGGATATTGTAGTTTTTTTTATTGAATCAGCCTTTCTCCCCGTTTTTCCAAGCATATATGTAATTAGCTCATAAGGAGTTGTTGTGTCGGTTGAGGATGCATGGCAAATCCCATGATGATTACCGGTTATTATCTTATCTACTGCTTTGCAGGCTTCATCAATAAAGGTAATTGAAATTTTCTGGTCGGTGAATAATGGATAAAGCTTGCCTTCATCAAAAAGCTTGAGCGGTCTTCTTAAATAATCGAGTTTTTGTTCAAATTTAGCCCTTACCGGATAAACCATACGTAATACCGCGGCAGATTCTCCCAAAGTATCCAAAACTACCCCTTCGGCTTGAGCCTTTGTATATCCGTACCAAGTAAGCTTTGATTTATCAGATTCCGCGGGTTGGTCTTCGGAATAAGGCCCCGGGTTATCAACCGAACCCGGAAAAACCATATCTGTCGAAATCTGAATAAATCTAAATTGTCCCCCCTTATCTTTAAGTGCATTTACCAAGTTTATTACACCCCCAACATTTACCTGCCAGCACTCACTATCTTTTCTGCCTTTTTGTTTCTCTGCCCCGCCAACGTTTGTGTAGGCTGCAAAATTAACAATTGTGCCAAAATTATAACTTCGAATTATCGCATTTACTTGTGCGGGGTTTAGAATGTCCATTTCAATCTGCCTTGGAAAATGAAGTTTATTTTTTACCTCGCTTATTTCAATAAACCGTGAACCTACCAACCCCTCCGAACCTGTGACTAAAGTAAATTTTTTCATACTTGCCTCGTCTTTCCGTATAACTTCTCAGCCCGTACTTTCAAGGGTCGCCACCACCACTCATTCTCTTTATACCATTCTACAGTTTTAACTAACCAGCTATCAAAATTATATTTCGGCTTCCAACCTAATTCTCGCTTAATCTTACTCCAATTAACTGTATACCTCCTATCGTGCCCCAACCTGTCCCTGACGAACTTAATTTCATTTTTACCTCTTCCAAATATTTTCAGTAGTCTTTCTGTAACTTCCAGATTATTGATGTCTTTAGTTAATCCACCAACCAAATAAGTTTCTCCGGATTTGCCCTTTTTTAAAACTTTTTCAATCGCCCGTACATGGTCTTCAACATAAAGCCAATCCCTCACGTATTTACCATCCCCGTATATAGGCAACTTTTCTCCATCAATTAGATTAGTAATCATTCTTGGCAGAAATTTTTCCTCATCCTGATATGGTCCGAAATTATTTGAAGTATTAGTAATTGTAATATCAAGTCCATAAGTTTTATTGTATGCACGAACCAGAAAGTCGGATGCTGCTTTTGAAGCCGAATACGGGTTTCTTGGATTGTAATTGGTTTTTTCACTAAACTTTTTAGTACTTTTCAAAGGGAGAGAACCAAACACCTCATCGGTCGATACGTGATGAAACCGTTTAACCTTGTGTTTTACTGCAGCATCCAGCAAAATCTGGGTTCCAATAACATTTGTTTTCAAAAATACTTTTGGTCCAACAATTGAGCGGTCAACATGACTCTCTGCTGCAAAATGAACTACATAATCTGTATGCTTCATTGCTTTATCAACAACTTTCGGATTAACAATATCTCCCTTTATAAACTTGTAATTCTTATTGTTTTGGAAATCCTTCGTAGAAGATAAATGTCCAGCATAAGTAAGCTTATCTAAATTAACAATTTCGTCTTTCGAATATTTTCTTAACCAATAACGGATGAAGTTGCTCCCAATAAATCCCGCCCCCCCTGTAATTAATAATCTCATATCCGTATTAAACCTCTATAACATCCAACCTTGCAGGGTACGACCCTTAAAGGTGGCTAACTTTCCCTCGCTGCTTTTGACGCCCAATATTTATTTGCCTCGAAGAGTGTGTCAAAAGATCCGGCATCTCTCCAGTACCCCTTCAGCACACGATGATTTAATTTTCCTTCTTTGATATATGCATTATTTACATCCGTTATTTCCAGCTCTCCGCGATTTGACGGTTTGAGTTTTTTGATTTTACTAAACACAGTCGAATCGTACATATAAAGTCCTGATACAGCGTAGTTTGAGGCCGGTTTACGGGGCTTTTCGTGAATCGAGACTATTTTCTTTTTTCTATTAAACCTAGGAACTCCAAACTTTTCCGGGTTCGGTACCTTTTTAATAAATATAAGTGCCCCTTCCGTGAAATCCATTACTTCACGTCCGATATCTGCATCCGTGCAGTTATCGC
>Ga0114923_10002789_pt1 | contig 11804 bp, 9 predicted proteins | sample SumtaG_FD_89578 | JGI IMG/M metagenome (GOLD analysis project Ga0114923, IMG submission 89578) | Deep subsurface microbial communities from Indian Ocean to uncover new lineages of life (NeLLi) - Sumatra_00157 metaG | ecosystem: Environmental > Aquatic > Marine > Oceanic > Sediment | place: near... | reverse complement strand
GGTTAGAGGAAGATTTTGCAGCAGTGGCAGACCTTGCGGCAGGGGCTGTATCAGAAATGCTAACCAAGGTGGGCGGTACCAATCCTTCGTGTAGCTTCTATGGGAATACAGCACATGAATTGCCGGATTATCTATCGGAGAAAACAGAAGTAATTCTGGCTTGGTTAGGCGATGAGAGCCGCAGACTCAAGAAGTCCATTTTACTGTTCGAACAAGCAAAGGATAAAATGTTTGGTCTCACGCGGCTTCAATTGGGATAAATCGGAGAGTTATAGGGGTTTTTGTACAGATATATAAGTACATGCGTATATGCATATATACTAATGGACTGCTTTAAGATTCAGTTTTTTTGTATGAAGGAATTAAGAAAGGGGGAAGGGTGAAAGTAAATAGAGTGACGTCTAAGACAGAAAAGGGACTGAGCGGTAAAGACAGAATAACTTTTTCTAAAGGTAACCCAATCCAAACCAATTTATCTGTTACAATTCCAAGGACAGTTAGCAGGATTAAAATTCATTATAAAGAATATGAGCAACTCAATGGAACAAAAGAAAATTTGGTTGCACGGGTTAATGATGGTTCGATTATTACGAGGTTTGACAAGACACCTCTACCTAAAAAGAGTGCAGATGTAGTATGTCCACATTTTCTCGAGTTAAAATGGGCTTATGGTTGTCCCTACGACTGTGCCTGGTGTTATTTGAAAGGGACTTTTAGATTTCAGCCGAAGAAGACAGCGCCAGTGGTCAAACCCTATGAAAAAATGGTACGGCATACGCGGAGATTTCTGGAAGAAGTAAAGACTCCCGAAATCTTAAATGCGGGTGAGATTGCTGATTCATTGATGCATGAGAATGATGAACTGCCTTTTTCAAAGTTAATTATTCCTATCTTCGAAACGCAAGAAATACATAAGGTTTTGTTTCTAACTAAATCTTCGAGTGTGGACAATCTTTTAGAAATTGAGCCTCATAATCAAGCAATAATCGGTTTCAGCTTAAATGCTGTACCTGTTGCTAAGAGATGGGAAAAGGCACCTTCGGTCTTAAAGAGAATTGAGGCCGCGAAAAAAGTTTTTGATGAAGGGTATGAAGTGAGGATTAGAATAGACCCTATGGTTCCCATAAAAAACTGGGAAGAACATTACTTTCAATTGCTTGATATTCTGTTCAGTAATTTTATGCCTGAGAGAATAACTTTGGGCTCGCTGCGAGGTCTTCAGAGTACTATTAACGGGTGTACAGATAAAAGCTGGGTCAAATATCTGCGGGAATCTTCTAACTGGGGTAAGAAAATTGATTTTGAAACAAGAGCCGAGATGTATTCAGTAATGATTAATCAATTAAAAAATGTGTATAGTTTTCCTAATGTGGCCTTGTGTAAGGAAACAGTAGAAATGTGGAATGCTTTGGGGCTGAATTATAAAAAGATAAAGTGTAATTGTGTATGGTAGTAAGGCTTCCTAAGGCTTAGGAAGATTGTGAGAAGGGAGGAGGCATATCAATTTACAATTAACGATACCTGAGGCACGGGTTTACGATTGAGGTTGAGCTTGCGGGGGGTTTGCCAGCTATTTATTTTTTATCATTTCTCGGATTTCTTTGTTAATTCTGACGCTGCACCATTGTCTGCCGCACATAGTGCAGTAATCAGCAGAGGGTAATTTGTCGACACCGATTTCTTTGCAGGCTTCGGTGTGCAGCCTTTCTGCCGTTTTGGGGTCGAGCGATTCTGCAAGGTGCGTTTTCCAATCCAGGTTTGACCGGGCAAGGCTTAGTTTTTTATCCTGCTCATCGGTGCCTTTCAGGCCGCGGGCGATATCGGCGGCGTGGGCCGCGATTTTAGCTGCTATTACACCGGCCCGGACATCATCAGCGTTCGGCAGGCCCAAATGCTCTTTCGGCGTGACATAGCACAAAAACGATGCACCGTAAAAAGCGGCAGCAGTTCCGCCTATAGCCGATGTTATATGGTCGTAGCCGGGAGCAATATCGGTTACGACAGGGCCGAGGACATAAAATGGGGCGCCGCGGCAAATCTTCTGCTGGATTTGCATATTGTATTGTATCTGGTCAAACGGCACGTGGCCGGGACCTTCGACCATAACCTGACAGCCCGCTTCCTGTGCCCTTTGGGTAAGCTCACCGAGTGTATTTAATTCCGCCATTTGCGCCTCATCGGTGGCATCAGCAATGCATCCGGGGCGCAGGCCGTCACCGAGAGAAAAGCAAACATCGTATTCGGCTAATATGCCGCACAAGTCATCGAACATTTCATATAGCGGATTTTGCCTGTTGTGGTAGAGCATCCATTTGGCAAGCAGAGCGCCGCCGCGGCTGACGATGCCACCGACTCTTTTTTCGAGCAGTGGCAAATGTTCTTGGAGCACGCCGGCGTGAATGGTGAAGAAATCAACGCCCTGCTGGGCCTGCTTTTCGATAACGGCAAGGATTATTTTTTCGTCTATATCCTCGACGTCTCTGCCTTCAATAACCTGATAGATTGGTACAGTGCCGAAAGGCACCGGGCACTGGGCAAGAAGCTTGCAGCGTGTATCATCGAGGTTACCGCCGGTGCTTAAATCCATAATCGCGTCGGCACCTGCGTCGAGTGCGGCCTCCATTTTTTGTATTTCGGCTTCTATCGATGAGCTGATGCTGCTTGTGCCGATATTTGCATTTACCTTTGTAGTAAGGATTCGGCCTATCCCGGCCGGCTGGAGGTTGGCTTTCAGGTGCAGCTTGTTCGCGGGTATTACCAGCCGCCCTGCCGCAAGCTCTTCGCAGATAAGCTCAGCAGAGATGTTTTCTCTGTCGGCGACAGATTTCATTTCAGCGCTTATCGTTGCGTTTCGTGCTGTTTGAAGTTGCGTTGCCATTTTGGTTCCGTCAAAAACAAAAAATCGCTTCAGTAGGAAGCGATTTGGTTTCAAGCTGGTTGTTTTCTTTTTACAAGGTTCACCGCTTTCCTACGCAGGCATATTCGCCATTCCGGCGGTTGTCCTGTTCAGGTTCAGAGGGTTTTTTCTCAGACCCGCTTTTTTGCGAGTCACCCCTAGGGAACTACCTTTATTATAGCCGCTCACCTTTGCCGGTCAAATAAATATTTAAGTGAGCCGTAAAGGCTGATGTGGATGATTAGGGCTTAATATCCTGTATCCGGTTTCGGTTACAAGGATATTGTCTTCAATTCGCACACCTAATTTGCCGGGGAGATATACACCCGGTTCGATTGTGAAAACCATCCCGGCCTTTAGTTTACCTTTGGTTTCTGCTGCGATGACCGGCTCTTCGTGTACCTCTAATCCCAGGCCGTGGCCTGTCCCGTGCCCGTAAACGGGCAAATTGTATTTTTGAATTACCCCCCTGCCGGCTGCATCAACCTGTCGAATTTCGACGCCGGCTTTTACCATTTTTATCGCAGCGATTTGTGCTTTCCACACAGCGTTGTAGACCTTTTTATAGAGGGGACCCGTCCTGCCGACGGAAAAGCACCGGGTTAAGTCGCAGCAGTAACTTTTGTAACTGACGCCGAAATCAATGAGAATCGTGTCATTCCTTTTAAGTTTTCTACTGCCCGGCTGATGGTGGGGACGCGAGGCATTTGAGCCGAAGGCAACGATTGTATCGCAACTGTTGCGTGCACCAAGCTTGCGGACCTGGAAATCCAGCATACCAGCTAACTCGTTTTCGGTTGTCCCCGGCTTTATGTACCTCTGTGTTTTTTTAAGTGCTTGTGCTGCAATTCGTGCAGCGGCTTTGATAGCTGCGATTTCGGTGTTGTCTTTAATGCTGCGGACAGGTTCGATGATGCTCGCTGCGGTTTTTATTCGGCCCTTAACCTGTCTTTTCAATGCGTCGAAGGCAGCAAGCGAGGCGGATTTTTCTACAGCTACCGTTTGTACGGATTTTAGTTTTTTTATTAGTTCGGCAGCTGCTTCAGGGAGGACGGAAGCTCGCTGGATTACTTTGCAGCAGGGACATTCATTTTTGGCCTGCTCGATATACCTGCTGTCGGTTAGAAGGTAAACCGCTCTTGGGCTAATAACAGCCCAGCTGTCATCGCCCAAAAAGCCCGTCGTATAGGTCACATTGGCCGGTTTCGTCACTATCAGGCAATTTATTTGTTTTTTCTTTAGCTGGCGGCAAATCGCCCTGATTCGCTTTTTTATAATTTTGCTGTTCATTTTGCCTTATTTGCACCTCAGTCAATATTTCCCATTGAATGCAGATACAATTGATTAACATTGCCGGTGAAAAAAATAAAGTTTTTTTTGCTCCAAAGTTTGGCGTTCTTGCATTTTATTTTTATATTTTAGTTAGATTGGGACTTGCTGGGGGGGAAACGGGTTGTTAAAATAGATGTGTCGGCTCTTGATGTTTTCTGCGAGGGAGAAAAACTTTTGATAATGCTTAGTTCTGCTGAATGGGACGGCTTTTGCCGTCCTTTTTTTTATATCTTGTCGCAGCTATTTTTTATCATTACAATGGTCCGGGTTTTTGTGCTCGATTTCAAAAAGTTTACGGTCAAATTATGATATTACCCATTCGGACAAGTATTCGGCCGCAGCGAACACCATATGCAAATTATGCCCTAATAGTTGTCAATGTGGTCATTTTTTTTCTCCAATATCACACAGACCCCCGCACAGGCGGCGTTGACTTTCGGCCCTGGGTCCCGCAATTTATGCTGACCCCTGTTCATCCGTACCTCTGGCAGTTTGTAAGTTATGCGTTTTTGCACGGCGGGCTTATGCATGTTCTGGGCAATATGTATTTTTTGTACCTGTTCGGCAACAACGTTAACGACAAAGTCGGGCACATCAATTATATGTGCCTTTATCTTGGTGGGGCGGTTTTTGCCGGTGTCGGCCATACGCTTCTGCATGTTAATCCGGTGCTCGGCGCCAGCGGTGCTGTTGCCGCTGTGACTGGTGCATATCTGGTTCTGTTTCCGCAGACTTTGATAACCGTCATATACTGGTTTTTCTTCATCGGGACGATGGAGCTTTCAGCGTTATACTTTATCGCCTTTAAGCTGATTGTGTGGGACAATGTTGTAGAGCCGAGATTTTCCGTGGCGTCGGTTGCGTATGATGCTCATCTGGCGGGGTATGTCTTTGGCATTGCCGCTATTTTACTTATGCTCGCCACCGGTTTGGTTACAGGCAGTAGTTTCGATTTATGGTCGATGATAAAACTATGGAATCGGCGGCGTCACTATCGTGATGCTGTATCCGGCGGCTACGACCCATTTGCCGGCCAGAGAAAAGCCAAGCGGATAAGAGTAGAGGAGGTAAAAACAGCCGCTCAAGGGCAGCAAGAAGAAAGACTCCACCAGCTGCGCGACGAAATTGCCAGCAGGATGCTCGAGCGTAATTTGCCAGCTGCAGCTGAGGCATACTTACAGCTTATCGAACTCGATAGTGACCAGATTCTGCCTCGGCAGCATCTGCTGGATATCGCTAATCAGCTTGCCAGCGAAAGCAGGCACGATGAGTCTGCGCAGGCATATGAGAGGTTTTTGGCTCATTACGGCAATTACGAATATGCTGAGCAGGTTGAGTTAATGCTGGGAATATTGTATTCGCGATACCTTCACCAAACGGACCTTGCGGTGAAATATTTGAAATCTGCCTCTGCGAAGCTTTCTGACCCAGGCCAGTTGAAAATGTGTCAGGATGAACTTGCTAAACTGTAAAAATAAAAACCACTTGATTTTTTGTGTGAGATAGAAGATACTTGTGCCGTAAAGGTAAGGATTTTCAATACACAGTTCGGGAACCAAGGAGGGTAAATGGCAGAGAAAGTAGAGGTAATATTATGAATATGGTGATTTTGAACCGACCGGTAACAAAAAGGGCCAAGCCTGGCATTTTGGTTTTTGCAGCTTCTGTTTTAATAGTTGTATTGCTGTTGACACCAGCAACAGCTCGGAGACGGATAATTAGAAGAACTGAGACAGATTACCTGCATGCCATTATCGAAGAGGGAATTGGTTTGGAGGATGTTATTATCGGCAGCCCAAATTGCACCAAAAAATTTATTAAATCAAGGTTGGGAGAGCCTGAAGAAGAAAAAGATAACCAACTTAACTACGGAAACAAATACGGTTTGGATTTTTCCTTTACACGTGACGGTATATTAGAGGAAATAAAAGTCAATAGTAACTCCAAAGGTGAATTGACTTCAGGCATATCGATGTCTTCTGAAAAATATGATGTCTTTGAAACCTACGGAGTACCCGTTTCAGAAAAGACTGTTCACGACTTGAATAGGCCTTTGGAGAACCTGGTCCTCTATAAAAAATGGAGGCTTTTTGGCAGACCAAAAGAAAGTAAGATTTTCTATCCTCGCAAAAGCCTGCTGTTTTGGTTTAAAGGAGATGATATACTTCAAATTGTCGTATCTCAGAAAAAGTTGCGGGAGAAAAGCCGTACCAGGGATGAGGAAGATAAAGAGTCGAAGATAGAAGAAAAGGTAACAGAGAAGAAAGAGCCCAGAGACAGAAGACTCGAATCAATTGTGAAATCCACGGGCAAGGGTGTTACTAAAGAAGAGAACTTTAATGTGCGTTTTCCGGCAGGGGCGAAGCTGGTGCTGAAAAATACTAATGGTTCAATAAAAATCCGCAGCCAGGAGACCAACCGGTGCGAAATAAAAGCTAATACAAAAATTGCCACAAGAGATGAGGAAAGAGGACAGAGGCTGTTAAAGAGAGTTTCGATAGATGTTCGACCATCGGAAAAAATCGTGTGGGTGGAGGTGCAGCTGGCGGAGGACTTGCAGGGAAGTCAGCTTGTAAAGGTTGATTTTGAGATAACGCTTCCAAAGAAAGCAGACCTTAAGCTGACTACCGGCAATGGGTCTGTCGACCTTACTGGCATTAGTGGAGATATAAAGTGTGACATTGGAAATGGAATAATTACCGCCGGAGAAATCTCCGGCAGTACCCAACTTAGTATCAATTTTGGTGAGATATGGGTCAGGAAAGCTGACTTTAAAAAGAGCCTCATAACGGCAAACAACGGCCCGGTAAACTGCGATGAGATCTCGGGCAATTTGCATGTCAAAGTAAACAGCGGCAACGTAAAAGTCCGTTATGCCGAAGCAGCTCCCAGCGTTTGTAATGTTAGTATAAGCACAAACAATGGTGATATAGATGTTACAGGACCGGTCGATTTTTCGGCGATGGTCGAGGCTAAAACTATGGTAGGTGTGATAGAAACAGACCTGCCGCTGACGGTGAAACGTACTGGCGGAAGCAAGGCATCCGGCAAAATGGGAAAGGGTGAAGGTAAACTGCGGCTTAGAACAACTATTGGCTCGATAAAAATAAACAATAATATTACGGAAACAGCAAATCAGTCGTCTGGTGGTTTTAAGCAGCCCGATGTTCCTGCCGAAGTTGTTCAATAGCGGAATAAATAGAATACGTAGATAAGTCGCAGTGCACAAAGTAACTTCGCACTTTGACTTTGACCTGCAGAAGCTCCCTCTTTGGCGATGGTGAGATTAGCCGAAGTTGTAATGTTTTGTTACGGCTTCGGTGACATTCCAGGTGCAATCAAGGTCCTTCGGGAAGATTACAAGGTCGCCAGGGCCGAAACTAACCGAATCTGTGCCATCCGATACAGTTACTTTGCCCTCAAGCAGAAGGCAGGTTTCTTTTTCTGTATATTCCCAGTCAAACTTGCTTGGTTCGCATTTCCAGACTGGCCAGGCCTTGCAGGTTTCGGTTTCCTCGTCCGAGGGTTTTTTGACAATAACATCTTTAATAGTAGGCATTTTGTTTCTTTGCTCCCTTGGTTATTTTTTATGAACTTAGCTTATTGTTTTTCTTTAATTTCGCGTGATTATACTTAATTGCAAACTATTTTTGAAGAGGTAATAGGAATTTTCCACAAAATTTGCTATAAATTGGTAGTAAATTTATTTTGTTTGGAAAGTTATGACTTTATGGAGCAAGAGCGGTTAGATAGATTCAAAAGGTGGTTTGATGATTATGTGGCCGGCTTTTATGGCGAGGATGAGTTTGTCAATGCAAATTTAAAACTAAAAGAAAACCATAGTCAGCGGGTTTGTGAAGAGATGCGATATTTGGCTGATGAGCTTGGTCTGACAGGCAATCAAAAGCGGATAGCCGAGGCGATAGCACTTTTTCACGATATTGGGCGCTTCAAACAGTTTGTCAAATATGGAACCTATAACGACCCCAGAAGTGTGAATCACTGCCTACTCGGCGTAGAGGTTCTGCACCAGACAAAGGTTCTTGAAGGATTAGAAAGAAAGGAAAGGGAGTTGATTGAAAAAGCGGTTGAATATCACGGGTCAAGAGAGTTGCCTGATAATTTAGATGGGGAGTGCTTGCTGTTCTCGAAATTAGTGCGGGATGCGGATAAGCTGGATGTACTTTATGTAGTGATGCAATACTATAAGCAATATAGGGACAACCCGGAGGAGTTTAAGTTAGAACTTGAGTTGCCGGATGAACCGGGATATTCGGATGAGGTGATCGAAAATATCCTCTGTGGGCGTCGAGTAGACTACAATAGATTACAAACGATGAATGATATGAAGCTTTGTCAGCTTGCATGGGTATATGATGTGAATTTTACCGCTACGCTCAAGCGCTTAAGACAGCACAGATTATTGGAAAAAATGTTTGATTTTCTGCCAGCCACTGGAGATATTGACAGGGTCAGGAAAAAGATATTTCAATACGTTGATTCGAGAATGAAACAGGATAGGTAATTATTGATATATAGAGGAAGGACATGTTATGGGTGAGGTTGTATTAAAGACCAATATTGCAGGCGTTGAGCCAATGCGTGGCAAAGTCCGCGATATATACGATTTGGATGATAAACTGCTCATAGTTGCAACTGACAGGATTAGTGCTTTCGATGTAGTTATGGCTAATGGCATACCCTATAAGGGCATTATCCTGACGCAGATTTCGAAATTCTGGTTCGATTTTTTAAGCGGCGATGTCGAGAATCATTTAATTACCGACCAGGTAAGCGATTTCCCATCGCCTTTTTGCGAATTTAGTGAGCAGTTAGCTGGGCGTAGTATGCTGGTTAAAAGGTGTCAGACCCTACCGGTTGAGTGCGTGGTGCGAGGGTATCTGGCAGGTTCCGGCTGGGCGGAGTATAAAGAGACAGGGGAAATCTGCGGTCAGAAACTGGCAGAAGGGTTGCAGCGCAGCGAAAAGCTGCCGGAACCTGTTTTTACGCCGGCAACCAAGGCTGAAAGGGGAACCCACGATGAGAACATCAGCTTTGAGCGATGTCTGGAAATTATCGGTGAAGAAGCAGCCAGCTATGTCCGCGATAAGAGCATAGAGATTTTCAAAAAGGCTTCTGATTACGCCGAAAGCCGTGGATTAATCCTGGCTGACACGAAGTTTGAGTGGGGCCTTGTCGATGGCAGGATTATTTTGATTGATGAGGTCTTGACACCGGATTCTTCTCGATTCTGGCCGGCTGATAAATATGAAATAGGCAGAGACCAGGAGAGCTTCGACAAGCAGTTCGTTCGCAACTACCTGGAGAGTATAAACTTCGACAAATCCGGCTCTGGTGTCGAGCTGCCCGAAGATATTATGAAAAAGACCAGCGAAAAATACATCGAGGGCTACGAACGCCTGACCGGCAAAAAATTTCAGATGTAAATCTAAGAGGAAGGCAAGGTCTTGGGAGAGCAGGTTGGTTGTGAGGTTGGCGGCAACGGAGGTGGGAAAAGGCCTTGTGGGATTGTTTTTTTATTAGTTTGTCTTATTGTAGTTGGGGGTATTGTTTTAGCGGTACACTGGCCGGCTTTATCGGCACGGGCACTGTCACTCGACGACGACCAGTACCTTACCCGAAACCGCCTGGTCCAGAATCCAGGCTGGTCTTCAGCAAAAAGGTTCGTAACTGAGGTTTTCGAGCCTTCCACTGTGCGGGGTTATTATCAGCCTTTGGCGATGATGTCGTTGATGCTGGATGTTGCTGCAGGTGGAGGTGTTAATAATCTAAAACCCTTTCATCGCACAAGCCTTTGTTTGCACGTAGTCAACAGCTTATTGTTGGTTGTTTTATTATATCTTTTATTTGGTAAGTCTGTGCCGGCAGCGATGGCCGGTTTATTATATGGTGTTCATCCTGTAACTATTGAGTCAGTTGTGTGGATAGGGGAGCGCAAAACACTGTTAGCGGCGTTTTTTGCATTGTTGTGTCTGATTTTTTATGTACGTTTCATACACAGGAAGACCTGGCAATACGCAGCGCTCTGTCTGGTGATGTATGTACTGTCGCTTTTGTCGAAGCCGGCTATTATTGGGATGCCGGTTTTGCTGTTACTTTTGGATTTCTGGCCGCTTCGCCGGTTTGGTAAAAAAGCGATTTTGGAAAAACTCCCCTTGTTTGTTATTGCCGCAGTTGCAGCGGTTATAACAATTATTTCTCAAGGTAAAGCGGGGTCGGTTTCGTTACCCGGCAAATCCGGGCTGGTTCGTATTTTGTTGATTTTTTGTCATAATATTATTTTCTATTTATATAATCTTATCTGGCCGGCGAATTTGTCCTGGTATTATCCATTTCCGAAGCCATTTAACCTGTCTCATCCGATGGTGTTTTTCGGTATTGTTGGGACAGCTGTTTTAGCAGTTTTGCTCTTGATTAGCCTTCGCTGGACTAACTCTCTGCTTGTGGGGTGGTTGTTTTTCTTCGTGGCTATATTTCCAACGCTGGGCCTGGTGAAATTTCATCCTATGATTGCAGCCGATAGACATATGTATTTCCCGATGGTCGGACTTTTATTGCCGGTGGGGCTATTGTTTACCCGGTTCTGGAATGGCGAGTTTGCTAAATTCAACAGCTTGATGCAGAAAATAATATTAGGGGCAGCTGTGATACTATTGACCGCATCAGAAACAGTATTGACCCGACATTATCTGGTTTATTGGCGAGATACGGAGACAGTGTATAAGTATATGCTGAAATTTGCGCCGAACGCTACAGAACTGCACAACAACCTCGGTAATGTCCTAAAGGATTTAGGTAAGGTCGAAGAGGCCATCGAACACTTTAACCAGTCGCTTAAACTAAAACCCAATTCCGCCGAGGTGCACAACAACCTCGGCAGCCTCCTTGATAAGCTTGGCAGGACTGATGAGGCGTTTGAGCATTATAGAAAGGCCTTGAAACTAAAGCCGGAGCTTCCGGAAGCTCACTACAATCTTGCGACGGCTCTCGCTGCTGGGGGAAAGACCGATGAAGCTGTCGCCGAATTTCGCCAGGCTCTACGATTTAAGCCGGACTATATCGAAGCATTGAGTCATTTAGGGTTTGCATTAGCTGAGCAGGGCAATATTGATGAGGCAATTGAATATTATAAAAAAGCACTTGAACTTGAACCTGACCATGTGATTACGCATGGCCGGTTGGGGTTGGCTTTGGCCGCTGTGGGCAAAATAGATGAGGCGATAAAGGAATGTCAGATTGTGCTGAAAAAGCGCCCGAAGGACGCCGAGATGCATTTCAACGTAGGTGTTCTTCTGGAAAAGCAAGGCAAAATCGTCGAAGCGATAAAGTCATACCAGCAGGCGCTGCAAATCAATCCCGACTATACTGAGGCCCTCAAACACCTGAAAGCTGCATTAGCAAAACAGAAAAATCGCTAAAAAAGATACTCTACAATCCCCAGGCTTTGGAAAAGGCTTTGAAGCTGCGGTCGTAAGTTTTTTCGGCATCGGGTGGGAAACAGCAGCCGGGCAGTTGCCTTGATGGTAGATGGTAGCTTATACACTCGCAGCACATT
>Ga0114923_10002788_pt1 | contig 11806 bp, 17 predicted proteins | sample SumtaG_FD_89578 | JGI IMG/M metagenome (GOLD analysis project Ga0114923, IMG submission 89578) | Deep subsurface microbial communities from Indian Ocean to uncover new lineages of life (NeLLi) - Sumatra_00157 metaG | ecosystem: Environmental > Aquatic > Marine > Oceanic > Sediment | place: near... | reverse complement strand
TGGTGAACCCGCTCACGCAGAAGATCTCGTTTTTGAAGTTACATTCGGAACTGCTAATGCTACGGGCACATCAGATCGGGTACCATGGAATTCTGGCATCGCGGAAGCATTGTTATCGGGTGCTATTGAATTCAGAGTTCAGAAAGCATTTATAGAACCAGGTGAGCCTCCAGATATACCTCCGGATCAAGTTCCATTCAATGCTGCATTTTGGGTCACAGCGGTAACTGCTGTATTGACTTCTGCGGGCATACAGGGAGGTGACATCACTGACGGTGGTGTGTTCAATGGTATTGGTACCTGGGTCTTTAAGGCAGGAGATATATTTACTCAGCTTTTAGATAATGCCGGACTTGGTCCGCCTGCTACACCTACATCCCTTGTTGACTGGCGAGTGGAAATTGCTCATGTGGTAAATGGTATCAGCAGCGAACCTTTGTATTGTTATCCGCTACAAGTTGATGACCTTGAAGTTCCAAATATCCCGGTGTGACACATGGCAGACTTATCTTTCCAAAATATTGTAGATCTTTTCATCGGAGTCAATATCGGTGTAGCTGGATGGGGTGACTCGTTCAATACACAAGCAAATGATATATACGGTCAATTGTATTGGGGATTGCTTGGAAGGAAGATCAATATAGAAGCGTCTACAACTGAAAAAGTATTGTTGCAAGTACCTCCCAGTGTCAAAATCTACATGACGCATATGATGGTTTATCGTCGGGGCGTTACTGCTACTGGCAGGACAATTGCGATAGGTAATACGGCCGATAAGTTTGCTTGGCATCCTGGTTTCATTACTGCTGATTTGCTTAGCAATGATCGACCACTGCATGTATGGCCTGGTCAAAATCAACTGTATGGTGTAACCCCAACAACAGAAGTTCTTTATGGTGCTGGAGATGCAGTCCTAATGGAATTGATAGCGGGATCACCAGTCCTTCTTGATTTCTGGATGTATGGTATAATCTACAAGCCGCAGAGTTGAAGTCATGGTTGAAAAAGATATTGCTCTCGGATACATATTGAATGTACCGCCTATAGCTCCTGACCAAGCGGGCTTTGGCAGCTTGATGAGTCTGTTCTTATCGGATATGATGGAGGATATCCGCTGGGGACTACTTACATTCAAAGATATATTCGAACCAGGACAAGGTGGTGACCAACCTATCCTTACCATGCCGGTCGGATGGCGAGCGATAGTCACGGAAATCTATGTACGCCAGCGGACCGTTACTTTGCCTAGTGGTGCTTGGCTGATAGGTAACAACACGCCTACATGGAACAATTGGAATGCAGGAGTGGGTGGCTTTGGTACTATGGTTGGTGGTAATGGCGTGGGATCTATGAGGATCACACCGTTGCCTGCCAGTATACCTCTCAACCAAAATCTACCAGCACCAACAATTCCTATAATTGATGGGGATGATGCAGCTAGCTCTCGCCATCAGCTTAGGCTGGATAAGGTCGGAGGTATCATAGGGGCACTCGTTGATATTGCAGTACTGGGCGTAGCATGGAGGACGAATGACTAATGGGCGTTAATGATCTTGGTCTTGAATCGGTTGTCCAGCAGGATAGACCTCAAAATGCAGACACAGGCTATAGCGGTCATCTTACAGATATATTATGGCATGCAAGCCGAGTGAACCATCGAGGTATATTGTGCCGAAATCATTTTGGCCGTAGCCTTGCCACAGGAGGCTCGGTCACTTTGTTCAATGTACCATTAGGGTACCAGGTATATGTCGAAGCATTTTTGATGATTAATGTTAGCGGAGTATCCTGGGGTAGTCAAGTCTATAGTCTTGGTACTAATGCTGCCTCATATAATAATTGGAATTCTGCCTTTCAAATTGGTACTGGTTTTGGGCCAGGCCTAGCAAAATATATTCATCCCACTGATTATGGTGTTCTGAATCAACCAGCTGATCAACCAGTATTTGGTCCGAATCAACAGTTTCGCATTCGCAAAGTTTCTGCGGGATCAGACGGTACATTTAGTGCTATCTGTTTAGGCTGGGCTATTGCTATGCCCAGGGTGAACAATTAAGTTGGAAAGGCATGAACGAATACAAAGCACTAAGACAGCGGAATATGCAGCCGTACAGCGATGGCCATCAACGTATGTACCTAGCTCCGGTACAGTTGCTGGCTAATAAGCCCGCAGACATACTAGATATTGGCAGCGGTATCGGCTGGGGCCTGACCACTATGCTTGACCACAAGTGTATACGTCATTATGTAGGGATCGAGCCGGAACGGGAGTGTGTTGATTTCTGCAAGACTCATTTTGAAGGCAGGAAAGAGGACATTCGGTTCATTCGAGCCGAGTGGCCGTACCCGATACGCGATACCTTCGATGTGATCTTCTGTATCGAAGTCCTCGAACATATTGCTCCTAACCTTCGTCCTGATTTTATTGGTGCAATAAGAGTGCTAACTGGACAGGTGCTATTCTTGTCAACGCCTAACAAGTTGACCAGTAGTCATGGCGAGTTGTCTCCGAGAGAAGTGATAGACATGCTGCACAGCAGAGGCTTTAATGCTGTGTACTTTGAATGGCAGTGGACTACTTTCTTTATGGCGACACCTAGGCATGATCAGTATCTTCACAGTACTGTTTGACAATGACTTTGATCGGAAGAAGACTCCGAGTTACAGCCAGGGCGTCTTTAACCCGGAGTGGGTTGATAAGTTGTTCCGCATGCTTTCGTGGCATGTAACTATTCCGTTCCGGTTTAACTGCATCACCCATCATCCTCAAGAGGCTTTCAAAGAGCCGGTTCATATACTGCCATTCTTAGAGGATGATCGTAGCTGGTTGCAGCTGAATGAAGTGTACTATCCTGAGAACATCAAAACTGAACGGTGTGCCTGGTTCGCCCTCGATACCGTTATCACCGGCAATATTGATCACATACTCGAGTACAAGGGAGATCTGGGCGTAGTTGATTGTGATGGTGTGTTCGCTAATCCGTTCACGCTCTACAGCCGTATGACTGCCAAGTTACTTTGGAGCCACTGGCGAGCCAATCAGCAAGAGTACATGCTTAAGTATCGCATCGGCAATAAGCCCAGTGAACTACGTTGGCTCGAGGCAGAGGTAAGAGTATTACACGACGGTTTGTACGACTGGCATTACCTTGATAGGCTGTTCCCAGGTCAGATGTTCAGTTGGTGCATCGAGGCACGTGACAAGAAGCGGCCAGAATACTTCCCGGCGGATACACGCATCGTATACTTCCATGGCTATAACAAACAGCACAACTGCGGAGCTAGCTGGGTAAAGAAGCATTGGGTATGAACCTCACGCTCTTTACTTACGACCGTCCTCACTGGAAGACACAGCAGTTCCTTTACGAGCTTGTTGGTTTGGGCCTGAAGCCGTATGCCATTGTGGCGGCTCCTTGGCGTGACTTGGGGTTGCCACTAGGCTATCGCATGAGCGTGAAGCACTACCCTCACCACCCAAGTGTACTGGCCAAACGGTTCGGCATCGAATACATAGTCATTCCCCATGATCAAATGGTCAACGGCCACCTTGGTATTATCGGCGGTGCACGTATACTGCCTCCCAAGGTGATCAAAGGCTTTACGTTAGGCATACTCAATATGCATCCCGGATTGATACCGGAGAATCGTGGGTTGCCCAACGTAGTAGCAGCTATGCTCAACCAGATGCCCCAGGCGGTGACCGCTCATGTGATCGATGAACGTATCGATGCCGGGCGGGTGTTGATGTCTAGGGAGATTGAGGAGGAGCCTGACGATAACATATGGGATATACTTGAGAAGATGATGGACCTTCAGGTGCGCATGCTCGGCCCAGCTATTCAAGCTATGCTTGAAGGCAGGGGCTGGGATGTGCCTGATGACTGCGGTGGCTATCGACCTCCTATGAAGCGTGACGATGAGCAAAGGGCGATCACCCTCTGGCAACAGCGTAGGGCCACTACCACCATCTAGCCGGACCCGCCCAGTAGGCCACCCCTACCCCAGCCGGGCCGTAGCGGCCATCCTAGGCTGATAGGGGACAGCCTAGCGAGCCTAGGAGGCCAGGGTACGTCCTCGAGCATCCGAGGATTAGCTACAAACGTGAATCGGGCTTAGGAGGGGGAGTACTCGGGGTCGAGCCGCTGGCCCGTAGCGGCCATCCTAGCGTGCGTAGGCGAGACACCTTACGTTACCCTAACAGACGAGGGATCAGGCGAGTCACTCACACGCTCATAGTATTTACATTTTTCTGCTAGGTATTTCATGCGTAGTGCAGTCAAGTCTATCATGACCATAGCCTTGCCGCAATGACGGCAGGGCGGAGGTTGCTCAAGGGTTCCAAACCAACTTACCTTTTTGTTACAACTGGGACAGGTAGCATCTATGAAGCCGGAGCCTGTACCTGGTTCTGGTACCATACGACGCATATCACCTTTACAGCATCCACCCACTCCACTTGTGAAATGCTTATGAAAATACTTTCTTACTTCTTTGATGTTAGGAGCACGTACAAATACCTCCTTGTACTTGCCGTTGAGATCTAGACCCCACATAGTGTACATATTGTTAGTCGGTAACAATGCCGAGGAGAGCGGAGTTTTCGATGAGGACATATGTGTCTCCTTCAAATTTAGCTTCCTGTGCTTGGGCTAAATAGTACATCACACGTTGAGCTACCTCTGCGTACATGGGGCCTGTGATACCAGAGATAGTTTGGAATGTACCCGTGCCACAACTGACCACAATGCCTGTGCCCAAGCTACCACGAGCCCTGAGGTTTACTTTGATGGGCGTGGGACCGCCGAACTGTTCGTCCGGCTTGATTATGTAAAAACCTTGAAGCGGTTGGATACGGTGGATGTCGCTCATGCCTAGTCTCCTTGTCTTGGTACTCGTACGTTAAATGCGAGCCAACGGGTGATGATGTCTTGTGTCTGCTCCTCTGTAAAGTTTTGCTCCTTGAGGCCATCGTAAAGATTCCTGATGGCTTGAGGATACTCATTTCTTAGCATCATCAAGAACTGATCCCATTTTGCTATATTGTTCATAATGCAGCCCTCGGCCTTTCGGTCGCTGGCTGCGGGGGTTCACTCAAAGAAGAGACTAGTCTGCCTTATTCCCCAAAGGGTTTGAGGCGTGAAGCTGGCAGGAGTCATGCCGAGGCAAATTTCCCACCATGTCTCCGAACAGCCTAACCTGCACTCTTCAACTTCCCAGGTGGCATAGCCACATTCAACCTCTTGCTGTCTGCACCAATACAAACAATCCTGTATGCACGACTGGGATCCCAGCCACGCACAGCCTGCTTCGCCTCTGAGTGCCCAGCACACGCCAAACATATGTGCTCCACACTTCTTCGGGGTCCAGCCGGGACCGAGCCCACAATTCGGGGGACCGCAAGGACCGGCCAGTAGGAATGGATCAGGGGCTACAACCGGGGCAACAGCGACAGGCATCTCTACCCAAACAGCGGCGGGCACCTCCTTCGTTGAAACGGGCAGGACGACGATCACCACAGCGATGATCGCACACACGGGCAGGGTGAGCAGAAACTTTTTCAACACGATAAGTCTCCTTTAGGAGTTAGGGTTTCTCAGTCCTCAGGGTAGTAGCCAAACTTCAGCCAGAACTTATCTGTCAATAAACCCGGCACCGGAGTATTACATTCGAAGGCCTCTTGGTCAGCGCATCCCATTATACATTGCCAGTATTGTCCATTGGTCCAGGTACAACCGCCATCACCACCGACCCAGTATAAAAGGCAGTCCCATTCACAAGGATCCCCACAATCGGCACAGCATGCCTCTTGGCTGGGTTTCGTGTTGCAGCAATTCTCAAACGTATGTTGACCACATTCGAAAGGTTCGCTGCAAAGTTCGGGGCTACATTCAGTACCCATGTATACAGTACCCACAGACAGCGCAACTGGATTTGCGTTGATAGCGGCGGACACCTCCTTCGTCGGGGTTCCCTTGTTCACAATGGACAGCCCAGCGTAGACCAGGGTTGTCGAGACAACGAACGTTGTACAGAGAGTCTTCAACACGATCGGTCTCCTACAAAAAGGGTTTATGGAGGATCCTGATACTGATCCTCCGGATCAAGCCAACCATCATAAGTATCTTCATCGTCTATCTGATTTGATTCTCCACCCGGAGGTCGACACTCAATACACCAGTAGTCAGTTATGCCACCACCGGGCTCTTGAAAGAATGCGGAGATTTCTTCTGTCGAAATGTATTGCTTGCAGCTACAGCATTGAACTTCATTCACGAGAAGAGTTCCTCTGGTACAAATGGTTTGCGCTTTATATCTGCCTTCTTTCTGACGACTTGTATAGTTCTTCCGCTAATTCGTTCATAGTCACCGACCCACACTCCTTCAACGATAATATAGTCACCCGGTTTGACATCACGCAATATGCGAGCGTTAGCTGGGTAATGTTTACGGAATGCGACGAACACTTCTCCGGTTTCATCTTCCAACTCGATCTTATAAGTCGTGACTCGACCTTCAACTTGGCCATATTGTAGCTCCGCAGCACCGCCGGTAATACGATGCTTCTTGTCCTCATAAGTATTGTTCCAACGAGTTGCTACTCGTCCTACAATACTACAGAACTCTAGGTTCTTGAGACCCATACAGTCTTCACACCTAACGAACGAAGGCATCCTCCATTCATCAAGTCCACCAGGCATGTACCAGGGATAGTAGAACCCTTTGGCGTCCTCTCCGTTCATTGTCTTCGAGCCAGGGAGAGAGCCAAGGTCGATGAGAGCCTGACGGGACCGTTTGTTGAGAACACGGCGAGGTAGCTGTTCGATAATGGATTGTGGCGGATTGTAAGGACGCCCCTGGACGATAGCCTTTGCACATTTCTCTCCAATGAATTTGATATCAGCAAGTCCAGGCCTAATCCCTCCGGCTTCCAGTGTAAATGATAGTCCTGAGGTGTTAATGTCTGGAGGTAGTAGTTTGCCTCCCCGGACGAGATACTCCATGAGCAGACGACGTTGCTTATGTTCATTGCTAGTATGCATCCCGAAAGAGGTATAGAAAATCTCTGGGTAATGCCGTTTGACCCACATACACCAGTAACCTACTCTACCATATGCCGCTGCGTGTGATTTGTTAAAGGCATAAGTACCGAACGTGACCATACGGTCCCATACCCAGTTGGCATCCTCTTCGTTCAGGCCCTTCTTGGCAGAGCCTTTGATAAATCTGTCTCTTAGTTTACCCATCTCTTGTAGCCCGAGACGTTTGCTGATACAGCGGCGTGCAAACGTCACGTCCTTCCAAGTCATTCCTCCCATATCCTTCATGATTTGAAGCATCTGTTCCTGATACAGCAAAGTCCCCCGCGTCTTTTCCGTGATGCGATCAAGAATTTCGTGGGGCCAATCTTCCGCTTTACCTCCGTGACCTGCCTTGACATATTCTTCCGTTGCTCCTCCATACATCGGCCCCGGTCGACAGAGGGCATTAATGTCAATGATCTCATCAAAGTCCTGGGGTTGGACCCGCATCGTGATAAGGCGAGCAGTGCGACCCTCAAATTGGAAAACACCTTGGAGGTCAACTTCCCTGAAACCCTCAAGTGTCTCAGTGTCATCGAGAGGGAGCTCATGGAAATCGATATCTTTGCCATGGAGCTCTTTAATTGAGTCGCGTGACTCTGCGAGGCATGACATGGTAATGAGTCCGAGTGCGTCGATCTTAAGGAAGCCGAGTGATTCTGAATCTTTTTTATCAAGGCCCCATACTCCATCTTGGTTAAAGAAACAAACGTCAGTCAACTCCAAATCACCAGTCCCAACAATGACGCCTCCTGCGTGCTTGCTGGTATGGCGTATCATACCGTCAAGATCAGCAGCCATATGTAGTTGTGGGTACTTGTCCCAGACCTCTTTGGCGGGCGGGTGGCGTTCAACGGTTGGTATGATTAGACTCATGTTCTTCTGCGTAGAGCCTACCATATCATTGTCTTTGTCAACAAGCATATTCTTGATGACATTAACTTCGTTCATAGGGATGCCGTGTTCAGCTGCAAGAGCATCAAGAGCAGAGCGGCTCCTGTATTGACTGAATGTACAAATATCACCAACACGAGCGTCTCCATAAGTATCACGTAAGAATATCTTAACCTCATGTCTTCTGTTGTGCTGAATGTCAACGTCAATATCCGGAGGGTCGTTACGAGTAATATCGACAAACCGCTCAAACAAGAGATCGAACTTGAGAGGATCCAGGTCTGTAATTCTGATGAGGAAGCAGACAAGGCTACCAGCCGCACTGCCTCTAGCCCCAACCATAATGTTGTTACGATGACAGAAGTCCATAATGGACCATACAACCAGTATCTGATTGATGAAATCTTTCTCCTCCAGAATCCTGATCTCTCTTTCAATTCGCTTTGTATACAATCTGGTGAGAGGTAGGCCATGGCGTTGCCATCCTTCTTTGCACAGATGTTTAAGGAACAGGGTCGGAGACTTGAAACCAGTTGGTAATGGGAACACCACTCCGGGAGCAGTTGGGGGCTTACAATTGCATCTATCGAGCAACTCATTGCTATTGTCGATTGCTTGTTCGAACAGTCTTGTAAAGTCCCGCCCGTCTTGACTACGGAACATACGTCTGATTTGTTTGGGGGCAAGAACGAAGAGGGTTCCTAAAGGGTCATAGTTATCCATCCCGTTTTGCTTGAGAAGAAAGGTACGTTTTGGATGATCGGCCCGTTTGGGATAATGTATGTCATTGGTAGCTAGTAGGGGCCAACCGTGCTTCAAATGCATTGTGTAACAGAATTTATTGATTAGCTCTTGGCCCTCAAAGAAGTTCGGTTGAACTTCCAGATACCAGCGGTCACTAAATACATCTGCCATCTTCTTACAGTAGGCCTCTGCTTTATCCCATTGATCACCTAGTAGCCGCTGGGAGCTATAGGAGGACATGCAACCGCTTGTTGCGACCAGATGTTGACCGTAATGGGCGAGCAATTTCCAATCGATACGTGGCTTGTACCAATAGCCCCTGGCTTTATCGTGAGCAATACTGAGCATACGCATTGTATCAGCCCAGCCTGCGTCGTCCAGAGCGAGAGTGGTAATGTGATACCTGCGATTGTGATGGTTCCGCCAAACTTCAAGGCCATCTGCCTTCCTTGGGGGAGAATCACGGCAGGTATGATCTTCTGTAATGTAATGCTCAACTCCGAAGACGGGCTTGATGCCGGCAGATTTGCAGGCCTTGTTCCACTTGACCCAGCTGTAGGCATTCCCGTGCTCTGTAACTGCCCCGCCTCTACATTTAGCTGCGGCCATTGCCTCGGCGAGTTGGTCGGGCATTCCATAAGCATCACCCATCGAGTAAGTAGTGTGACAGTGGAGTGGAGCGTAGTTAGTCATGCCTTGATTGCCTCTTGAGCTTCTTCTAAAGTGCCATGCCAACTGAGGATGGCCCTTTGATTCAAATCTGCATGCCAACGCATTGCCCTTAGATAGCAGCAACTATCGCTGTGAGCATGGTACTCATCGCAACCAAGCCACCTGATGACAATATATGGTTTCATCGATCGTCTCCCTCCCCTTTTATCTTGCCACGTTTCGCTCTGTCGGCAAGTCGGTTCAAATTATCTTGCATAATAAAGCTGAGTGAGACATGCAATTCAGTGCAAGCTTGGGCAGCATACCATGTTATGTCACCGAGCTCTCTGCATAATGCCGTGTGCATTTCTTCTGTAAGTGCTGATTCATGATCTCGGAGTATCTTCTTCACCTTGTTTGCAAATTCGCCTGCTTCTCCTGCTAGTCCAAGAGCAACATACACAAGCCCTTGGTTACTACCCTTACCAGGATAGATTGCTGTTTGGTTTGCACCGCGTTGATAGTTATCAGCATCCTCAAACATTGGCTTCCCTCTCTTTTTGAACTGCTTTGTGGATGACATACTTCTCAAACTCTTCATGCGGAAATGTTCCGTTGGTCGGGATCCAACGTATGTCGTCTCCATCCATGCTCTCTGGAGCAAGTACCCAATAGGGCATTTGTTCAGGACTGTGGGTACGTTTGATGTCGTCGGGGTGCGTTTCCTTCGCTGTGACCGGAGGCACGGGATGCTTGCCATCTGGCGGCCAGCTATCCATCTTCGCGAACACTGCCTTGCCCGCTCGGTCACTATGAGACATCAGGTTCTTGTGCATGAACTCAGGGATCAACCGCTTACATTCTCGTTGCATCAACTGGGCCACACAATTGATCTCCCAGTCCATACAGTGTTCAAGTCTATTGCTCAGCACACCCTTCAGAGCCACCCAGTTGTAGTCAATGAAGATATAGGTCTGACATCCTATCGGCAACCACCGGCGAGCATCCTGCCACGGGATACCGGCATCAACTAATGCTGCGTAGGCTTCTTTACAAGTCTTGACTGCGTTGCATAGTCTCCGAGCCAGGCCTACTCCTTGAGAGTAATCAACCAAACGATTCGGCACTACAACGCAATGCTTGAATTTCTCGTCTACTATGCCTTTATCAATTAGCTCCTGTGCCCGACGTACTGTCTCGGGAATAGTAAAATCGGCATGACGCCAATCGTTATCCCTGCCGCCCTGTTGCATCATGCCCGCTCCGATACGGGTACGGACCAATTGATGAGTACAGGCTCGTGTGATACCTTCTATGCGAAAGCTGAAGGTGAATGCCTCCAGGGCCTGCTGAAGAGTTCCTCCTTCGAATGCCTTGTGAACATAGGCCCATTGGTCTTCGGACAGAGATTTGTCGTTGCCTATTCGTGATGTGGTCATACCCCAATTGGCAATGAGCCGGTTGTATAGTGCAGCAAATGACGAACCATCATTCGGTCCCCAAGTTATCAAACGTACCTTGATGCCAAAGGGACCGTTGACAAATGAGGTGTAGGGTTGATCTCCTCTAAATGACGCGTGCGGTGGGTGTCCTGTATCGTCCATGCCTGGTTCCTTTCTGTTAATGGGGCTGGGGCGGAGTCGAACCGCTGTCCATAGGCGTGTCCGGACCTTGCGGCTTATGCACCCCGACTGGATCGGCGAGGGGAGGGGTGTCTAATCCCTTTCTTACATGCGCATGGATTGCATCCCGAACTTTACGCTGCACTTCCATTATGCTACAGCCCCAATTTCTTCTATGATGCTACATAATTTGTCAACATGAATACCTGTGCCTCCATTCTCTCGTGCCCGTACCAGCACAGACTTGATGCCGATATCTTGGTACTCCTTAATGTTCTGAGGGTGGTCATCAAAAGCTACTACTACTCTGTCTGCTATATCGAGATTGCTTCGACAGATCGCGTGTACCTTTGATGGCCCGTGGATGATGGAATGATATCGAACGTCGTGCTCAAATAGCCATAACACGGTATCAGAATACAGTCTAGGGTATTGATCAACGGGTCGATTTGTTAACAGCAGAACCTTGAAACCTTTTTGAACAGCGAGGTTGACCGCAGAGATCGCAGAAGGAATAGGTTTGAACTGAGCGAAGTGACCTTTACTTCGCATCTGCTCCTTAAACAACTCCCACTCTCTGCGGTCAATCCCCCACTGTTCCCCGAGTGAACGGGTGTTCGTGATGCATTGCGACCCCAGGTTGCCAGTAAAGGAAGCAAGTTGTTCGCACATATATCCTGTATAGTCAGCTAACACATCGTCAATATCGAAAATTATCCAGTGACCACCTAGCTTCTCAAATATCTTCTCTTTCATATGACTATCTGCTACGATAGTCTTGATGCGAAAGGCCTCCATTAGCTCCTGAGGAGTCCA
>Ga0114923_10002787_pt1 | contig 11807 bp, 12 predicted proteins | sample SumtaG_FD_89578 | JGI IMG/M metagenome (GOLD analysis project Ga0114923, IMG submission 89578) | Deep subsurface microbial communities from Indian Ocean to uncover new lineages of life (NeLLi) - Sumatra_00157 metaG | ecosystem: Environmental > Aquatic > Marine > Oceanic > Sediment | place: near... | reverse complement strand
GAGTTTAAGACCAACATCCACTAAAAGAAGGATTGAAACTGCAACATCCCCAGCAACGGTTACGGTGTTACCTTGTTTAAGACCAACATCCACTAAAAGAAGGATTGAAACTGATTTGGCCTTATGAAGATGATTGGGCATCTCTGGTTTAAGACCAACATCCACTAAAAGAAGGATTGAAACAGTCGCATGACCACTTCCGGGGTATACCATCCGACACGTTTAAGACCAACATCCACTAAAAGAAGGATTGAAACGCGTTTTGGCTCTCCAGTCAGTGTATAACTGAACGCGTTTAAGACCAACATCCACTAAAAGAAGGATTGAAACAGTAACCGGGCGTTATTGCCTTCCATATTAACGCTTGTTTAAGACCAACATCCACTAAAAGAAGGATTGAAACATAATTGTACCGTCTGCTTGTCCGGGAGTAATCTTGTTTAAGACCAACATCCACTAAAAGAAGGATTGAAACCAAAAAGTACGTCAACGCTATCCTCCGGGCCTCGAGTTTAAGACCAACATCCACTAAAAGAAGGATTGAAACATAACTTACAAATCGGACGAGTTGGCTTTCCTTTTGTTTAAGACCAACATCCACTAAAAGAAGGATTGAAACGAAAATTATGACAGCGTAAGGGAGTGTGTAACGAAAGTTTAAGACCAACATCCACTAAAAGAAGGATTGAAACATTGCTGATAAGTTCCTGTTATTAGGTGCCAACAGCCGTTTAAGACCAACATCCACTAAAAGAAGGATTGAAACAACAATCCATCTCTCCTTCTGGACTAAAACATATTCTTGTTTAAGACCAACATCCACTAAAAGAAGGATTGAAAAAAAGTGACAAGTGAAGGTGACAGGTGAAGGTGGAGCACTAAAACGCCGACAGGCGTCTAAAAATAGCCCGAAGGGCACCTCTTCCCACCTGTACCCTGAAACCTGCACCGAAATTTTATGGGGACAGGCTAGAATGGCACTAACTTAAGGCTAAATTCTTACTTTTATTTGCTTTATGGAACCAATTTACGGGCGAACACTATTTATGTTGGAGGTAAAAATGGTAATTTAGGGGACAGGCCAGGATTAGGTTTCGATTAATGCCAAGGCAAAGGCAACAGAGAATATTTTGTCAAGGTAGGGGCGAGGTCCCCTCGCCCGTTTACGATCCGTTCGTTGAAAAGATAGAAAAAGAGGCCAAGCGAAGAATCAAAAGTACAATATCCAAAAAAACAAGGATTGAAACATTTAGATGCTGAACTGTGAGAGGCATGCCGTTTTGGTCTAAGTACAACATCCAATAAAAGAAGGATTGAAATAGACATCTTTGCAGAAAAATTGGACCTCTTCTAGGAATTTATCCGAGAACACGCCAACAAGATGCGGGCGAGGGGACCTCGCCCCTACCTTGACAACAAGTATAGTATTTGTGTAATATTAAATTCAATTTAATGTCCTCCATTATAAAAAGGAGATAGGAGACAAATAAATGAAATATAACGTTGATCTTCATCACCGCCGATCAATTCGGAGGAATGAATACGATTATTCCCTTGCAGGTGCCTATGTTGTAACCACTTGTATAAATAATCGCGAATGTTTGTTAGGAGAAACCCGTTATAATAAAGTCTATTTATCAAACATGGGAAATATCGTCAAAAGAGCATGGATAAAAATACCTGAACATTTTAAAGATGTTCGACTGGATCGATTTGTAATTATGCCAAATCATATGCATGGGATCATTGTTATTCAGCGAAAGCCGTCTAAAGATATAGACGTTTTACCTTCTAAGGTTAATTCTAATTCCAAACGCAGAGCACGCGATTTGGGACAAATTGTGGCTTATTTTAAATACCAATCTACCAAACTCGTCAATGATCTGCGCAAAACACCCGGTTCCCCTTTGTGGCAACGAAATTATTACGAACATATTATTCATGACAAAGAGGAAATGATAAAATATCATAAGTATATTCAAGAAAATCCCGCAAATTGGGATAATGACAAAGAAAATCCGATTAATGTCAAGGCAAAGGCAACAGAGAATATTTTATCAAGGTAGGCCGCGGCGCGGCCGCCCTTTTTGCGGAGGCTCTGTTGTACAGCGTTTCAACCATTTGATCCCATTGAAGTCGTGAAACATGCATAAAAAAATGAAAATTCCTATACAGTCAAGGTAGGGGCGAGGTCCCCTCGCCCGGTACAATCCGTTCGTTGGAAACGAAAATATCGAATTGTCGGACAGCCTCCTTATGACGGGGGTCAAGTCTCAACATTGGACAATCGCCCGTAAAACCTCATAATAAAAGGTGTTACGGCTCATAGAAATTGCGGACAATGAGTGGGATTGTGTGAATTTGAAAGTAGGTGAAAAGTGCAGGTGTCAGGTTGCACGGTCTCTTATCGGTCTGTCCCCTTTCCTCGCCTTTCCCTTATCCCTTTCCCATGGATTCAACTTGTTTTTTTGAAACAATAGAGGCCTTTTTGCTTCTAACTAGCGACCTGGTAAATCACAGGCCGATAAATGGGGGCAGGAATCGGTTTATTTTCAGCTTTCGCCGCTTCCAGCCAAACTTCTTTTGCTCTCTCTACTTCTGCTAATGCTTCCCTGGGGGTATTTCCGAAAGCAGAGCAGTGCCTTAAATCTGGTATATCGGCTATATAACCGCCATTTTCCTCACTATAAAAAATATTGATATGGTAATCTTTCATTTTCTATTCCTCCAGTCTGAGGTTATATTTCTCTACTAACTCAAGAAACTGCCTGACTTGATAAGGCTTTGCCTGTCCATGAACATTTTGTAAATTAATCAATTCATCGATATCCCGATGAGTAAATATATGATGACTACCTCTGGTTCGTGATAATCGACATCCAAAAGCCTCTACAAGGCTGACAAATTCATTGAATTTCACATTCTTTGGATTTGTCAGTATTTTCATTAAGAGTTTCTGTTTTTTCATCTAAATATTGTCCTCTTCGATTAAATCACAAAAAGTCTGGATACTCAACAGCAGTTTTTTCATGCCCATATTATAGTATTAAACCAATTTCTTGGCAACCAAAAAAAAGATCGTGAGCGGCAAATTTGAAATTATGGGGACAGGCCGGAAATAACCCTACCTGGTTGACAAAATCCGCTAACAATTGTAAGATAGTTTTGTTAGCGGATTTTTTTGTTTTTAGGAGTGACATCATGTTTGTTGGCCGCCAAAAAGAATTGGAGTTATTGGAGGATGCCTACAGCTCCCCTAAGAGTGAATTGGTAGTGATTTACGGACGCCGCCGTATCGGCAAGAGCCGTTTGATTCATCACTTTGCCCAAGGAAAATCCCGTTTTTTCCCCTTTGAGGCGGTGGAAGGGGAAACCACCCAAAACCAGATCCGCCATTTTACCACGGCCCTGCGAAAACATACCGGTGATTTAGTATTGGATAATGTTTATTTTAAAAACTGGGAGCAAGTGTTTTCTTATATGGCCTACCGGCTGATGAAGCCGAACGGTTGTTTCGCGGGAAACGAAGTAAAGAGGAAATTCTCAAGTACTTGATGATTTTCGGCGGAGTACCCAAATACCTCGAAGAAATCAACCTGGACCGCTCGTTTAATCGAAACATGAACCGCTTGTGTTTTTCGCCGCACGGTTCCATGGTGAATGAGGTGGAACGGTTGTTTTACAGCCAGTTCCGGGAAACTCAAACCTATAAAAAAATCGTTGAACTGTTGAAAACCGGGATTTTCTCGTTAGAAGAGATCAGCCGCAGGGTGGGGTTCGCATCCGAGCGATTCTGTTTGCGGCATTCCGGGCTATTGGCCGGGCGGATGGGTTTTCGGGACGACGTTTTGTTGGCTGCCCCGCATTTTGGTAAAGGCGACCAAAAATTCCAGGTAGATTTACTCTATCAGCGGAGCGACCGCGTCATTACCGTTTGTGAAATCAAGCACCGCAATAAACCGATTAGCCGGGAAATCATCCCGGAAATGGAGCGCAAATGCCGGTTACTTAACATCCCTGCCGGTTATACCATGGAGAAAGCCTTAGTCAGCCTTCACGGCCCTGATGAATCCTTAAAGGAAACAGCTTATTTTCACCACAGCATAACGTTAGGAGATATAATTTAGTGCATCCGTTCTACCTGTCCCCTATCTTTCTTAGGATGGGGCAGGATGCCCCTTGACCGGGGTTCATTTAACGGGTAAAATACCTTCATGGAAACACTGAAAATTTTAAGCTGGAACGTCAATGGACTGCGGGCGGTACTGAAAAAGGGGTTTTTAGATTTTATCAAAAGCGAAGAACCACACATATTCGGGATCCAGGAGACCAAACTCCAGGAGCCCCAGTTGCCTGATGAGGCCAAAGCACCTTTCGACTACCAAGCCGCGTGGAATTTTGCCGAAAAAAAAGGCTACAGCGGTACCGGCGTGTTTTTTAATTATCCCCCCAAACAAATCCTTACCGAATTTCAACCGGCCGTTTTAAATGGAGAAGGCCGGTTCATTGAAATGGAATATGAAGCCTTTACGCTGTTTAATATCTATTTCCCTAACGGCCAGATGAGCGATGACCGGCTGCAATTCAAGCTAAATTTTTACGACGAATGCCTGGTTTATTTTAACCGCTTGCGGGATGCAGGGAAAAAATTGATCATCATGGGGGATTTTAATACCGCACATAAAGAGATCGATTTGAAAAATCCTAAGAGTAACGAGAACAACTCAGGTTTTTTGCCGGTGGAACGGGCCTGGTTAGATAAGTTTGTGGCCTCCGGTTACGTGGACACGTTCCGGCAGTTTAACCGGGAGCCGGATCAATACACCTGGTGGTCCTACAGGTTTAAAGCAAGGGAAAAGAATGTGGGGTGGCGTATCGATTATTTTTTCGTCACCGAAAACATGATGGAGAACGTCGTGGATTCTTATATTCTACCGAACGTCTACGGCTCCGACCACTGCCCCATTGGATTAAAAATTAAAAGATAGCCTCCGGCGGCCCTGCCGGGGGCCAAACTTTTGAAAAAGTTTGATCAAAACTTTTATTAGCCCTTCGGGCGTTTGGTCTATGGGAACGACTGGTTTTAAGACGCACAACAGAATAGCCCTGCAAGTCAAAAGTTTTTGCCCCGCTTTTTACAAAAAGCGGGCCGCCGGAGGCAGCATGCTGCTATTCTTTCAAACGTTTGGGGCCGGCAGCGATGACTTCATCGGGGCAATCTTTGGAAAAAAGTTTGAAGTTCTCGATAAACCGGGCGGCTAATGCGTCGTATTTCATCCAGTATTCTTTTTTATTGCCCCAGGCATTGGCAGGCTCCAGCACATCCTCGGGAACATCAGGACAGGTCAAGGGAACGTCAAATCCAAATATCTTGTCTTTGCGATACTGTACATCATCCAGTTTGCCATCCAGGGCAGCATTTAACATGTTGCGGGTATGACGGATGCTGATTCGTTTGCCGACGCCAAACTTGCCGCCCACCCACCCGGTATTGACAAGCCAGCACCGGGCATTGTGCTTGGTGATTTTCCGGGAAAGCAGTTTCGCATAGTAAAAGGGATGGTGCACCATAAACGGAGCACCGAAACAGGCACTGAAGGTAATCTCCGGCTCGATGCCCAGCCCGATTTCCGTCCCGCCAATCTTGGACGTGTACCCACTGATGAAATGATACATGGCATGATCCTCATCCAGCCGGGCAATGGGCGGTAATACCCCGGAGGCATCGCAGGTGAGGAAAATAACATTTTGAGGATGAGCACGTACCATTTTTTCCGACACGGAATTGGGTATAAATTCCATGGGGTAAGAGGCCCGGGTGTTTTCCGTTAACATATCGTCATCCAGGTCGATGTGCCTCGAAGCAGGATCGTAAACCACATTTTCCAATATTGTACCGAACCTGCGGGTGCATGAGTAAATCTGGGGTTCATGTTCGGAAGAGAGTCGAATCACTTTGGCATAACATCCGCCTTCGAAATTAAATATGCCTTCATCACTCCAGCCGTGCTCGTCATCGCCGATGAGTTTGCGTTTGGGGTCGGCGGACAGCGTTGTTTTACCGGTGCCGCTCAGGCCAAAGAATAAGGCGGCATCGCCTTTTTCACCGACGTTGGCTGAACAATGCATAGCCATAACGTTCTGTAACGGCAGTAAGAAGTTCATGACGGTAAAAATAGATTTTTTGATTTCACCGCCGTAACTGGAGCCGGCCACTACAGCCAATCGCTGGGCAAAGTTAATGACAATTGCCGTGTCGCTGCGCGTCCCTTCCACTCGGGGGTCCACTTTAAAAGAGGGCGAGGCAATCAAGGTAAATTCCGGTATATGCCGCTTGAATTGGTCACGAGCGGTGATAGGGATAAACATGTTGCGGGCAAATAAACTCTGCCAGGCTTTGTCCGTGATCACACGAATGGGCATGCGGTAATTGGGATCAGCTCCCACATAACAGTCCTGGACAAACAGTTCTTCTCCCTGGAGAAACGCCTGCAGGCGGGAGACCATCGCATCAAACTTATCAGGGGTCATGGGTCGGTTATATTGTCCCCACCAGATTTTATCCTCAGTCTCATGTTCCTTAACAACATACTTGTCGTTTGCGGCTCGCGCGGTCCACTTACCGGTGTTCACCAGCATCGGCCCCCCGGTGGTCAAGTGACCTTCGCCGCGAAAAATAGCTTCTTCGTATAATGCCGATGTGGGAAGGTTCCAATAGACCTGGTCTAAACGGACCAGGCCGTGGTTTTCCAGTTTATAGTCACTTGCCAGATCTTCAGCATGCTTTAACGCAGGTGTTGGAAATTCGAGATATTTTGTCATTGCCAATCCCTCACTAGTTTTCTGTCACCAATATATAGTTCATTGGGTGAATTGGGGTCGAGCGCCCATTTCATCCGTTCGATTCCTTCAGTGATATCTTTCACTGAACCACAGGTGGACAATCGCAGGTAACCTTCCATGCCGAATTCCACCCCGGGCACTGTTGCTACCCGGACCTTATCCAGGAGGGTGGTAGCCATTTTGGTGGAATCTTTACCGTAAACACTGAAATCGGCAAAGCAGTAGAAGGTACCGTCGGGTTTGGTCACCCGGACACCGTCAAAGGCATTAAGTTGTTCCATCATTATATTGCGGTTATTTTCCAGTGTCATTCTCAGGCTTTCCACACAGGATTGCATGCCGTTAATTGCTCCCACTGCCGCTTTCTGCAAGACCACCGATGGGCCGGACGTTTGATGGGCCTGGATATTGGCCATGACCTCGACCAATTTTTTATTGGCCACCGCCCAACCGATCCTGAACCCGGTCATGGCATAAGCTTTGGATACACCGTTAGTCACGACGAGTTTGGAGTTCTCATTCAAGTCTTTGGCGTATTGGTAACAACCGATGGGTTTTCGACCGTCGAAGATCAACCGGTGATAGATATCGTCCATAATCAGGTACAGGTCGCGCTTTTCACAAAATTCTACGATTTCGCCCAGGAATTTCTCCGAATACATGGCCCCGGAAGGGTTATTGGGGCTGTTAATCATGACGGCTTTCGTATAAGAGGTCACCACCTGTTCGATATCCTGTAACCGGGGATAAAATGTACCGTCCTCAGGATATACCGGTACGGGAATCGCGCCGCACAGTTTAACCATCTCAGGGTAACTGACCCAGTAAGGGGCAGGGAAGATCACTTCTTCCTGGGGATTGAGGATCGCCTGTAGGCAAACCATAATCGCCTGTTTTGCGCCCCCCGAAGCAATCACATTTTCCGGTTCCACTTTCCGGTTATAGAATTCCTCGGTATAACGGATGATGGCCTGCTTCATTTCCGGGGTTCCGTCCGATGGGGTGTAACGGATTTCCGCATCGTTAAGATGTCCCACTGCACTAACAATGGCATCGATAGGTGTCTTGCTTTTGGGTTCACCGCCTCCCAGGTGGATCAACGGTTCCCCTTTTTTCCTGAGGATGGCTGCCTTTTCATTCAGCTTCAGCGTGGCTGACTCCTTAATCGATTTCCCAATCAGGCTTATGCTCATCGCACTACTTCCTCCATTTTATTTATTTTAACCAGGTAATTTCAAATAACCTTTAAAACAAGAATAAAAAATGAATATATCATAGATGGAAAATTATGTCAATTGCTAAACGTTAAACTTTTCACGAATCGATTTGACTTTTTCTCGATTTCTTCATACTTTTCTTAGCCACAGAGATTACATTTCTTTTATGCCGCTTTCTGCCAGGATGGATTCCAGGTGCTGGCGGAAATCATCCGGGAAGGGGAGTAAGGGCAGTCGAACCGGGCCGCCGTACATACCGATAGAGTCCATTGCCGCTTTTAATGCCGGGACTCCCCACCTGGAGGTAATCGCGGAATTGACGGGAATCATAAGTACCTGGAGTTCCCGGGCCTCTTTTTGTCTCCTTTCTAAGAAGAGTTGAAGAATGGCGATACATTGTGCCGGGGCAATGTTTGCCAATGCCATGATACCGCCGATTGCCCCGACCGATAACGCCGGCAGAAGAAATCCTCCCGAACCAGCCAGTACCTGGAACGCAGGACCGGCTTTTTGGCGGATCTCAGCTATTTTAACCACATCCCCGCTGGAATCTTTCATCCCCATGATATTGGGATGCCGCGCCAGGGTTAAAACGGTTTCAGCATCGAGATCGATTCCCGTACAGGCCGGCATATTATATAAAAGGATAGGGATCGTTGATTCGTCGGCAATGATGCGGAAGTGATTGATTAACGCTTCCGTTGTCATCAGGTTGCGGTAATAGGAGGGTGTAATCACCAGGGCGGCGTCCGCGCCGATTTTAGCTGCTTTTTTTGTCAACCTCAGGGTCTCCCCGGTGGACTGGCAGCCGGTACCGGCGATCATTAATTTATTTGGAGGAATGGCTGCCCTGGCCGTCTCCATCACCAAGATTTTTTCCTCTTCGGTCAACATCACACACTCACCATTTGAACCCAGGACCACAAAACCCCGCAGCGCAAAACGGTTCAAGAAAGCCAGGTTGCCCCTTAATGCCTCTACCGCGATTTGCTCATCCTCATTAAAGGGGGTGGGCACAGGGGGATAAATGCCGTTGAGTTGAAAAATTCTTTTCCTGCTTCTAATATTATATTCTGTCATAAGAGAATTTTATAACAAATCCACAAATATTTCAATTCTTTCTTTTGAATATAATTCAACGCCTGTTTTTTTAACCACGAAGGACACGAAGAAAATGAAGGAAAAGACTCTCTAACGAAAAGTTTTGGGAGGTGTCGGAACCTTTTTACAAAAAGGTTCTGACCCGCCGGAGGCATAAACCTATAATACAAAGGCGTAACCCAGTTTTAAGAAAAAGGTTCTATCGGTCCTGGTGATATCGACGCCCCTAAACCCCAGGTGATTGTCCGAATAACCGATAAACAAAACCGTCTGGGGATTGATTTTATAGGAAAACAAAAACTGGGTAAACAGCGCTTTTGTTTCCGGGCCCACCGGGGTCAGGTATAGGTCTACATTGCGGTCGATGTCGGTATATTGTACAATTGCCCGAACAAAGCTGCGCACGTTAAAGTTGTAGACCAGTTTGGCTTGTAAAAGATTGGCCGTAAAAATTTTATCCCCTTCTAAAGACAACCGTTGAAAAAGATGGTTAACGTTGACATTCAGGTGTTTCCCGATGCCGAACTCGATGCCCGGGTTCAGCCGCAGCGATGTAGCCGGACGGGAGTTCGTGTAATCGATGGAATCTCCATAGTTTGCATAGATGGAGTATTTTAAGCCCCCCACCGGTTTCATCTCTAAGTAAACTGCCAGGGAATTTTTATCGTAGGTGATACCGTTGAAGAATTCTTTTTGAACATAGAAGTCGGTTTCAAAATAACTCTGTAAAGCGCCGGTATATGAAAAAGCGAACAAAAATTCCCGGTCTGTCAGGTTATTGTCGTGGTCTGTAATATTTGTACCCCGGACCATAAGGCCAACCCGGTCGAACCAGGCGCCTTCTTTTCCCCAGATAACCGGGTGAACCATTGCCCTGATTTTCCTGATATCTACGCGGGGCATAAAACCGAAATCCGCACGAAAACCGGTTGACAGGTCCTGGTATTCCAAACTGTAAATCATATTACGGCCGCGGTGTACAAATGATGCAAGCAGCGCATTACCGCCAAAGGTTTCCTCTTCCTGGCCAAAGGCCCGGGCAACCGTTCCCGGGTAATCGGTCTGCGAATGCATGTATTGAATATTAAGGGTTTTGGCCCTGGATAAACGGAAAAATCCGTCCACACCCGCCACATGGTTGAAATAATCGTCTCCCACTCTGCCGGTATAAAGAACCCCCATGGTTGAAGCTTTGCCCACGTCCCTCCGGTACCTGAATACGCCGCCAAATACATTCTCCTCCAATGATGTCATGACAGATCCCTGGTTGGAGGGGAAAACCAGGTTATTGTACCTGTCCTGGGTAGCAAAAAATCCAATGGCATTTTTCCCCACCTTCCCGCTCATTTTCGCTCCCCAGAGGGGGTCAACTACCGTCCGGGTAAAGACTGCTTCCATCGGGGTAAGAAAAAAGTCGGCTCCCTCCAGGAAAAAGGGTCTTTTTTCCGGGTACTGGAGGGCAAACCGGGTATTCACCTCCAGTTGAGCAACATCAGCCTCCACCTGGGAAAAATCCGGGTTAATGGTGGCATTAAGTATTAAATTGGGGGTAATGCCCCAGCGTGCGGTTATCCCGGGTTCAACATCGATTTTACCGGTGTCCGTATCCCCTGTGGGAAAATCTTCCCGTACATCGGTACGACTAAGCGTGAGGGTTGGATCGATCTCAATATTCTTGCCGGGAGATATGCCGGCAAACCCGGTAATTTTATTGAACTGGCACAAGAGGCAGCTATTGTTCCGGTCCCTTGTATGGGTACTCACCCGGTGCCTGACATTGCGGGGATAAGACCTGCTGGCTTCAAAGCCCCAGGTTTGGACACCTTTATCTTTGGGAAATCTTAACTGGTTAAAAGGAATGGCAACCTCAACCACATACCCGAAATCGGTGATTTTCCCCGCCGATGCCCAGATTGCATCCCAGGAAAAATCCTCATACCCCTCCAACTCGCTAAAAAGGGCATCCATCTGAACCCCCAGGGGATTTACCCGGAATTGAAACCCCCGGCGTTCATCATTAAAAGTATCGATCATAAAGCTTACATTATCATCCTGGATAAATGTGTCGATTGCATCCCGGTCCATCAGGTGGGCCCGTATCTTTTGCGGCTCCGGGTCGAAACATCTAAAGGCAATGTAAAATTTGGATTTGTCAAAGGTGACCAGGCATTCGGTCTTAACCGGTGAAGGGATATTGTCCCCAGGCATCCATTCATAAGTAATCTTAATTTTTTCAGGGTGTTTCCATGCTTCTTCATTTAATACACCGTCGATTTTAATTTTAGAAACGGCTTTTTTCACCACATAGTTTTTCGCAGGTGGGTACTCTTTCTTTGCCTTTTGTTGCTGCGCATCAAGTTGTGGGATGAAGCCTGTAAAATTGAATGTCAGAAATAAAAAGAAAATAAATACTGCAGACTGCAAAAATCTTATCATCATTTCCTCCTTAAATCAACTCAGGTTAAAATTATTTAAACGAAAAAAAATGAAAAAGGTTTAAAAAAAATACACATTTTTGCCTCCGGCGGCCCGCTTTTTGAAAAAAGCGGGGCAAAAACTTTTGATTTGCACTGCCGAAGAAGGCCTTCGGCCATCCTCTATAGGGTGGCCTCGCCGAGGGGCTGGAATGATGGATAAGGAACAGGG
>Ga0114923_10002786_pt1 | contig 11813 bp, 5 predicted proteins | sample SumtaG_FD_89578 | JGI IMG/M metagenome (GOLD analysis project Ga0114923, IMG submission 89578) | Deep subsurface microbial communities from Indian Ocean to uncover new lineages of life (NeLLi) - Sumatra_00157 metaG | ecosystem: Environmental > Aquatic > Marine > Oceanic > Sediment | place: near... | reverse complement strand
GCGACCCCACCCCCCTTTCAGGTATGTTTGTAGTAGTGTGTGTGTATCTACCAATGAATCCCCCGAAACAGCGAAGATTACCCCGAAATAAGCCAGTAAACTACTCGCCAAATGGGCGTATCTGAAGGAGGAGCCTATTTGGGAGTGAGATGCTACCGTACAGCTACCGAACACTACCGAACAGCCTCGGTCGATGCCGACCGATGAGTGAGGTGACTACGTTTCAAATAGTGTGTCGTTTCGATACACTTGAAACAGCTTTCTTTCTGAAACAGGGTACTTCTAAGAGAGGAAGCCTGGCAGGCTGACGAACGATCTGGTCGGTGCCTTCGGCCCTCCCTAAGAGGGACCGTGGCGCATCAATCCAGCACTTTGATTTTTGGCTTGTCTGACTAACGGCAAGTGGCCAGGCTCTGAACCTGGAGATGGAGGTTCGAATCCTTCCGAGCCAGCGCCGAGGACCACGTGGAGTGGACACTGCCTGTAAAGCAGTCGTGCGAAGCACACGTAGGTTCGATTCCTACCTTCGGTACGTTGGGGGAGGTGGCTGCATGCAACAGTTACGCCGATGATCCCAGCTCTGGAAGGTGCTGTGATGGCACAAATCTGTTTTGAACGCAGGGGTGGGAGAGATCCCAAGGGTTCGATTCCTTCACCTTCCTCTCAACCAGAAATCTAGATGTTACATCTCAGCCACAATCAAAGAGAGGCGATCCGAAATCATATGTTCCCCGTCCCTCCCACGGTTCCACAACCGAGAGAGCTCACCCTCGAAGAACGAGTTGAGCGAGATCGGCTACGTCTTATCCTTACTGACTCAGTGCCCACTCAGATGGAGGACTTGGGCGTGCAGGGAACGATCGGACCAGATTGCGATCAGGGAAAGCGATGCAATCACGACCTGGTATCAGGCGTCCTGGTCGAAGATTTGATGGGCCTCGAAGATGGGCCTCATCCAAAACCAGCTACGAAGAAATTGTACGTCCCTGGCCTCGGCCAGCTATGATGGAACGAAACGAAGGAGTATCCATTGGAACCACTATACAAGAAACTGACGTCGAGGAAGTTCCTCTCTGCCTTGATTGTCTCGGTCACTATCTTTCTGAACTCGTTTGGGGTGACGAACCTGGAGACTGCCGAGTTGTTCACGCTGTCAGCTACTGTCACTGCGTTCATATTCGGGGAGAGCATACTCGACCGAGAACGCATCAAAGCTGCCCAGCTTGCGAATCTCGAAAAGGCTGAGGGCGCAGTCAAGGCTGTCGTCGCACAGGCGAACGAGATCATGGCTCAGAAAGATGCGCAGATCGTAGCGCTGAGCCAGATTGCAGGCGTCGTCGAAGACGAAGGTGATGCCGAAGTCACTTAAGGTTTCGTCGACCCAGCAGAGACGAACCTGGCTTGCCACGATTCCGTGGCAGAACTTTACCTACCGTGAGCTGGCTGAGATGGTGTCTGACGAATTTCCCGTCACCATGCCGTCTCCTGCCAGCATCGGCAGGGACGTCGCTTGGCTGAAAGAGCGCCAAGAAAAGATCCAGTCGGACCCCGAGCTCGACCGACTCCTACTTCCCGAAAACTTTCCCGAGCTGAGAGCGAAGTACTTCTCCACCCAGGAGGGCGAGTACACCACGCCTGAGTATCAGCACGCCTGGTACCACTGCCTCTACGCCTTGGTCTTCAAGACCTCCCTCCCCCTCTGGGTGATCGAGCTGATGGGCTTGCCCGAGGACATCAACGAGACGATCACAAACCGTGAGGCATTGCTAACGCTCATCATCCTGGCGCCACCACGGCACGGCAAGTCCGATTTGATGTTGCACGGCCTCATGGTTATATTGATCGTAGATCCGAACAAGCGCATCATCTACTGCTCAGGTATCAAGCAGACCAGCCAAGACAACATGGGCATGATCATGGAGGAGTTCGAAACGAACGAAGCCTTGATCGAAGACTACGGCCCGTTCAAAGATGATGGGCGCATGTGGTCCACCACGAAAGGATTCCAGCTTGCGAAACGTACTATCCCTCAGAAAACTTCGTCTTTCCACCCAATCGGTAAAGGGTCAAACGTCCTCTCCAAGGACGCTGATCTCATTGTGGTGGACGACCCTCAAGACCTTGACGACGCTGAATCTGAAACTGTCACGGCCCGAGACTACAAGTGGTTTCGCACAAACCTTCTCACTCGACGTGAGTCGCACACCCCTGTTTTCGTCGTCGGGTCTTTCCAGCCCTCGGAGACGGGTGATATGCTTACGAACGTCATCGAGAATCTATCGGATTACGATGAGGTAAAGAATGTTGCGATATATGTATCCGAGTTCCGAGCGCACTATTATGAACGCTGCGACCCCGAGGCCGATCCCGACCACGTACGGTGTGTACTCTGGCATGATAAGTGCCCTTTCTGGTTTTTGGAGGCTCAGCGAGTTAGTCTCACAGACCTTATGTTTGAGGTCTGCTACAACCAGGACATGCGCAAGGGTCGGACAATTTATTTCGAACCAGAAGTCGTAAGGGGCGAGTACTATGAGCCACCCAGACCAGAAAAAGACCCAGGGGCACACGTGCCCGTCGTTGAAGACTACGATGGGGGAATCCTTGACAGATCTCGCTCGGCTCGTATTGTGCCCGAGAACCACTGCTCTCCAAATCACCCCCTCCTGGTCACATTGGGAGTTGACCCTGCAGCATCAACACGAAAGGGTGCATCTTTCACTGCTATCGTTGCACTGGCTGCTTGTCGACATTGCCAGCGTCGATTCCTCATCGACTTCGAGCAGATTCGTCAAAGCCCAGAGCGACACCCAGCTCTTATCCTCAAGTTTGTTCGGTCCTACTGGCCGAACAGAATACGTATCGAAACCAACGCCTACCAGAAGGCCCTCTCAAGAGATCCGAGACTCACTAACAAGCAGAGCGAGCTCGGCTTCACCATCGACGAGTGGAATACGGACGAACGTAAGAGCGATCCTCAGATGGGTATTCCGACCGTCGCACACATGATCAACGAGGGACGCTTCTCCGTCCCTATGCAGTACCCCGAGGATGTCCTTGCGATGGAGCCATTCCTGAAGAGCCTCATCCTCTGGCCCAAGAAGCCCAACGACATACCGATGGCGCTGTGGCTGGCTGAGCTGTCGATGCGAGAGCTACTGCACGAGCTGGACAATCTCGGCCCTCTGGTCCTCGACGGATATGACGATATGGCGCAGCACCTGAAGGACCAGGTGTACGATGTGGACATGGGGCAGATGGCAGATCACTCTCCACGTCTCGATGTGTGGTAACGCTGCCCTATGTATGGGATCTCATAAGTAAGGCAGGGTACTTCTAACGTATACCCCGTCAACTCCTAAGGAGTCTCACTAAGTGAGCAAGATACTTTACGACCAGCTCGATGCTGAGGTGAAGACCAGGCAGTGGACCGAGGGCCAGGCAGAGATGGACATGCTGGCTGAGATCTACGAGGGGAAGCTTCCAGAGTCCCTGAAAGACTTCTTCCCGAAGAACCAGCCACGACATTTGGTCAACATGATCAAGTCTGCATGGAACGACCTCGCCACCCAGATTGGTCGCATCCCTGAGTTCAGGCACGACACACTCAATGACACGGACCTTGAGCTGAAGAGGGTTGGGCTACTTGAGAAGGTCGCCCACAACTACCTTCGGACGTCAGATCCGTCAGCTCCCATGTTCATGTGGCAGCTTGCCTGGTACCTGATAGGCTTTGGCCGAGCCGTCGCTATCGTCAAGCCCGATCATGAGCGTGGGGGTCCAATCTTCGACCTGAAGGATCCCCGTACTGCGTACCCGAGGGCGAAGCGCATGTCTGGGAACACCATCGTCGAGTTGGCCGACATCATGTTCAAGTACAAGATCCCCACCTCCACAGCCAAGGCCATGGGCCTCGTCACACGACAGATCGAGGTGAAGAGCCGTTTCGGCAACGACATCACCTACAAGGACAACGACACGACCGAGGTTATCGAATACATCGATGACAAGAAGTGGCTGTTGGTGTCTGATGGTGGCACGATCATCCGTGACGATCACAACCTAGGGGTTGTGCCAGCCCACGTATTCCAGTCATTCAGCCCGAATCAGAGCTGGGGTCTGAGCCTCTTCAAGGACCAGGTGTCCTTCATGGTGGCCATATCCAGGCTCATGACACAGAAGCTGGCCTTTGCCGACCAGCTCGTGAACCCTATGATTTGGGTGAAGGGTCACGAAGGCAAACTGCAGATCGGTCCTCGTATACTGAATCGTCTCTCCGACAGAGGCGCAATGGGAGTCGTGGCCCCACCTCAGAACCTCCAGGTGGATCAGGACATCGCTATCTTGGAGCGCTTCTCACGAATCATGAACAAGAACCCTGAGAGCAGGTCGGGAGAAGTTCAGCAGAAGGGTACCTACACCAGCGCCAAGACACTCGAACAGCTTGCTGATGCCATCGATACGGTGGTGGGTCAGTATTGGGACATCATCGGAGTGGGCCTTGCCCACCTCGTCAAGGTAGCCTACATGATGGACGAGAAACTGTGGGCCAAGGAAGAGAAGAGCATCACTGGCAACAAGGGTGGCCAGCGCTACTCAGACAAGTACGTACCAGGTACAGACATCAGGGGTCGCTACTTCATACGAGTCGATTACGGCTTCGGCATCGGTGGATACCAGGGCTTCCTCATGCACCTCCAGGCCAAGGAAGCGAAGGTCATGCCCAAGCGTGTAGCCATGGAGGCTATGCCAGGGGCGTCAGACGTGGACGAATGGCTACGACAGATGGAGCTTGAGGGTATGGACGAGGCAGGCCTGTCCAACTTCATGACTCTCGGCGCACAGGGTGCGCTGGACAGTGTGATCTGGGCCCGTATGAGGAACGAGATGGCGAAGAACCGTACTCCACTGGCCGATGTCGTCCTCATGTATGAGCAGGAGTTGCAGGCACAGGCAGCACAGGCGCAGGGCGAAGGCAATGTCGATGCCCTGACGGCCCCTCCTGGGCCTGAAGAGGCGCCGATCGAGGAGGAGGCCCAGCAGCCTCCAGGCGTGGTGGTCTGATGGTTGAGATAACCGTAGGCCTCATAGCTGCAGCAGCGCTGCTCTACAACACACGCCTCAACGTCAAGATGAAGCGTGAGATGAAGGTATCCAACGGGATACCCCCAGGGTTTATGATCGAGAAGACATACGAGCGTGTACAGGACATACGTACAGAGCTCGCCGTACACAAGGTGGATCCAGATGCACACGGAAAGAGGGAGTAAATGTCGAGTAGAGGGCCAGGTGGCCGAATACCTAACCAGGGAAACCCCCCAGCAGCTAAAGGCGTTGGGCGCAATGCCAAGCGTCACGATCTTGAGCGTCAGAACACACCAGGGCTTGCAGGTAGTGACCTACAGCAGGGAGACGTTGGTGCCTTGGAACAAGGTCAGCGTGTAGCCCCCATACGGACCCAGCCAGATGCCGTACCAGGCCAGGCGCAGCAGGCGCAGAGGCAGGGTCAGCCCACCCCTGACGTAGACCTGACCGACATGAAGGCCGTGATTCAGGGTGCTGCTGGTGGCACAGCCCCCACTCAGCCCCAACAGCAGAGTGGCAACCCCGACATGGGCAAGCAGAGCCGTGCCCGAGCATGGATAGGCTTCCATACGCAGCTCGCCAGCCAGCCTTCGGCCAGCCCCCTGTACAGGGCAGCCGTACACAATCAGATCCGACAGACAATCGACGCAGCTTCCTACGCTCCAGAGGTGGGAGGCGCACTGTTCCTTGACGATGTGGACACCACGATAGAGAAGCTGAAAAATGCCAAACCACCCACTAGGTAACGAACCCGACCAGGAAGAGAAAGAGCTCGCAACAGACAGTGATCTGAACGAGTTCGTTCCGACAGAGCCTGGAAACCGTGACCTCTCCGTACGACAGGAGATCCAGTTCCTTATGGACCAGCTCGGTCCTGATGCGCTGGGCGCAGCACCCGAGTTGGAGAAAGACTTCGAGCTCAACCCTGCCTACAAGGAGATCTTCGACGACGACGGTAACCTAGTACAGATCCGATCGGGTATGTCTCAGTCGGAGAACCAGCAGAACCGTGCGATGATACGGTGGGCAGCAGGCGATAACAACCCCTTCCTCGGCACACCGATCCCCATCCACCCCGACTTCGCTCAGGACTTCCTGTCGAAGTCCATCCTTGAGATAGCAGAGCTCTTCACCACCCCTGGCATCCCTGACAGCCCATTCGACATCGACCCTGAGTGGGTCACAGGCATCAACTACACCCAGGTCGAGCTGTGGACTATCGACTCAGGCCTGCACATCGACAACGCTGTGTATTACGAGGCCAACCTGGCCCTGTATGAGCAGGCTCTGGTCGCTCAGGAGAACGTGATCAACAGGCTGACCAAGCAGAACCTCCGTCTTGAGATGAACCCATGGTACCTCGAACTGCTCAGACTCTACGGTGACGACATCGGGGAGGAGAACCTTCAGGCCTTCGTGTGGGGGTTCCAGCCCTACATGGATGAGCGTCGAATGAACGTCATTTTCACCGAGATGATCCAAGAGCTCAACGACAACGGCGACACATACCGTGCCGATCCGAAGAAGATGGAAGAGTTCATCGGACGGAAAATCCTGCGTAGCGCATCGATGTCGGGTGAGTTCGCCAACGAGGTACACCTAGAATCGATCGATGACAGGGTAGCAGCAGCTAGTCTGTTCACAGGCATACTTGACCCCCTTCTCGGCCATGGTGGGGGCCCTGGCTTCAGCCTCGGAGCAGCCCACTTCGGCCTGGGTGGTATCAACTTCGATGACCAGGGTGGTATTGCAGAGAACTTCGAGGTTGCAATCCAGATGCCCCTTGAAGATCACTTCATCCGTCCAGGTCAGGACTTCCTTCAGCGTTCACAGATAGATCCCCACCAGTTCTGGACCACAGCCCCATGGAACTTCGCATACGAGCCTGAAGACAGGCACCGTGCCTACCGAACTCTGGGAGAAAACATGGCTGGCGTGGTAGGGCTCGACATGAACTCATGGGCTTACCAGGGTTACTCAGGCTTCTGGGACGGTGTAACCTACATCGCCCTCGACCCTGTAACCTACGCTGGCATGCCAGCTAGGATCATCAGCGCCATACGTACCGTGCCCCACTCCCTCAAGGCTGCCACTGCCCTAGGCCGTGCGTTCGAGGCAGCACGCCCGACGTTGAAGGGTGCGTATATGACCAACCTCGGCTTCAAGGGGAGCAAGAACATCGTCAGCCGTTTCATGTATGGCCTGTTGGCCAAGCAGGCAGACGAGCTGGTGCAGACAGCGCACGCTCAGAAGAACTTCTTCCAGCCCCTGATGGATGTGCTGCTCACAGGCAAGTCAGACGACGCAATCAACGAGGCTGTGCGCCTCTGGCCTGAGCTGGCACGGACAGCAGACACAGCGATGGAGCTGCTTGTCCAGGTGGCACGCAAGACTAAGAACCCCCGACAGGTGGCAGCGACGTACGCTGAGGTGATGAAGGGGAACGCATGGATGCCACGTGGCACACGCATAGCCTTGGATGGAGTCCAAGATGCTGAGAAGGCGTTCGAGTCAGCCCTTCGGGCAGGGTTGGAGAACAAGTCGATCAAGCTAGGCAACGCTGCAGGCGTGCAGGCTGGTGCTATCAACCTGCAGGGTCGCCACATGGTCATCGTAACAGCAGCCGAGATGCTAGGCAATGGACTGCATAGGATGCGCCCACGTATGCTTGATGACGGCGCAGTGCTCATGGCGTGGACACGTAAGCCCAACATCTTTCGTCTTGGTTCAGCTTCAGGTTCCTTCCTTGGCACCGACTCATCGGCTGCTGCACGTGGCCTGCGTAGGGCCCTGAATCGTAGTCCTGAAAGCGCACGGCGCTACATAGACAACCTGAGTCCAGAGGGCAGGCGCCAGTTGGCCGAGCTCGTAGGTCGTAGGGGTGGCGACGGCCTGGCTATAGGTGATGACATCCTCCTTTCCCCTCAGGGGAAGAAGATCCTCATCGAAACCGTGGACGACATAGCTGACACAGGCATAGACATCCTGCACGCTGAAGCCTCGAAGGTGCGCAAGGCTGATTGGCTCTTCGCTCAGACAAGGAACATGACAGATGAAATCTGGTGGCTTGATTCCTTGCCGAAGCAGCACGGTGGCAAGTGGCTGACAGGAATGAAAGAGAACATCTTTCAAAAGCTCGGCACCAACCCCGACAACTGGTTCAACTCATGGGCTACGTCCAAGCTGCAGTGGGCTACAGGTGCGCTCCCACGAAAGATCGACTTCTACAAGACGAACGAAGCCATGGACAACATCAGACGGGTAGCCAGACGGTGGGGCATAGCAGACAATTCAACGATCGACAAGTGGCTGACCATGTATCGTAGGGCGCCTTTCGAGGATCGCCCTATGGCAGTAGCTGAGATCTTCAGAGAGATGATTCAGGAGGTGGGCGACTACAAGACCCAGCTCTCCCTCCGAAAGTGGCTGTCCCAGGTGGACCAGGTTGTGTACGGCCTGACCGACGAGGGAAGGGACATAGCCAGTGGCCTGTCCAAGACTCGTGGCACCAGGCAGGCAAAGCCGTGGCAGACCTCCTTGCTCAACGACGGTCTTACCTTGCCTGATGAGATCTTTGCGAAGGAGCTGGACAGGCTGCGCCTTGCGAAGAACAAATACGTTCCCACCTTCAGCCAGGGTATCTGGCGAGGGACGAGCAAGCGCAGGGCTGAGGTTGTGGACATCCTCAAGCGTGAGATCAACATCCAGCAGCCCGAGCTACTGAAGTCGGGCGTCGTGACAGAGGACGACTTGTACAACATGGCCTTCAGTGCCGTGGCTGACATCAGTGGTGGCACGGTCAATGGCTTGGGCCAGATCAGCATGTTCAACTACGGGCTCGGCAAGATCTGGAAGCCTACGCAGAAGTTCTTCAACAAGGTAGCTCTGGGCACACGCTTTGCTACGTGGCCCTTGAAGGTGGTGTTCGGGGAGGAGACAATCCGTGCGCAGATGGCTGGCCTGCCGAACATGATCGGCACACCCATCCGTGCGTATAGCCTACGTCGGACAGCGAACATGGCTATGGCTGCACGAGGCACCGATAACGTCCTCGGCGCCATACGTGGTAGGGCTGTCGACGAGGTGATGGCCTCAGTGGACGAGCTGATCAACCTCGGTGACGACGTAGCCCTTCGCAGGGTACTCAACGATTACGGCCTGACTGACTTGGAGCTCGTAGGGTTGGAGACACGAGGCGCTGTCAAGCGTGAGGTGATCGCTGCCGTCGAAGCTGCTTTCTCCGACTTCAAGTTCACACTCAACGGCAGGCTCAACATAGCTGCCGACACAGCCCGTCAGCTTAAGGTCAACATCCGTGCCCGTAACCGTATCCGTGCCAAGATAGGCGAAGACGTCACCATACAGAATGTGCTGGACCACATGGACAACGTGCAGAACCGTGACCTGTTCTCCCAGGTAGCTGCCCACTCCTCAACCACAGCGCAGGACGTGGTGTCACTCCGAACGGCCAGGCGACCCAAGTACGTCAAGGGCCGTGTGGACGAACTGTCGAGGGAGCTGTCCGATGCCAGCACACGGCGTGCTGCATCACGGCTAGCCTCATCCCTGCGTGGCACACACCCCGAGTCCCTTCGGAACTTCGTGCGTACCTCTGAGTGGGACAAGATGCGTGGCACCGTTCGCTCCATCGCTGAGGACGCAGGCATGAAGTTCCCCAACGACGAGCGCTTGGCTGAGTGGTGGTTCGATGTGTGGTACCGAGACAACATCATGATCCCACGGTTTAAGAGCTTCCTCATATCGAGAGAGGTGCGCATGCTCACCGACGACTCGATCCGTCAGCTTGACGCCATGTCTGAGGGCACCCTCTGGGTCGGTGACGATCTCGTAGACTTCTCCAAGCACAACCTGAGCGACAACCAGGTGATCTACGGCAAGTGGCTCGACGATGAGATTGGTCGATTCGGCATCGACGACGTGTGGGAGCCCAACAATGTGGTGGGCGAGTTCGACATCATGGGGTATGCAGAGAACGGCAGGGCTGGCTGGCGTCGAGTTCCGTTTGAGATCAACCGTATGCTGGACTGGTCAGTGCGCACCTCAGGTGCCCGTACCACAGCACGGTATACCAGGCGCCCAGGCTTCCTCGCCATTTTCTCTGATGAGTACCAGCGCTTCCGTAAGATGGGCTGGAACCACCAGCGTGCCACAGCAGCAGCAGGGCACAAGGCGACCGAGACAATCAACACCCTGATGTACAACATGGACAACGCAGGGGAGATGCTGACCAAGTTCAATCAGATCGTACCGTTCGGCGCAGCCATGAAAGAGGTTGCTGAAGTCTGGTTCCGTATCCTTCCGTTCCACCAGGGCAACGGTTTCGTAGGGCCCCTCATCCACGTGCGTAAGATCCAGCGCTTCATGGGCATGCTCGAAGCTATCGGTGTGGCGCAGTGGGAGACACAGGACGACGGGAAGAGGCGCTTCGTCCTTGACGTGGCAGACGAGACGCCCGAGCTCGGAGGCCGTATAGTGAACAGCGCCATCCACCTCACCGACGTGCTGGGCCAGCAGCTCTCCAACGTGTTCAACCACGTCATCGGAGCAGACACGGAGAACGTGCCCCTGCCCACTGCTCACCGTATCAACCTCGGTCATCCTCTCGACCTTGCTGGATCAGGGCTGTTCGGTGTCACACGGCTGAGCGTGGGTGTGCAGCCCATCGCCTCCAACGTGGGCGCCTTCATCGCCAACCAGACAGGCTTCCTGTCAGAGAACATCCACATCTACGCCGATGGGTCGGAGACACTGCACGAGCTGGCGCAGCGTAATGGCACCGATGGTCGCTCACTCTGGGACTCATGGCAGAATAGAGAGAAGCTGGAGGCTGACAACCCCGAGCTGTTCCGTGAAGTCATGCAGTCTGTCGACCCACGAGCTGCCTTTGAGGCCATCACGTGGATCCCGAAGGAGGGGCTGAAGCTTGACATCCCCAACAGCAACCCACTGATGGAGGGCTTCGACGCCATCTTCTACCCCTTCGGTCGCCCGTCTGGCGATCCGAAGATGATCATTCAGGAGACGCTGATGGGCTACACCCCTGGCTCTATCCAGGCGTTCCTGCGATCGTTCGCCATTCACGAGTGGGTTGGAAATGACCAGGAGCCAGGTGTGCTGGCTTCCTTGCTGGGCCCACTCAACATCAACAAGCTGTCGACTGGCTTCCTCGACGGTATGGGTTGGGACGAGTTCCGTAACGGCACATACACCAGCATCATGGCCAACCTGGATACGATCGAGGACATCACGGCAGAGATGATCGAGGAGGGTGTGGCTGAGATCAACGCCGAAGGCAAGCTGATACGTAACCTGGCCGACGCTGACCCTGAGTTCGTCGAGGGCATCATGCAGGGCAAGGCAGGGACGAAGGACGATCCCCGATGGGATCTCATAGCTGAGCTGGAAGATGACAATGACGAGCTGCTGGCTGAGGGTGTGGTCAACGCAACGAGCTACGCCATGACACGTGACCTCGTAGCAGCGACATCAGGCTTCCTTGTACCTGGCTCACCCAAGGGCTTCGACGACCTGCAGCGTGACAGGAATACATTCTGGGAAGCCAACGACGTGGCCGAGGCTATCCGTAATGGTGAGGGCCCCATCGCTATGGTCGAGTTCCTCAACCGTACCCACACCTCACCAGCCATCGCCTTCAGGTCTGTCGGTGTGTGGCTGAATGGTGAGTCGGAGATCGAGGACGGCAGATT